>JAAUYM010042117.1_pt1 | contig 16601 bp, 17 predicted proteins | sample 7278001 | NCBI WGS metagenome assembly JAAUYM01 (sample SAMN14350224, study PRJNA611818) | marine sediment metagenome | isolation source: surface marine sediment (1.8m) | place: French Polynesia: Moorea | collected 2018-08
CACTCTGCTGACCCAGTGGAACCCCTCGTGGGACGAGATGCCCTGGAAGGCGCTCTCCAGTCCCGCAGAGAGGTTTCAGGTAAGTGAAGAAAAAAAACAACAAGAATAGAATGTGTTGAAGTAGGTGAGAAAGGGGAGGGGGTTAGTCGGGCTAGGGCATGACAGAATGTCGGGTTTTTTTTACCCGATCACTATAACAGGTTTTTTTTGGGCAACTTTACAGATACAAATATCTGCTTTCTTTAACCTTGTGTTGGAACAATCTGATCAGATTCTTGAACAGAAAAACACGGATATCCGGTTCCCGTTCAAAAAAAACCGGGAAAGAGCATGTCCTGCTATTGAGGACTCAGGTCGGCCGCTTTCTCCTCCTCCTCCTCCTTTCCTGCCGAACCTCTCTTCCTGCGGGAGAAAGAGGCACTTTAAATGCGTCCCTGGGGCTTTTTGCCGCACTACATGGTGTTGCTGTTGCTGTTGCTGTTGTTGCCGTTGGCGCGGATGAGAGCCATGCTCCTTTCCTTAGGGCTGTGCAGCAGCAACACTATTATGGTTTGCGAGGTATTTGGCAGCAAGAACTGCTCTTGTTGAGAGAGAGAGAGAGAGAGAGCCGGGCTCTTTGAAGGCCGCGCGACACAATAAACGCAGCGAACAATTTTTAGGGGAAAATGGGAGGTGCGCGACGAAAAAAGGGGAAAAAAGGGAGACGAAGACAGAAGAAGAATGACTGAAGGGGGGAGGGGAGCTCTTTCGCCTGTTCCATTATGTCCTCCTCCTCCTTTCGTCGCCACTTCAAAAGCAACATTTTTTTGGAAAATGAACGACGCAAAAAACCCTTCTTTTCCCCCGCCATCGTAAAATATCAATCGAAATATCGTGTCCCCTCGCCTGGTCACAGTTGTAAAGAGCCTATTGTTCTACTGCGTATACAACTATTGCAATGTATAATAAAAGCTGCTGGACCCGTTGCTGCTGATAAGATAAAAGTAGTAAAACACAGCTTATAAAGACAACACTTATATTGAAAAAAAGGGTTTTTTTCACAAAGCAAAAGGACTCCCAATAAGCGCAAATGTGCTAATTTTTGTAGCTTCGGCTATTGGATGTTTAAATTTTGCTTCATTTACTTTCCCTCTTTTTGCAGTACTTGCCCAGCTTCGTGCTGGGCGAATTCCTGGTCGTCGCCACGGCCTTCCTCCTGCTGCTTCACGCCGCCAGGCAGGTGAGCGAGTACCCGCATACTGTTTGTAGCAACTATCCGGATAAAAAAAAATTAGTTATAACCGGTTTTTAAGCAGAAAAATTTGGCTTCATTAGGCCAAATTTTGACCTAAAAACCGTATATCCGGTTTTGCAAAGAGCGGGCGACATCCCCCTATCCCTCTCCCCGCTTCGCTTTCGGAAATGGTCGCTGTCTTTCATGTCACACGTGTCTCTATCGCCTCGTGTGACAAATTTGCGCAATAAATAAGGGCTGAGGGCGAGCAGAAAGGAAAATAAAAAAGGATCCCCCCCCCTTTCCTCCTCCCCCCCCCCCCTCCTGTCCTCTATCAAGAAAAATTGAACCTTTTTTCTCGCCGCCTTGTCGCCTTTCTCTCTCTCTCTCTCTTTCTCTACTTGGATCTTATCACTCTGATCCTTTTGCCCCCTCCCCCCCCCTCTCTCTCCCTCCTTCTTGTCACTTTTTTTTCTTCGTCGGAAAAATAGGGAGGAAAAAAAGACAGTGGGACGAAAAATTGGGGAATTACGGACAATCTCACGGACACAATCTCGAAAAACGAAAGGAAAGGTCAGTGGAATGGTGGGGGGAGAAAAAGCTCCTCTTCTCTCCTCCTCCCTTCTTCGCTCCGTTTTTTTTTCTTTCCCTGATTGAAGTCACCGAGTTTCTGGACATTCTTCTGGAGAGAGAGAGAGAGAGAGAGAGAGAGAGGAAGAGAAAAAGAGAGGGAGAGAGAAAGAGAGAAAGAGGTTGCTCATTTGTCCGGTCTTGCACTTCTCTTTGACCACGTCCGCCAAAATTGGTCAAGTGTAGTAGTTAAAATAAACCTGTTTGTATCCCCAGGGTCGCGCGCACTTGTTGCTCTGGGCGCTGAGCCTGCTGACCGGGACGGCCAACGACGCCTTCTTCATGGCACTCCCAATCGTAGACAACTTCTGGCAGGTGCGGGAGGGGGGCTACTCAAGTACTACTAGTACAGCTTGTTCATGGAAAACAAAACCTGGATTCCTTGCTTAACACAGCATTCAAACATGACAATGATTGACTTTCTAAAGTAAAAATAATATTGAACCACCCCCCCCCAGGCATAAATAATCTCTCTCTCTTTTAGTCTCAAGCCTGCATCATGCTGACGCCGCGGATGCCGCTGTACATTCCCTGCGCCTACGTGGTCTTCATGTACTGCGGGTCGGCGGCCGCGCTGCGCATGCGCGCAGGGTCCGCGGCCGCGGCGGCCGCGACGGCGGGGCTGCTCGGGGAGCTCTACTACGCGGCCTACGACATCACGGGTAATTGGAACCGAAGTGGAAGTGGAAGTGCCAAGTGGAAGGGGATCTCTCCCCATGTTCTCTATATCAGGCAGTATGTTAGGACCAGATAGAGAGAAACATGCCGCCATTACAGCTCCTGGAGGTACAGTACTCATTTTGTCTACTACAGGCAGACACATTTTCCCCCCCTCTCCCCATAATAAAAAAATTATGGGGATAAAGGGAATCTCTCCCATTGTTCTCTATATCAATCAGTACAGTATATTAGGACCAGATAGAGGGAAATAGGCCATAATTTCTCGTCCTGGATGCATAGTAATCATTTTTTTTTCTCTGCAGGCAGAGTCAATTAGTAATAATTTTTTATTACTATCTGTCACTAGCACATGGGGATGGGGATGTGAGAAATCGCAGCAATTACCGGAGTATGACAGTAGGAGCTACACTAATTTGCGAAAAGTTTGGGAATCAAAACGTGCCAGTAGTCAAAGTCTGTCATGTACTAGGGTAGATGTCTACCGTCTACCTCTTTCTCCCTTCCCCTCGTCACACAGTCTCTTGCCTTTCCCCGAGGGAGGACGTCAGTCGGTCTCTGACAGATGATGCAGAAGAACCCCACTCCCTTTTGAAGCCAGTGGAATCGCAGAAAATTTGCTAACCAATCGCCAGGTGATTCTTGCAAATGCGCTTTTTGAATTAACGCGAGTTCCGTGCACTCACTGCCCTCCTTTCCCCTCCCTCCCTCCCCTCTGCGCCCATTCCTCCACCGCCCATTTGATTGATGATGGTCCCTACCAAACTGGTGACTTTGATCACCGTCCCTCCGTTCGACGACGGATGAGGTGGGAGGGAGGAGGGGAAGGGAGGGAGGAAGGAGGACCAGAAATTGCTCTTTCCCGACTAGTGGGCAAACTTTAATCTTCTTCCATCCGCTCGGTGGAGAGAGTGAAGGAGGAATGGGTGGGACGGGCATTCACACGGTCCTCCAATCCGTTCTATGGTTTGAAGGATGGTGCTTTTTTTTTGGCGGACAACTTCCTTCCCGGACTTTCTTGCTAATTATGCATTTGAGAAACAGACAGAATCTAAAAGATAATACTCACGTCCATTTTCTATTTCTTTTTCGAACAACGAAAAGTACTTCTTCCTTCTGCCTACTGCCTACCTACCCGACGGGACATTTCCCACTTGTACTACAAAACAAGGGGTCGGCAATGGCTGTAACTAAGTTATATACGTACGTTCTTACTCGTACATACCGGCACAGCGTGGGAATGGATGTGAAATTGTTTTAAAAAATTTAAGTGGAAGTTTCGTCGGGTAACTCGAAGCAGGTACGTACGACGTAGTAGTACATACAATGCAGTACGTACCTACTAGACTGCAGTATACGCTAATTGTAAGAGCTCTCTTTCTCTCTCTCTCTCTCTTTCTCTCTCTTTCTCTCTCCCTCCCTATCCCCTGAAGCCACCTTTTCTCTTCCTCCGTTCGCATAGCATCAAATTAGGCGTCGGCCTCGCTCTCTTGCCTTCTGGCGTAAATTTCTCGTGGGAGCTCTTGTTAATTTTCGAGAGGGGTGGGTGTGGGGGGGAGGGGGGAGGGAGTCGAAGGGAGAGCTGGGGGCAGCAAGGCTTCATACACCCTCGTCAAAGGTGCATAGTTGGATGGATGGATGGATGGCAGCGAGCCACCTTCTGGAGAGAGAAGATGCACACAGCATCTGACTTTTTGGACGAAACTGGTGAAAGGGTTGGTTGATTTTTTTTTTCTTTCTTGGCAGTTTGCTCAAGTGCACCGCCAACCTCCTTTGCTTTGCTGTACGCTACTACGAGTACTGATACCCCCAAGGGTCCTAAAGGTTCCTGATGCCCTCTCACACACTGGCAGATAGCAGCGCGCCAGTAGTGAAAATTTTGGAGGCAAACTGGTTAAACTTTTATGGCCTTGGAAGAAGAAGGATGCTTCTAGGGGTGGGGCTGGGGGTTAGTAGTGGCGAAAGATGCATTTGGACGCGTGCTAAGTGTTCCGGGCGCAAATGTTGGGGAAAATTGCTTTTCGCTCTCTCAGCTGGCGGTGGTTCGGAAAAGTTCTCTTCCTCTCCTCGCTCAGCTCCATTTGCAGTCATGGCCGTTGGACGAATGAGGAGGAGGTTGGGATGGAGAGACGATGCCACTCTCTCTCTCTCTTTTTTAAAGCCTTTTTTATAGTCTGATCAATTTTTACATCCTGTATATTTTGTCCCACCAAGTATCTTTTCGTCTCTTTTCGTGTACTTGTACAGTACAGTACAAGATGAGAAACATTGACCAAAACATTATAGCTTTCTTTACCATTTTCCCGCCTTCCCTCCCCACCCATGTCCCACCCCACTTCCCCGGACAGGCAACAAGTACCTCTGGTGGACGTGGCACGACACCGACGCGCCAATCAGGGTCAGAAACCTCGGCGCTCCAGTCGGCAGCACCGTGTGGGTCATCACTTTCACAGGTGACCGCAGTTTAAAAAAAAAAGCCAAAAAAATTGTTTTCAAAATGCGGGAAATCAAGCGCCTCTTCTTCTTTCTTTTTCCAGCCACCTTCTACTTTCTGTTCCGCAAGTTCGTCCTCGACCGGAGCGCCGTCAATGACGACCCTGACGAAGAGGACGGCGAGGGCGTCGCCCTCCCCCGTCCCGGCCTCTTCTCCCTTGGCTCCCTGGCCGTCGTCGCGCTCTCCACGCCGCTCATGATGGTGCAGATGGCCTTGCTCCAGCTCATCTCGGGAGACTCGCAGGTAGGACGGAAACATTTTTTTAAAAGGCGTATTTATGGCATATTGTTTAAAACATTACTGCGTATTTTCTCAATGATCCTTCCAGGGTCTTCCCACCAACCGCTCACTCGTCGCCTGCCTGGTCATCTACGGTGGCCTCGTTGGCTACGGATACGCCAAGAAGAAGAAGGTTACTCACAGTACACCAAATCCAACGTTGTTCCAATTCATGCATTCTCCAATTTCTTCCTTCCCCCCTCTCCCCCGATTCTTTAGACCTCCGGTGCGCACCCGCTGATCCCTCACCCTTCCCTCGACTGGCTTCCCCGCGCGCTCCTCACCGCCCACTACCTCTTCCACCTGCTCAACGTGGTGGTGTCCGACCCGGAGGGGCACGTCTCCACCGGAGTGCACCAGATGGTCAGAAATGGGAACGCCGTGCGTGGTGGCATAAATGACCCAAATGCATGTATACCAGGTCGGCCCCTGCGATGTGACAGCCCTCGATCTGGCTGGCCAGGAGAGGCAGGTCTACCTCTGCGCCGAGAACTTCACGGAGGTGACTGATTCCCCCTCCCTCCACCACTCACTCATTTTTCCCAATTTTTTTTTGTACCTTACTAATTTTGAACGCGTAGGACTTCACTTTCCACTGCGAGGGCCACTCCATCGGGCCTCCGGCCGCGCTGTCCGAGTGGTACACAGTGTGCGGCACTCCGCACGCCAACTTCCTCGGGCTGCTGCTCGGGGAGGCGGTGTTGGCGGCCGTGGGTATGGCCTGCTACAGGTCCGCCTTCACCCCGGGGGAGAAGGAGCTCAGGGAAGAGGCGAGGAGGGAGCAGAGGAGGAGCAAAAAGGCGGCGTAATTCGGCGTGGGTGGACTGCGGCAAAAAAACACTGCATTTTGCCATTAAAGATAATAAAAAAATGAAGTAAATCCCAATCGGGACAAAAAAAAATGCAACAGAAAAAAAGAGAGAAACATTCTTTTATTCTTCATCATGGCGTTCTTTACACAAAAATATTAAAAGTATCTATTACTTGGTCCGAAACGTGCCTGTTTTCATCTTTCCCCCCTCCCCCCTTCCTCACTGGACGCCTCCCCTGCCGAAGGTGCGTCCCCTCGATCGCCTGGCGCGCGCACCCGGTCGGGCGGCCCCCATGGCGCCCCGTAGGTAGGGAGCGCCGCCCCCCCTCGGCTGCTGCTGCGCCAGCGCGCCGCGGGCGGACCCGACGGAGAAGGAGGACGAGGAGGGCCCGGAGGAGCTCCCGCCCTGGTCCCACACGATCGGGGTGCGCGACAGGCGGCCGCGGCGTTCCTGCGGAGGAGGCGCGCCGCCGCCTCTGGTAGGCATGGGCGCCGCCGAGCCACGGGACGGGCCTGGCTGGGCCATGGAGAGCGAAGGTGCCTGGGGCGGTGCAGTGCTCGTCGTGAGAACCTGATCAGATTTTTTGGAAAAGATGAAGAAGTTGGCAAAAATCTACAATGCTGACATCTAAAAAATAAAAGAATCAAAGAAAAAAGAAACTGCCGTCATACCTGGATGACCTGTCCAACAGGAGGGGAAGTTGCAACTCGAGTTGGCTGCTGCTGCTGCTGTTGTTGCTGCTGCTGCAGCACAGAAGTTGTCGATGGCTCAGCAGCCTCCTGCTCTGCCGGCTCCCCCATCTGTATCGCCTCACCTGCGGAGATTAAAAATTAAGTGCTGAAGGCACACTCTCAACACTCAGGATCTATTTTCGATTCTGTCAATTGCAAAAAAAGGGGGGGGGGGGGCGATATCGACAGGCAGAAACGGGAGAAAGAGAAGAAGACACTCTCGAAGTTCCAAGGAAATAGAGAGAATCCAATATCAATGAGAGGAGGAGGCTTTCTTGTAGACGTAACATGCCACGTGAGAACGGCAATTTCCGATTAAAAGCAGAGGAGGATTGCGAAACACTTCCTCTCTTCATTTAATTGCCTTTTTTTCCTCTCGAGTCTGTGGGAGCAGGGAAAAAAAGAGAAATTTATTGACTCTGCGTGGAGGATCAGAAGAGAGGCATCTCAAAGATGGAGGAGAAGAGAGTGGGGTCGGACAAGGTTGTTTGACTTTTCCTCTTGATGTTTTCGCTTTTGGAGCCCCCCCCCCGGGGCTTCTTACGAAATTACATCTCGCTCTGAGAGGATGCCACTCCCAAGCACTCTCCGCCGGGGGAAGAAGAGGAAAAGCAGTTAGTTGGAGCAAGATGCAGAAATTATTTTAATTATTTCAGTATGTTTTGCATTGCCCATAGTGTGTAGGTAGGTACTCATACGTGTTCACTTCTCTCCATTTCTGCGAATCACTTGGGCCAGAGTACGGTAACTCACCCTCTGGTGGCTGCAAGGGTTGCTCTGTCGCAACAGCTGGCTCCGCGGACATCGAGGGAACAGCGGCGGCGAGAGGAGGGGGAGGAGCCTCGGACAGAGCAGCCACAACGGAGGACGTGATGTCGGGTGGAGGCAGAGTACCTGCAGAAGACACACAAAAAAAGTAGGGACATGCGATAACGTGGAAACAAGTTCAAATGGCTTACTTGGTCCGGAGGAGCCCCCCATTGGAAGGGTGGCGAATGGAGAAAGTTGCTGCTGCTGCTGTTGTTGTTGCTGCAGTTGCTGCTGATGTGCCGCGAACTGTGAGAAGTCGACAGCGGTGCTGTCAAGCGGTGGGGCTGAGGCCGCCGCGGTGGCAGAGGCGGGAGCTGCCGCAGCAACGTCCGGCACCATTGGGGGAGGTGCGGCCATAGACGCCGCCGCGGCGGTAAACAAGAAACCCGGCGGCACCGCCTCCGACTGTTGCATCATCTGCTGCTGCGGCGGCGGCAGCGACTGCTGCTCTGTACTGGCGGCGGCCGCCGCGGCGGCCATGAAGACTTGCAGGGAGGACAGCGGCGGAGCCGCTGACGCCTTTGGGGTGCCGGGAACGACACCGTCGTCCTGCTGCTCTTCTAGCACCTCGCCCTGAGCCTGCGGAAAGGAGAAAGGATAGAATTTGCCAAGGGCGAATTATTAGGTCGGGTCTTACCGAGGTGGAAGCCTCAGGCTGAATGGACTGGAAGGAAGGAACCGCTGCTGACTGTTGTTGCTGTTGTTGCGGCTGCTGCTGCTGCTCCTGCTCCAGCTGCTGTTGCGGTTCACCCTCTTCTCCAATCTCTGCCGCTGGCATGGAGACCTCCTCTACCACCTCCTCAACCTCCTCACCTTCTGCGATACGAAGTTGTCCAGAGTCATTATCGTCATCGTCCTCCACGACTTCCGACGCATCCGGTTGGGCCTCTTCGGCATCCTCAACGTCTTCCTCCTCTTCGTTATCCATGGCTTCTTCCTCCTCTTCGTCTTCGCCCTCCTCCTCCTCCGGCTCCACCACGGCAGGAACTTCCTCCTCGTCGTCGTCCTCTTCCTCTTCAGGAGGAATTTGCTCCTCTTCTTCCTCGCCTTCAGAGCTCAGGACCACCACATCTTCCTCCTCCTCTGTTCGTGCTTTCTTGGTCTCCACGTTTCCGACGGCGCTCTCATCCTCCCTCTGCCTCTTCGGGGCTGCAATCGTGGCAGGAGTTGCGGCTGACGCAGCCGGAGGAGGCTCGACCATCCTGCTAGGGCCTGGCTGAGGCTGCTCCTGCTCCGTAATCATCCTAGCCTCGGAGGAGACAGCCGGAGGCAGACTGGCGGCAGTACTCGTCGTGGCAACTGCGACAAATGGCGCAGCAGAGGTGGACGGTGGAATCACAGAAGACGAGGCGACAGGCGCCTCAGTCAACATCGGCGTAAACTCTTGGGCCTGCACGTTCAGCGCCGACGCCGACGGCGACGTTGCCGCCGCAGTGGCGGGTGGTGCCGCTGTCATTGCCTGGACGGCGGCGTTCGGGCTGACGGAGACGACCGTTGGCGGCACCGTCACCTGGGGGACTTCGGTCGACGACGACGAGGAGGAGGAGGGAGACTGGCCCGTCCTCGGCACTCCCCTCTGGGGCCTGATGGTGGCAGTGGCCAAGGGGTGCGTCCTCAGAGAAGGTTGGATGTGGGCTTGCAGTGCCTGCTTCTGGCGCTGCTGCTGCTGCTGTGCCTGCTGCTGCTGCTGTTGCTGCGTCTGCGCCGGCTGGGGCTTGACGCTAACCGTCTCGGGCGTCGGCTTCTCCACTGCCGGCGTCGCCGCGGGCACCGCTGCGGCCGCCCCGGCCGCCGATGACGACGTTCCCAACTTGCCCTCCAGTTCCTCGATTTTGGCTTCGAGTTCCTCCCTATCCCTCTGCGAATTCCTGGACAGCTCCGCCTTCTCCTCCTGCAGAGCCCTCATCTGCGCCTCTGCCGCCTTCCGGAACTTTTCCAGCTCGGCCTCCTTCTTCATCCGTGCCTCGACCTCCGCAGCCGCCATCGCCTTCGCGCCCTCGGTGTCTCCAGCCTGCGCCTGAGCTCTGAGCTTGGAGAGCACCTCCTTGAACCGCGCCTCCTTCGCCTGCAGCCGATCCACTGACTCTGCCAGCGAAGTCCTCTCTTTCTCTGTGTCGACGACCTTCTTCTCTAGCTCGCCTATCTTGTCATGCGCCTCCTCGATCACGGTCAGGTTGTCGTTTACCTCCTTGTCGAGCCTCTCGTTCTCGGTCTTGAGCTCCTCCAACTCCAGCCTGACCTCGGCAACCACCTCCACAGCCGCCGAGCCATCTCCGCCCGCCACTGCGGCCACTCCCTTGGCCTTCAGCTCGTTCAGCTCCTTTGTCGCCGTGTCGTTCTTGGTCCTCAGCTCCCTGCCCAGCTTCCTTAGCTTTGTCACGATGGTCGTCTTGTTCTCGATGTCCTTCTTCTTCTCAGCAATCTCTGCCTCCTTCTGCGCCAGCAATGCCCTGAGTGCGCCCAGCTCCTCCTGCACTTTCTGCAGCTCTCCAGAGTGCTGGATGGTGTCGCTGTGCCTTCCCTGGCGTTCCTTCTCCAGCTCCTGCCTCGCAGAGTCCCTCTCGGCCTGCGCGGCCTTGGAGCTTGTCTCCTGCTCCACCACCTTGGCTTTGAAGTCATTCAACCTGTTCTGGAAGTTGTTCTTTAGCGTCTCCAGATTGCGGGTAGCCTTGAGGACTTCGTTCTGCTTCTGGGAGATCTCCGCCTTCTGTGCCTCGATGGTCTGCATGTTCTCCTTCACCTTAGCAGTCATCACGTTGGCCTGGTTGTGCGCTTTGCTGAAGTTGGTTTGAATCGTGGTGCACTTGGAGCGCAGCGAGGTGTTTTCATTCTAATGGGATAAATTATATATCAAAATCAGAACAAATGACCAAAAAAAAAACAAAAAAAACCATCCCACTTTAGGCGTACCTGCAATCTCTTGAGTTCCTCTGGGTTGACCTTCTCCTGCTTCTCCACCAACTGCTGTGCCCTCGTTTTCCACGTGTTGTTTTCTTGCCTCAGCGCCTGCATCTCCACCCTTAGCGTCTCCTCCCTCTCGTTGGACAGTCGAACCTTCTCCCGCAGCGGAACCAGCTCCGACTTGACCGAGTCCATCTCCCTCCTGGCCCCGGACAGCTCTGTGTCCAATCTGGTCTTGTCGTCCCTCAGCATGGCGTTGGACTCGCTAAGTGCAGACATGGTCTGCACTTTCTGCATCAGCTCGGTGTACTTTGCTGAGGAGGAGATCTCCGCAGCGGACCCTTTCTCGCGTTCCACCTTCAGTGCCGCGGACGCCTCCTTCAACTGCCGCTCCTTCTGGTCCATCTGGGACTGGATGCGGGCAGACTCTGCCTACGAGATCCAATAATGTGCAAATACAGATTTTGTAGATTACAAAACGTCGGTTATATAACTATTTGCCTACCTGCACAACATCGATCTTGCTCGTGAGTATCTCCTTCTCCCTCCTGAGGTACTTGATGATCTGCATCAGCTGCTCAGTGGACCTGGACTCCTCCTCTGAGAAGGATCGGCTGGCGTCTGGGTCGCCCTCGAAGTGCTTCTGCAGGGAAGTCATTTGCTGCGTCACCGTGCTCAGCTGGGAGTGCAGGGACCTGCAAAAAACAAAGCCAAGGAAAAGGTTATTGAACGTCTCGTATTGCATTCCTTGCTACTCGCATCTCTCTCACTTGTTTTCCTCCTCTACGACCGCGAACTGCTCTCTCAGCCTTTCGTGCTCCTCCCGGTTGGCCGCCTCAGCCGCGGCCGAGCTGGTCACCAAGGCGTCCCTGGCGGCCTCGGCGGCTCGGCGGGCGTCGGAGTGCTCAGCCACCTCTGCCTGGGTGGAGCTCACGGTGGCTTTGAGGGTCATCAGGGATTCCACGTCTCTGTGAGTTGCACAATTTATAGTGTGATAAGTGGAAATAGAAACACGACAAACGGTAGGCTGAATATAGTTACCTGGCATGCTGCATGAGCTCCCTCTCGTACTTCTCCTGTGCCTCCCTTGCGCCCTTCACCTGCTCCTCCACTTCAGCTGCTCTCTCTGCCGCCACCTTCCTCACCGACTCCAGTTCCGCCGTCGTCCTCTCCAGCTGCGCCCGCGTCTCTTCCAGGGCTGCCCTGGCCTCGGCAAAGTTGACCGCGCCCGCGTCTCTCTTCGCAGACTCCTGAATCTCTGCTAACCTGTGGGGTAAACGTTAAAAGGTTTACACGCTATGTAATACAGAAAGTCATAAAGCAAAGTTTACTTGGCCTCTGAGGTGTCCTTTTCCTGGACTGCCTTCTTCAGCCTTGTTTCCAAGTCATCCTTGAGTGCTTTGGCGGCATCATTGCTCTCCGACAGCCTTTTTTCCGCAGAATCGGCGATCTCCTTGTAGTGGTTGGACGCCTCTCTCGAATTGGTCAGCTGCTCCTTCAGCGTCATCACTTCGTTCTTGGTCTGGTTGAGCATCAGCTGGAGGTCCCGCACCTTTGCAGACACGGCCTCTGGCTGAGCAGAGTCCTGCCTGGCCATAGCAGCAACTCCCCTGGAGAAGAACAATAAGTTTACATAGTAGCATAGTCAATATGGCATATTTTTTTCAAGACGCAAAAACTAGGTGAACAAAGGAACACCGTAAATACCTGGTGGAGAGGGTGGACTCGGCCAACTCTAGTTTCTCCTGTGTCTCGCCGAGCACCTGCTTTATCTCTTCCATCTTGACATTCAGAGTCGCCAATTCCTCCTGGCGCTCTTTTTCCACCTTCTGGGCCTCCTCCAGCTTGTCCCTGAGATCCTGCGTAGATTTCTCCCAGGCCCTGACAGACTCCCTGAACTCGTCCTGCTCGGAATCGATCTTCTTGCGGAGCAGACCAACCTCCTTCTCTAGGTCCTCATTGCGGTTCCTCAGCCTCATGGCCTTCTCGTCCTCTGACTTCTCCAGGCTCAGCTTCACCAAGTTCAGGTTCTCTAGGACGAGAGCCGATGAGCTCTTCTGCCTGTGTAGGATCTCTTTCTCCTGCAGCAGCCTGGCCTCTGCAGTCTTTAGGATGGACTTCTCGAGCTCTAGGTGCTGAATCATGATCTCAGCCTGGCTCAGCTTGGACTGGGATGCCAAGATCTCATTTCTCAAAGCCTGGATAAAAAAAAATAGGAACTTTACGTACTACGGACAAGAGTGTGCAGAGAAAACAATCTGAACAGTTCATGATACCTCTATCGTCTCCTCATGCTTGGCGACAATGTTGGAGAGCTTGTTGCCTCTCTCCTCTAGCAGCTTGGCCTGCTTTTTGTAAGTCTCAGCATTGGAATGAGCAATTTTAAACCGCTCAGTGTTGTATTCCTCCTGTGACGACAGCTTAATGGCTTTTGTTCTGAAAAGAAAGCTTGGTAAAGTCCTCTCAACGTCACTAATAAAAAAAATCCTTACCTCGCTTCGTTGAGTGACTCCTTGGCCTCCTTTAACTCCTGGTTGACGATCTGGTCATTCTTGTGCTTCTCCTCCTTGTACTCGTCAAAGTCCTTCCGCATCTCTGCAAGTTCCTTCTCCGCCTGATTTGCCCGCTTCTCCAGCTCTTGGAAGGAGAAGTGCCTCGTGCGTGGGGAGGCAGTCTTCACCTTCTCGCCTCCCGCCATGGAAGCCACAGCTGGCGTTGACGTGGCCGCCGGCGGAGCTATCGACTGCTGCTGCTGCTGCTCCTGCTCCCTCCTCTGCTGCTCCTGCTGTTGGGCGTTGGTGGCGATCGACTTGTACATGTCCCTCTCGATGATGATGCTCTCCACCATGGCCTCCTGCCGCTGCCGGCCAGACCTCAGCTCCTCCAGTTGTGCCGCCGATCTCTCCAGCTCCGCCTGCAGCTCTGCCGTCTTCTCCTCCACCAGCCTGCTCTCTGACGCCTCCCTGTTTGCAGACAGCTCGCGCACCACTGCCAGCAGCTCGATGTTCTTCTGCTGCAGCTCGGAGACGCTCCTGAATTCAAGCAAGCGGCCGGAGATGAGAGCTTCGCTGTCAGACTGGTTGAGGTCCTGCTGCTGCTGCTGGACTGGAGGCGACATCATTGCCGGCCTTCTGTCTGACCTGCTAGCCTCCACCTCGCGCACGAGTACAGCCACCTGCTTTCCCAGGTCACGGACCTGCTGCGTGAGCCTGGCGTTCTCCCTCTCCGACGACCCCATCTTCCTCCTCGCCTCTGCGGCCTCCCTCTTCCTCAGCTCGTACTCCTGCCTGGCCTCCTCCAGCTCGGAGGTGAGCGAGTTGACAGCCGACACCGCCCGGTCGTAGTCCTCGCGCTGCTGCTTCAGTGAGGGCGCGCGCTCCTCGATCTCCTTGAGAATCTGCTCCAGGTAGGTGTTCAGTCTCTTGTTCTCGTCCTTGGCGGTGATAAGCTCCTCCTGGCAGGCGACCAGCTGGGAGAACACCTGGGTGAGGGACATGCCAGTCTTGAGCAGCTTGCTGGCTGCCGCGGCGGACGGGGACAACTTCTCAATGCCCTCTGGTGAAAGACCTGGCAACGTTCAAGTATTAAAAAATATATATTCAAAGCATGGTAAAACAGATGTATCTCCACTCACCCTTGCTCTTCAATGTCTTGACAAGCTGGTTGGCGTCGTCCAGCTCCTTCTTGAGTGCCCGGATGGCCTCGTTCCTCCTGACAATCTCCTCCTTGTGCTCTGCCTTCTCCTTCTCGATGTTGTCCTCCAGCGCTCCGTACCGGTCCTCCGACTTGCGCACCAGTGACTGCAGCTCAGACACACCCTTCTCCAGGTCGGAGGCGCGCTTCTCAGACTCGTCGCAGTGGCTCTTGTAGTGCTGCGCCAGGTTGGTCTGGGCCAGCAGCTCCTGCCTGTAGTGCTCCTCCACCTTGATCTCGGAGTCCCTGGCCGACTTGAGCTTCTCGGTCAGCTCCTCCACCCTCTTTCTCAAGCCATCCCTCTCCTCGGTGAGGACCTCCTCCTTCTCCTCCAAGGTGCGAACGTCCTCCTGCTTCGACCCAAGCTTAGACTGCAACTGGGCCAACCTGAAACGGTCGGAAGTCAGTCATTAGTCTCTCCCCCTTCAACAAAATTAAGTAGCTGCTCACTTCGACGTCTGTTCCCTCCTGAGCGCGATGCTCTCCTCCGTCTTCCTGCTGATCTCCTCGTTGAGCGAGGCCACCTGCAGCTCCATGAACTCCCTCTCCTCCTTCATCCTCTTCTCCCTGTACTCGAGGCTGACCTCCCTCGACTGGAGCTCCTCTGCCTTCACCAGCGCCTCGCACTTGGACGCGTTGGCCTCCTCAAGCCTGAATTCACAAAAAAATGTAGAGTAGTACAACCAATGAAACTTATTTAAAGCCTCCTCCTCCCTCCTCTCCTCTCCTTAACCTCGTTGCAATCCCCTTCCACTCCTCCCTGGCCTGCTCCAACTCCTGCTGTCTCCTCTCCGCCAGGGCAAAGAGGTCGTTCCTCTCCCCGCTAAGCTGGTCCCGCTCCCTCTTGAGCGACCCGTTCTCCACGTCCAGGCTGCTGTTGGTCTCCTCCAGCAGGAGGACCTTGTTCTTGGCCTGCGACAGCTTGCCGCCCAGCTCCTCCACCTCCTTCTCCTTCCTCTCGCAGTCGCCCATCTGGGCCTCCAGGCGGCGGCGGGTCAGGTTGAGGTCGTGCTCGACCTCACAGAACTTTTGCTCTGAAATTGGCAGGGCGTAAACATGGGAGAAAAAAAATGTAAAATAAATATTTTTTTCCTTCCTCACCCTTGAGGACGTCCTCCTTCTCCTTGCTGATGTTCTCATCGTCCAGGTTCTTCACAAAGGCCTCCCACTTCTCCTGGAGGACTTCTCGCGTCTGTGTCGAAGAAAAAAACCAAAAATAAAATAAAAATTAACCGCGACTCCCCACCTCCGAAATTTTTTCCTGACCTCCTGACTGATGGCCCCCAGGACTTCCTCCCCAAAGACCGTCCCGAACTGACCCATCGTGGTGCCCGACGCTTCTTCCGACGCCCCCGACGCCGACGCGGACGCCGACGCCATGGCGACGTCCCCGCCGGACATGACCAACTTGGGGTCCTCACGGAGTCACGTTTGATCGTTTTCCCGAAACAACGAAAAGTTGAAGAAAAAAAAGTCGTTTTTTTCCTCCTTCCTCGCCTTGCCTTCTCGCTTGTTTCCGCGACAGCTGAACCAAGGTCCTAAGAAAAGAGCGCGCTTTGCCCGAAGTCTCGCAACCTCGAAAGCAAACAAAACAATGCTCCCTCCGCCCGCGCACCTCCATAGACAAACTGGTACGCAGCACTTTCTCCGGGTTTGCAACAATCGAACCCCAAAGTCCCTTCCAGAGGCGTCGGCTACGTTGTAGGCCCAATTTTGATTTTGTTCGAAATTTTGGACCATGGTCGCGTCGCCGCCTACCGGTTGTCTATTGGCTGTCGGCTTGTCAAATTTGACGTTCAAAATAAAAACAAAGAGATTTTTTTTTGCTCCGTGTCTAGCAGTTCCAGTATTTTTTTTTTTTACCGTTCCTTACGCAACATTTGGTAGCCTTTTTCCCCCGATGGCCTCTTCAAACGGGACCATTCCGAAGAAGACTCTGCAGAGGACACTAGACAGGAGAGACAGGGGCAGCAGCAGGGACATCACGTAAGTAGAATCCACTTGAAACGTTTTTTTTTTACTTTTTTTTCCCGACGGGACTTTTAAACTTACGAGCGTAACAAATTCAGCTTTAAACATGTAATGAAACGTTTAAAAGTCCCGTCGGGTTGTCTACCTGCAATTGGCAATTAAGCTTTCTATCTATCCATCTGTTCGCAGTCGGTCTTCCTCCTCGTCCTCCTTCCTGTCCTGGCGCCATGCGCCTCCCCCGCCTTCCTCCACCTCCACCTCCTCCTCCTCCTCGCTGAGCATGCAGGAGACCGAGGCGGAGGGACAGGAGCTCTACCTGCACTTCTTCCATGAGCGACTGCGCAGCGAGGGCCTGGCCGAGCAGGCGGCGGAGGAGGAGTGGGCGGGAG
>JAAUYM010019893.1_pt1 | contig 16600 bp, 15 predicted proteins | sample 7278001 | NCBI WGS metagenome assembly JAAUYM01 (sample SAMN14350224, study PRJNA611818) | marine sediment metagenome | isolation source: surface marine sediment (1.8m) | place: French Polynesia: Moorea | collected 2018-08
CTCCTCCTCCTCCTCCTCTCCCCCCATCTTTCTTTTCCTCCTCCTCTCCGAATTGATCACCGCTGTCCACCCAAAACCCAAAAGCAGGATGTGATTGTTGCCTCCCTCCACCACCAGACTACGACCATAGATGGAAGAGATGACGTCAGCTTTGCTTCCGCAAGCAGTAAATGTTTTCTCCCCCATGGAACTATACTTAAGAATACCATGACTGCCAAGTTTACATTCTATTTGCAGTAGTATGTCAACCTTCGATTTTGAAAATGTCTATTTAACAAATAAATCTCGATTCAGTACAGTCGAAGGTACATTTATCGGGTCTCAACTGTACTAGTAGTACGAGTGTCGTACTACAGTCATATCTGACGCCACCCTGATCAATCATGAGTGCATGGGGTGAGGTCTCAATTGGAGCTCAAGGACATTCACCTGAGCTCCTACTTGACCTTGGGAAACAGCCAGAAGTCGCAGGTTGCCAGGTCTGAGCTGTAAGGAGGTGGGACACTACCTCAACCCCTTTCACAACATGCAATGCGTTGAAGGGGTCAATGATTGATGATGATGACAAAATGTCATCACCAACGATTTTTTTGCTAATAGCATGAAAGCAAAGCACAAATGAAAAAATATATATGAAAGACACCCAACCTGTAGAATTGCTAGAGCTTCCTAAGGAGATGTGTTACATTTTTGTACCACCACAAATAATAATTTTAGAGGGGCTGCGTCAGATATGACTGTACGCCCCTTGTACCTGCATGTTGAGTCTAGGTTGACCAGGTGCCTGTGGTTCCTCTCCAGTGAGCGGGTCCTTCTCTGGCTCTCCTGTCGACTGCACCACTGAAGGCGACGGTTGTTGCTGTTGCTGCTGCTGCTGCTACTGCTGTTGTTGTTCACCCGGAACTCAAAGTCCTTCTCTAGGGACCTGGAAAAGGAGGGGGGTGCATTTACAGCAAGATCTTGCTTGTGCAATAAATTTAATGTGTTTAATGATATCTATTAGATTGCTTCACGAAGGCATCTAAGTTTTGTGATAAATCTCGAGTTTGCAGTCCTAACCCACAACGTTGTAAAATCGAAATTCCGCTACATTAATCTCAGCCATTGATGCTTTGCTTGCTTCTTGCTATGTTGCCAAATCTCCACCAGGAGCAAGTGGGGCTCAAAGCTTTGCAGTAAATTAGGTTAGGCCAACATAGGCCAAACAGTTTTCAAGCAAGGCAGATTTGTGGGGTTTTGCCTATGAGTAGAATGTGCCAGTTGGCAACACTGCCTCCCACACCTGGTCTTGCTGAGTGTCGGCTTGCTGCCGTTGCGGCCTCCTCTGTTGGCAGTGAACGGGATGGCAACGCTGGCGTGGACGGAGAAGTCGTCGGAGTTGCTGTTACTGTTGCAAGCGGGGTGAACGCGGGAGGTGATGGCGCTGGTCAGGTCGAACACGCGCCTGGTTCAGGGTTGCCAAGTTCTCTTTTTATAGCTTTTTATGCCTTGTTGGCCCTTTGCACGACTCAGATAATCTAAATCTTCCGAAAGAATAAGGTGTCATCTGGCACTTGGGAGATATTTTTTCACAAAAATGTCGCCAAAAAATTGCTTGATAACAAAAAAATGTGCAATGAAAGCATCAAGAAGGCCAGAAATCAGGGTTTTTAATGCCTTTGCAGTGTAATCATAATAATTTTCTGTGCCTCCCTGTTCAAAACTATAGACATTCACTAGTAGATTTTCTTTCCTCGTTCTAACCAATTCTCCTTACCGTGTGAATCGACTTGATGAGGATGTGGAGGAGTTCTGCTGCTTGTCTGGCTCCAGCACTAATTGCTGGTGGAAGGGCATCCCCCCTCCGCACCCGGGAGGACAGATCAGCAGGTGAGTCGTGGACCTGGAGGGCGGGGGAGGAAGGGAGAGCCAATTAGGCCGCGTGACTTCCATGCTTGAAAATGCTACTAGAAGCCGTTGTATACGTGCATTACAGGAGACCTTCGCTATGGTAGTAAATTCCACTTTTTTTTTTAACTCTACAGTACGATAAGAAAATATTGTTATGCTAACCTAATTTGCTTAAAGAAACTCTGCTCTAAAAAGAGACTTTTAGCTGCTGACTTCACTAATATGCGAATTCTGCTGTAATACTGTAAAGCAGCGCAGGCCGGATGCGGGCGGCGACAGGAAATTGTCTTGCTATTGCAGATTTCTCTCCCGTGCAACGACATGTGCGAAGGAACTTAAAGTGGGAAATCCACACCTGAGGTCGTGCTGCGAGAGTCTGAGCACGACGCTGCTGTTCTTGTTGTTGCTGCTGCTGCTGCTGCTGCTGTTGCAGCGGTTGCTGTTGCCGGTCGTCCTCGGCCAGCAGTCTACGGCGGAGGAGTTGTTGATCCGGTTGAGGCAGTTGTCGCTCTTGGACTTTTGCTTCAGCCGCTTGTTGCCGCCGCCGCTGCTGCTGCTGTTCCCCCTTCTTGGGAGGCGGAGCGCTCGACAGATGGAGAAGGACGCGCCGCCGCCGCCGCCGCCGCCGCCGCCGTCGCTGTTGCTGTGGTGATGGTGGTACTTGCAGGCGCCGCCACAATGAATCCTGACAATTTTTTAAAATGGGAAATTACATTACGTTTCGCAGACTTACTTTTACAGTACGACATTACGATGCCAAGGACGGGCTGCCCTCCCTCTCGCGGCTGCTGCTGTTGCTGTTGCTGCCGCTGCCGCTGCTGCAGCCGGCGCTGTTGTTGCTGTTGCTGCTCTGCCTGGCCTCGGCCCTCTTCAGCCTGAGAGCGGTCCACAGGGCCGAGATGGAGTTGGCCGTGGATCGGCGGGAAGATGGCTGCGACTGTTGTTGGTCCTCGTCGTCGTCTGGAACGGGGAGCGAAAAAAAAACTACAGTGAAACTCGGATAAGCGCAACGTGGCGTTGAGATGGACAAGTTTCCCATTTATCCCGTTTAACCAAGTTTATTTTTTTATGTTTGGTAACATGTCAAATTCTGTTTTTCTGGAAAAACTTCCCGTACAATCGAGGTAGCCTATGTACTAGCCGAGTGCTACTTAACCGAGTTTGACTGTACTATAAGCTGTCGCGGATTGCAGTTTCAATGTCGCTTTACAGTTCGTCGCTGTAGCAGTACAGTTCACTACAGTAGTACGTATAGTAACCAGAACAGACTCTGCTCGACTGCGCTTGGTTCCGTGTGACAATTCTCTTCAGAGAGGGGGTGTGGCGCAACCTTGCTTGCAATGCATCAAACACAAATACCGGCAAGTCCTGTTCACGCATTTCTAAGCCTCCTTTGCTAAACAAAAATCTTTACTACATATAATGAAAACTAAGGTGCACAAAGCAGATATGACACCCGACCAGACATACCTCGTTCTCCTTAGCACAAATCGAACATAGTATGTCAAACATAATACGCCTGTGCATAGTAGCTATGTGCAACTTTACCTTTCTTTCTCTTACATGTATGATACATTAATTAAACACACAACTACGTACCATCCATTCGTGTGGAAAAAAAAAACAAAGTTGACACTTGTGGCAGTCAAAATAGGCATATAAGAGTAACTTAACAAAAGGTCAAGAATGTTTCAACTTTAACGTTATAAGAGAATATAATGTGTATTGCAAGAGTGGGTTTTTGTTCCCAACATTAAGTTGGAGGAGAGGGGGGGAAAACCTGCTTCAGTGGCCTCGAGCTATTTGGTCTCCAATTTTAGATAGTGGTAGTTGAAATCCGAAGAGTTCCACTTCATTTCCCAACCAGACAGCCTTCTCATATGTGGAGTCATTATGAAATATTAAACGAGTGATTGCCTTTGAAATACCGTGTCTGCTGTGTACCCGACGAGATAGAGGGCCTGTCTGGTCGGGTAACACGCTACAGTGTAAAAATTCGCTTGCTTGGGATACTTATATGTTTTTACGTCACCGTCGTAAAAAACTGAGGTGACGCGCTAACCCGAATTGCCGTAATATCCGAACATAGATATACTCGTATATTATACACCTAGTAACCTACAATATACGAGTAGCAGGTCATTATTGTCCTGATGGATTGGGACGTGGGGAAAACTGATATGTTATTGAAGCGGATTGTCCGTGGATGTACGTACGTACACTACTATGGTACAACCATAATTCTTCATGAACACTGAACAGGCGTCTCTCTTTCTCTCCCCTCCATCCCTGTCCCCGGTTTCTGTCTTGTGTCCTGCTCCTATGCCCAACCAGACGCACCCTTTATCTCGTAGGTATCTTCCTGACATACGGTATAGTATTACAAACTAGCTCCTTTAATGTTCTTTATTTATAATGACTTCAGCTTTCTTTCTCTCACACTTTTTAAAACATTAGACACTCAACTGCCATTTGTCACACAGCAAGCTCCACTGCAGCCCTAAAACTCCGCTACATATGATCTACCATGCGTAGCAAAAACTAAAACCATCTGCTGTACGACGTACTGTAGGTACGTACAGTGGACTTTTATCCACTAAATTATGGAAAGTCTTCTACTGTCCTACCCGTCTCCCTCCCTGCCTCACAGCCGCCGCCGCCGTCACCCTCGCCCGCCCCCACATTCGACTCATCCTAGACTCTCCTCCCACCCCCCTCTCACTCGCCTTGGGGTTGACGGGGAAGGGGGGGGGGGAGCTGAAAAAAAGGAGGCAAATTTGGCGCCGGTGCTGACTTCTTGACTCAGGCCAGACCCACAAGAAAGAAAGCAAAATAATAGGCCAGGAAGCGAAAGGAAACCTGAGTATTGCAGGTGAATTTGTAGGTACATACGAGTTTGCGGGGCAAATAAAGGGAGCAGTCAAGAAACTCTTAATTCTCAATGATGCTATAAGTCACAGTAGCTGCTGCCTTTCCTTTTCGAACTCAAATTCGGCCCGAGGACAGACAGAAATTGGCCGGCCGCCGCCGCCTCCGCCGCCGCCTCCGCCTCTTTCCTCCCTTCCTTCCTTCCTCCCCCGCCTCCTCCACACACACCCACACACACGCACAACTCGCTCCATTCATTCATTTTTTCTCTTTCTCTCTCTTCCTCTCTCCCTCTCTCTCTCTCTCTCTCCCTCTCCCACTCTGCCTGAGTTTGTAGAAAGGCCTGTGTCTCGCTCTCCGCAGAGAGAGAGAGGGGTGAATGAAAGAAAGGCCCAGCTGCTGCTGATTCTCCTCCTGCTGAAGCTCTCTCTCTCTCTTTCTCTCGTACACCCGAGACTCTCCTCCCTCCTCTCTCCTTTCGTTTTGAAGTTAAGTAGCGGATGTGGGAATTGAAGTTGAGGTGGAAAAAAAAAGTTCATCTTCTTCTTTTTTTTGCCTCCATCTTCTCCCTCTTCTTTAGTTGCTTTGGAAGGAGCTTTGATGTCTTTTTCTCGGCTCGGGGATTTTATTTCCCTTTGCTCCCTGCTCTCCCCCTGCCAGTAATTTCTAGCAGAACTTTTTTTTTCCTTCATGATTTTTTCTCTCCCCTCGCTGACTTTCTGCTACATCAAAGATTGAACCTAGCACTCTAGGAAAAAAAGTCAAGTTTGGTACAAGGATATGTTGCAGCACCGAGATACCCACCCTGAATTTGGAAAATCAGTTTTTCCCCATATGTTGGGATTTGTCTATTCTTAGGAAGGGAAAGAGAATAAAAAAAAGTAATGAGAGTGGTTTTCTTCTGAGCCAGGCGGTGGTTTTTTTGGGGTTTTTTTTTTCGAAAACGAAAAATTCATTTCCGAAATGCTTGCATGAATGTCACTGTGTACTATGAACACGAGTACGTACACTAAACGTTGATTGATGTCAGTTTCCATTGATCATGGCAGCCCTGTCCAGTCCAGGGGAGGAGCGGAAAAAGTTGAGGTGTCTGTCTTGCTTTCATTACCGCCTATGTTTTTACTACAGTACGGGGAACGGGAGAAAGCTGTACTGTAGTTAACTACATACACACACACGTACAGTGTGCAATACGTAGTTTACCAACCCAACTGGCGTGCAAGTGCGTTTTTAAACTGTAAAAAATGTTTCAACTGCACTTGAATATCCACCTTTAATATGCCGTTTATCTGCCGTTATAAAATACACTTTAACGGGTGACATTGAGATACCATTTTCAGTGGTCTTAAAATGTATCTACTGTAGGGTTGTAAGTACTGTTTCAACTGTTCTACTAGTACTACTTCCTTGAAAAAAAGTTTATTGATGCGTCTAAAAAGCGAACCATCAAAAGAAATTAACGGCAGGACTCTACTACATGTACTAGTAGGTGGTAAAACAATACTGCACTATACAAGGATGCAGTTGTAAACTTTATTCTGATTGCCAAATTTGCATTTTTCTTTTATACATCTGCTACTTCATCACCTAAAACTCATCTGCCACGGAAAACTTTTAGCTTCAGTTTATAACCACCCATCGGAGCTCTACTGCACTCATCACTGGAGCAGTAGAGCTTCAGAGAAGCAATTTTTTTTCTCCCTCTCCCCGAGCTCAGTCAGTCCAAGCAGAGGAATTCCCACGCCCTTGCGCACACACACACACACACGTCCCACGGGCGCAACTTTCTTCGTCATTATTGGGAGGAGGGGGAGAAGGAGGGGGGAGGGGGGCAGTTCAGGAAGAGAGAGGAGAAACAATGAATGACTGCTGCCGTCAACAACGTCAGGAAAGAAAGGAGGAGAGGGGAAATGGGAAAATCCCCTGGGACGTGTGAGTGAAAAAAAAAGAAAGAAAAACGAAAAAGTGACGCTTTGCAATGCATGTACGAGAGAAACCACTCTTCCCTGCTAAAAAATTTAGCAAGAGCGATACAGTACACCTCCGATATCGACTATGCACATACTGTACTACCTAGTGCAGTAGATACTGCGCTCTTAGGAACAAAGTTGTATTTCTTGTTACAATCAACCACTTCCACTCTAATAAAAGAAAACTGTCATACCGCGTACAGCAATGTTTTAGTTTCTGACCAACAACGATTTTGGAGCTTCCACTGTACGATACTTTTTTGTGTTTGTGTTGGGGAAGGAGGGGAGAGAGGGGGAAGGGGAAACACAACGTAGAAGTCGAGGAAGTGGCATCATGCCCCCTTTTGCCACAACCCTTCGAAGAACAAACATGTGTGGGGTGACACACGGACGAGTACATTGAAAGGAAGAGGAGGAGGAGGAATATTTCTGATAAGGCGTCGCTTCCGCCCTTGGGCTTCTCTCTCTCTCTCATTTGTTGCTGTGTGAGGGAAACTCTCGATTCTTGTGGGCCGCATGTGGCCCAAAGATTTTGCTTACAAGATCGCCGTCAGGAGAGTTCATATCGACACTTGAGTTCGCAGGAATTTTTCAGAAAGTAAAACTTTCTGGTCAGGTCAAAGTCGACTTCCTCTAATGGCTTAATATATGGCCCGATGGCTGTCAGGTCTTTCCAACCTGACTGGATGGATGAGGGAGAAGGATAGGAGTGACACTTATCTGCTCTTCCCCCCCTTCCTCTCTCTCTTTCCTTCCTCCATTCAGTTATTTTTTCCCACCCACCCACCTTCCTCTCTCTCCCCTCTCTCCCTCCTTCTTGTTATCTTTCGCCGCGCAAGCAAAGACCGACGAAGAACGGACGATCATGCACTTAAGGGCGGTGTTTCCAGGCCTTGCTGGCCTAAAAGCTAAATGCCACAACTTTCCGGGCAAGAATAAAGAGCCTCAAAAACTTGGTGCTCAGTTGGATTCTGACTGAGCACCTCAACAATGGCTAATATAGAGAGTGTGTGTGTGTAGGTATGTCTTTTGTCACCAGTCTATTAACATGCCTATTCAGTGTATTAACATGCATGTAAATGTATCTTTTTTCTCACATAGTACATGTACGTAGTGCACAAAGTTCAAAAGTTAATATTGTCTGGACAGAATTGTGCGTGCTCGGCAAGTCACACTAAGTACAGTGTACCTTCGTGTTGCGTTGCATGTTGTATTATTTTCCTCCCCTCTCCCCATCTTTTCTTTGTGTTCTCTTTCCCTTTTCGTCCCCTTGGAGTATTTGAGTTCCTTCCTATCCTATATTGTACCTAAAGTAGTATACGTATAAAGTCTTGTGTGTGTGTGTGAGAGTTTGGACATCACTTGAGCTCAGATCCTTGATGAGATAAAACAATGCCGGTCCTTTGTCTTCACGAGTGCCTCCTTTGGAAAGGGAGACAGACATAATTACAGAAAGCCTTAATTGCTTTCTCCTCCGATCCGAATTGTGTCGGAAGGGCCAAATAACTTCCAAATAACTTCCAAATAACTTCGTCTCCAATGGTCAACAATGCGGGATGGAACGCAGGGGGAGCCTAGAAGCGAGGGGGCGAGGAACAAGAGACGGTACAGGAGAACCCCGATATACACTCGTGTGTACATATTATAGTAAAAAGAACCTCCCCCACAGTAGAGATTGTTCTAATCACCAACAACGAATTTTCTTTCTAGTCGACCTCCGTTATAGTGAAAAACTCTGCTACAACAAACCTTCGGCTGCTGACCAACAACTCTGCTATATACGTATATCGGAGTTCTACTGTACTAGATTAGTACAGTGTCTGAGTTTGTACTTAGCTCATGTTGTAGAGCGTGCCTGTGTACTAACCCCCGCTTGTGTACCATGCACTTAAACAGAGAATTTTGGGCATCAGTCTGGATGTTGTGTACGTACGTACACGTACAGATGTTCGTATGCAAATGAAAGACGAGAAAACAGGTGCATGAGGCATACGTCACGCACCTGTTTCCTTTGCTAAGTTCTGCATTAATTACTAAGTTCATGGCTGTCAGAACTTGAGATGGAATAGCTAATTTTCTTCTTGAGTACGGTAGTACCTTGATTTATGTAGTCAATTTTTTTTCCTGCCTACCGACTTTCAAGTGTCGTAGTCTTTAAATAGTATTGATTTCAAAATGCACACACAGACATTCTCCTTACTCTGTCCCCCGAAGCAGCCGACTCCTCCTCCTCCTCCTCCTCCTCCTCCTCCTCCTGCTGCTGCTCCTGCTGCCGTCCTGCCGCCACCCCTGTCGCCGCCCCTGCCGCCGGTCTCCGCGGGTGCGACAGGTGCTCCCCCGCCTGCCCCGTGGCAGAAGTACTCCTGGTCGTCCAGCAGGCAGCAGGTGCCGCTCTTCTTGCCCCCGACGCCCCCGCCTCCTCCTCCTCCTCCCACCGCCGCCGCCGCCACGCCCCCGGAGAAGGGCACGCCCCCGCCCCCAGACACGGATCGCATGGCGGGCAGGCAGGCACCTCCTCACTCAGTCATTCAGGCAGGTGCTGTCACGATAGTACGTAGTAGTGCGAGCCCAAAATTCCCGTAGGGTGTCTAGTGCACTACATGTATGTACCTATATAGTACTGGTGTAGAACTTAGTTTTTCTTTTAAATGTAAATATGTTAATCCAAGTGGTGTGCTTTTCCTCAAGTTTCGGCCTTCGAGCCGTGGGTGTGGGTGTGTGATAAGGAGATGCTTCTTTTCTTTTTTTTTTCTTTCCTTTCCAGGACACAAGATGCGAGAGGAGGAGAAGGAGAAGAGGAACTCTTAGTCTCAGGCTTCGGGGGAGAGAAGCAGGAAACTGAGACGAGAGAGGGGACGACGACGGCGAGGGAAGAAGAAGCTTTCATTCACAAAAATGCTCTCCCCTCCCCTCTCTCGCTTCTCTTGGCAGTGCTGCCAGACTCTCTTTTATGAAAAATAACCAAGTACAGTAAAAAATGAACTACTTAACCGTTTAACGCAAAATAGGAAACAAAATAGAGCCAATTTTTTAAACTACAGCCTGCACAGTATGTCCAAAAAGATCCAATTTAGTTGGTTTTTTTTTTCAGATCCTCAAGAAAAAATGTTCTATTTGAAACTATCTGGTGGCAGCCCTGCTCCTCGCGCTCTCGGTCTCTTTCTTTCTCTCTGTGTGCGCGCGTGCGTGCCAAATGGGACGGCAGCAGCAGCTGTGTGGAGTCATGCCCACCTCGCCTAGTAGTCCTCCACCCTCCCCACCCACACCCACGGGCCACGCCTGTAGGCCTAGTCTACTCTCTTTTTCTCTCTCACTCTACCCAGTTCTCACGCTCTCTCTCTCTCTCTCTCTTCTGCATAGTGTTGTAGGCGAGTCGGTTGTTTTTTTTTACATCTCGACTCGAGTTCGAGCCGATCCATATCGAGTCAAGGGGCATTTTGTGGAACCTGAAACTTTCTTAAGGGGGGTGGGCACCATAATTTCGTGAATGGAGGCTCGCTTTTGTTTCAACTCAACTTGGCATAAACTTTAACCAATAAAAAGTCTTTGGCACTTTTGCGCATGGCCTGACGCAGCTCTCTGGAAAGCTTTCCGAGACCGACTCGCCCACACCCCAATTATTTTCTTTCCCTCTCACAACACACACACACACACACACCCGATCCTCCGCCCAAGGCCCCCCAAGGGTATTGCGATGTTGGCAGCGCTGACAATTCTCCCTCCCCCTCCCCTTTTTTTTGTCTCTTTTTCCTTCTGAAAGATCGTTCCTGGAGCGAAAAAGAATCTGTCTTCTAACTCCGGTCGGATCAACCGACTGGGAAAATCGGATACGCGGCCGTCTCGCTTATAAGTCGGAGCAATTTTTTTTTTTAGAACATTGGAGAAACCATTTTGACAATTGTGGGAATCCTAGTCAAGTGGAAGAAAAAAAAACCTTGCCTGCTTCCGACCTTCTTTGCCACATGGTGCGTTTTCGACTGTATGTGTACAGTACTTATGGTGTACCTTGCCTGCCTTCTGGCATTGATGTTGTACCTACTTTCAGTCGTAGGTACAGTGCGCTTTGCGTCAGCCTTCATGAATTCCCCACCAGCAATAAAATGAAAAAAAAGTCTTTTCTTTCCCGACAAAGCAAGAACAGAAGAGAAGTCCGGTTTTTGCACACTTTCTTCCGGAGGAGGCGGAAGCAGGGTTGCCAGGCCGCAATGCAAAGAATAAAATCGCCAGACAGTGGACGGGAAAGCACCAAAGAAAGGCCGGAACCATGCATTTTTTATCAAAAATGTTTTGGCCGATTTCTTAAAAAAAAATTACAGCTATCAAATCTGTCTTTAGAGACGAGGCAGCTGGCAACCCTGTCGCGGAGGTGGCGGATTCGAGCTGGTAAATGAATCACTTCCACGAACGACGAAGAATAGAAGAGGAGGAGGTGAGAAGATTTGATGCGATGATGAAAGAGATGCGAAGAAAGAAAGAGAAGAAGGAAGGATGCAAGGAGACACACGAGACAGCCAACAAGGACGAAAGGAGGGAAGGAAGGAAGGAAGGAAGGAGGGAAGATGACATCAGTGGGCAGGGTTCCCAGATCGCGTCGTTGGCGATAGTTCAAGCAAAAAAACGCCTGTTGACGAAAACGCAACGAGAAAGTGACTTGGGATTCCTTTCCTGCCAAAATTTGTTTTCTGTTGGTGTCCTTTTAAAAAGGTCGGCTTGGCATCCAAGACATCTGGCAACGCTGTCGTTGAGTGAGTGAGCGAGCGGAGGAGGGGGCAGACTTCCCGGCATCACCAGGGTAGCTTAGGAGGCATCACATTTACAGCCATCACCAGGAGAGGGGAGGAGAGGCAAAACAACAAATTCTTCGTGCCACTTCACAAAAAGAGGAAAAAAAGCATAAAAAACGACCTGATATCGCTTTCATTATAGTTCAAGTGAGGCAGAGAGCCAGAGACTAAGTGCCTTTGTAAGTCCAAATAGCAGATTCATTGTAGTTTTAAGTGAGGCAGAAAGCTACCGACTAACACGCTGTTGTACTGTTCTTCTTTCCCAATTTTTATTAACGTGAAATGCTTTTGTCTTTTGAAATTACAAAACTTATTTTTGCACCTCAAAAGGTCAATCAAAAAAGTCAGTTTGCCATGTCCTTGAATACTTTATTAAGCACGTACAGTGGCAGCTAATGTACAACAGCCTACTAAACTCTTACACGAAAAAAAAACCCGCATTGCGGCGAAAATGATTTTTGAAGTCTCTCCCTCATCCCCAGCACAAGGTGACACGGGGACGGAGATAAGGAGGAGAAGGATAAGGGAGGAAACGCGGAGAGGAGCTTCTTATTTAACTTCCGCGTGGGTCTGAGAGGGGGGAGGATGGGAGACAAGTGTGTGACGAAGCAGGAGTCCGCACGACATGTCATTTCCTAATTTTTGGGTTTTTCTTAATGTTGCTTGTGATTTGTACGTTACATTAGTAAAGGTGAACTGTTTTATGGTTCGGGAATCCCTTCAGTGAATCGACTGCCCTTGCTCTGTCCTCCTCCTCCTCCTCCTCCTCCATACTACAGTAAATCTCTGATATACTGTAGGTACGACTGGTCAAGTTGGCGGACGACAGCAGTTAACCCTAAGGTGCAGAAGCACGTTGGATAGAAAAAGTAAGGACTTCAAATTGAAGTGAAATTTTTCCAAGGCTGAGGTCTGCTGTACCCTTCTTCCCCACGCCCCGATTCTCTCCCACGGGAAAAAGAAGAAACATGAGAAGAGGGAGAAGGAAAAAGAGGAGGAGGAGGAAAACTAATTTTGACTGGTCGAATCCCCACATCCAGAAGCTATTGGCTTTTTTTCCACTATTGCTTTTCAAGTTCACGAGAATGACACATTGTTTGTTTTCAGTCCGTTTGAAATCTTTCCCTCCCCCTGCTAAATTTCCACCGCCTTGTACTGCATCTCCCCCCCCCTCACCTTTCCTCCTCCCTCTCCCCTCCTCCTCCTCTTTCTCCCACGAGCCTGCATTTCGTGGATGACAGGAAGGTGCTCAATTTTCCTTCTCTCTCTTTCTCTCTCTCCCTCTTCCCCCCTCCCTTACTATAGCTACTCCTGCTTGTACCTTTTAGCCCAGCCGAGGGGGTGGGGTCTCTGCATGAAAGAAAGGTGGTGGAGTAAAATTTGAAGCAGCATAAAAAAATTACATATTGGAGTTTGTCAACTTTTGGTGAAACTGACCAGTGTTACTGCACGTTTCGTAGTCAAGAGTCACGTTGTTCGGAAAGTTACGTGACTGTGTGGAACTTTCCAATATGTGTCGCACCGATCATGAATGCCCAGCGACGGTGACGGCTATGCTCGCTATGCAGGACAGTCAACCTTCGACTTAGCTAAGGTCGATATGTAGCAAGTAAACTCGATTTAGGAGATCATAGTACTGTACATCTGACCTCATCTGGTCTCCCATTCTGGAGGCTGGTGAGCAACTTTTATTTTGTGCAAGGCAGAAAATAAGGCAGAAAAAAACTATGAGCACATTATTCTACTCTATCTTCTGGATTAATTGATGCCAATTTTTGCCATGTACAACATCATCTACAGAGATCCTTTACTACAGAGCCCTCTTGTGGACCAGCACCATGGTTTAGAGCGACAGCATGATGTGGCCCGTGTGGTACACCTGCTGCAACAAGCTGGAGATCCCAAAGTTAGTGTGAAAGTAGCTAGGATATGTGTGTCTCTGCTGCTGGGAATCAGTGATATGGTGAACTGTTTGACCTTTGACCAATCAGAATTTACTAGTACATGTATACACTATGTCGAAGTTCTACTGTATGAGTCTCGATCAGTCACATCTGGTGGTTTCGGGCACATCGTTTCTCGGGAAAGAAGGATGAAGGAAGGCGTGTAACATGAATAAAGGAATGTCGATCCTACTATATGAACGTGGCACATCCGGGTAAGAAAAGAAGCATGTCTGCAGTTCCTGGTACTGTCATTCTGCTTGTAATACTACTACGTACTTCCTTTGCGTATGTATTGCTCTTCTACTGCCTACTGGATCAGTGGTTCTCAACCTTTATTTGGACCGCGACCCACTTTGTGACACCCCCAGAGCATCACGTGATCCACTACACTACGCCATTAAAGTATGAACCCGTGGACCATTGAAAAAGTTTCGCGACCCAAAAGTGGGTCGCGACCCATATGGTAGGTTGAAAACCACTGACCTAGCTAGTACGTAGGTACGTACAGTAGATATCCCCTAAAGTGAACTCCACTCTAAGGTTATTATGATTAACAAAAATTGTATTTTTTTTACATTCTGTTAGTCTATACTGGACTAGGATAGTTTGAAAAACTTTTAAAGTAAAATCCTAAGTTGCTCGCCAGCAACTCCTCTTTTTTTTTTTTTTTTTTTGTTCTACCGTACTAGTTCTTCGTCGAAACGAGAAGCGGAGAAGTGCTTCATCCGATCCTGCTGCTCCGGCGGGGAGGAGGAGGCGAGGTCGGCCAGCATCTCTCCAAACACCGGGGCAAGCTTGAAACCTGTGCCTGTTAAATTTTTGACAAAAAAAAACTGTTCCGAAAAAAGAACATACTACTCGTACATGGAGTTTCACTAGGACTGATTCTTAAAGGCACGTTAGCGGCTGGTTTTTTTGCGTGGTATAAAGAGGCAAGAAAGCATGAAAAGTTTCAATTCAATCTGGCAACTTTGCCAGCCTAGAAAGAAAAAAAATCACTCCAAGAGAAACTAGTTGCTGGGGTGAACTTGCCGGAAAATCCCGCCCCCGTCACCAGGTTGGGAAACCTCGGATGCCGGTCCAAGATCGGCTGCTCATCTGGGGTCACCTGAAAAAGGTTGCTTTGTTCTTTTTTTGGCCGCGCGGAGAATCAGAGCCATTGAGACACACTGTGTACTACTACAGTAGAACCCCGGTATAGTACAGTAGTAAGCTCCACCAGGGGCCTCACCGTGTACAGGCACCTCTCCACCACGCCGGGCCTCTCCCAGTCCAGCGCCCGCCCGAAGAACTCCCGGATGTGCCCGGAGACGAGTGCGACCTCCCCGCCCACGTCCACTTCGTCCCGGCGATCAGGGTCGCCGTCCGGGCAGGCCACCCCGCGGTGGGAGCACATCTGGGGATTTTTCGAGGTTGGGGGAACAAGCACGTGGATAGAATCGTTTTTTCCCCAACTGCTTCTCTTCAAATGTTGCCATTTAGTAAGTGGGATTCTCACTTACTGTACATGTATATCCAATTTCCACTTAAGCGGGGATGCGTCCAGTTTTGCCATGTTGCTGCTGCTACTGTCTTTGCTGTTGTTCTTGTTGCTAATGCTGCTGTTGCTGTTGCTGTTGTTATTGCTTTTTGTTGTTGTTGTGGCTACTTCTGTTGTTGCCGTTGTCGTTGCTACTGTTGCTGCTGTTGTTATTGCTTTTTGTCGTTGGTACTGTTGCTGCTGTTGTTATTGCTTTTTGTACTGCTGCTGCTGTTGCTGTTGTCCCTGCCTTCTGTCCCCACCTTGACCATTCCTGGATATTCCCCCTCCGGAATGCTGTAGACAAAGCAGTCCTCCCCATCCTCTCCCTCGTACGTGTAGCTGGACAGGTGAGGGAGGAAGGAGGAGGAGGAGAAGGAGGCAGAATTCTTTATCCGCCAGTAGCAGACGGGCACTGTCTTCGGCGTCAGCGGAAGGGACCAACTTGTGGAAGAAGAAAAAAAAGGTCGAAAACTACAGTACTAAGTACAGTTGAAGTCAGATAAGTCGAGACAGACAAATCCATTATTAAGTAAGATGGGGAAAAAAGGGGGGGGAGGAAATGGCCACCAAACCTGAGCGTGGTGTCATGTGGAATGTCAGGAATTTTTCAAACCGTTACAGCAGCAAAATAATAATAAATGTGTGTGGTCGGGTAGAGCATTAAAGAAAAATGAAGGCTCATTTTGGTACGGTAGCAAATAATAATAAGTTTGTGGTCGGGTAGAAGGTCCCCCCCAAAAAAGTAATGAAAACTTGAGAAAACTTTTCATCCCCTTTTTCCTAGCTAACCCTAAGTTGCGGAGCAGTTCCCCTGTCCACGGTCCGGCGCAGACGACGACCCCGCGGGCGGCCCGGACGCAACCCCGCGGGCCCCTCAGGGTGGCGGTGGAGGAGCGTCCGGGCTCGATGGAGGCGATCGGGAAGCCGTCCAAGAAGGTGCAGCCACTCGCAACGGCCCCTGACTATGTGGAAAGGAGGAAATTTGAGCTTTGTTTTACAGAAGGAACACTTTTGGTCAGTCTGATAGAGTAGGTAGTACGTAGTAACTCGTAGTAAATAATGATCCCTCCCCCATCACCTGAGTGGCGGAAAGTGCCTTCTCCGCGCAGATGACCCCGGCGTCCTTCTCCAGGCAGCCGACCAACTTTCCTCCCCGGTCGAGGTCGAACTGCGGATACTTTCGCTTCAGGGCCGGCTCCTCAAAGACCTGGACAGACAGCAAATAGGAGGATCTGGAAAATTGAGACTTTTTGGTCAGTTCAGCTGTACTGCAGTCGACGCTGGATTTAGACAACTTGCTGGGCAAGAAGAAAAAGTTGCTTTAATGGAACTTGTTGCCCAAATAGACTTTCCTTGCTTACAACCCGACCAGACATACCCTTCATCTTCATCTGACACATTTCAAATATATGTAATAACTTGCTTAATAGCCCACAATGCAGCAAGATGAAGGTAACGATCTTACCTTGGCCGATGTCTGGTTGGGAAGTAGTACCAACGTCGGGGGGGGGGGGGGGGCCCCGGGGGGGGGGGGGGGGGGGTGGAGGTGGGGGGGGGGGCAGGGGGGGGGCCACAGTGAAGAGGGGGGGGTAAACCGTTAACAGGCTGGGCGGGAGGAAA
>JAAUYM010032644.1_pt1 | contig 16592 bp, 18 predicted proteins | sample 7278001 | NCBI WGS metagenome assembly JAAUYM01 (sample SAMN14350224, study PRJNA611818) | marine sediment metagenome | isolation source: surface marine sediment (1.8m) | place: French Polynesia: Moorea | collected 2018-08
CGGCGCCGGCCGAGCCGCAGGGGGGCTTACCGCCCCAGCACCCGCAGCCGACAAAGGACGGACGCCGGCGCCTTACCGTACTTTGTTGTTGCGTCTGCTGCTGCTGCTGAATTTTTTTTTTTTTTTCGAATCTGCGTGGTTTGCGTGTCTGGCTTACCTGAGCTCAGATGTGGACAGGAGGCGGGGGCGGAGGAGGAGGAGGAGGCTTGCTGTCTACTGCTGAAGGAGCGTGTTTGGCTGCTGGTGGAGGGAGGAGGAGGAAGAAGAAGAATCAGTTTGTGGTTGTTGTGACTGGAGGCAGTGAGAGCGCTTTTTTCCCGTAAAAGGGAAAGACCAAATGCCCCAGGGTGATTTCCCGAAAAATTTCTCCGGATTAAAAAAAAAAGAGGAGACGAGAGAAGGGAAAGTCTTAAAAAAACATTCGACAGGAGTTGTTTTCCCATGAATTTCAAGAGGAGTAGACGAGGAGATTTAATTGCCGCATTTTCTTCTTCTCGCCTCCCACCCCCACCCCACCCCTTTCTTCCTTCCGCAGCCTCATTTGAGTGCTTTGTGTGAAACCCGAGAAGCTTTTATTTGTGAGATTTGCTGCCAAGAAGAAGAAGAAAAAAAGCACATACAAACATGGCGGAGAGGTGAGTAAATCAAGCAAGCAGAGGAGGTCGGATGAAAGTGCCCTTGAGAACGACGATGAGTCACTCGCCGTCGCCGAGGATGGCGTGGCCGTGGCTGTGGCTGCTGCTGTTGTGGTCGTCCTTCGGAGTCTGCCTTGCCAAGCAGGAGGAGGGGGCCAAGACGTCCAAAAAGATTACGACGGTATGTACTAGTAGTGGTGGTGGTAAAGTGAAACTTCCATTTGTAAACGTCGTGAATTTTGACATATTGATATAGCAAATTTTCTCAACATGATGGTCATGCATACCCCCCCTGAATACAAGCTTTCAACTATGTTGAATTGGGTGCTTCACTACAGTCAACTGCATCGAAATAGTAAACATTTTGCTGCTGACTGACTCATACATCATTTTGCTTTCCACTTAATCCTCTATTTTTTTTTGGGGGGGGGGGGAGGGGCACACCACCACCTGTGCGCACATGAAATCTTAGCTACAGTGTCCGTCAAATAAAATGACTGAGGTCTCTTCACGTCGACATGCGACATGTTCAAAAAGTAAAATAATGTTGAAAAGTTGAAACGTTACAACATGTTTGCTTTTTTGCAAACTCCACTGTAGCAGACATTACTGTGACTTCTGATTAGCATTTTTTACCCTGCTGTACCGTATGTAGCAAAAAAAAAAGTACAACTCAAACGCTTGCCAAAAATCGAATATCATGTATTTTTTTATCCAACTTTCTTTCAGGTGAGCAAGTGCTGCTCCGTGAAGTCCGTCCTGCTGGAGAGCTCCCTCGGTGTGCGCGGGTGCCGGAACCGGACCGACCTGCCCCTGGGGCTCTCGCGCACCCGGTGGCACCCGGTCTTCTTCGACCTGTCCACGGGCAACGAGGTGGCCAGGCCCGAGGAGGGATTCGTCCTCGAGCCGGGCTTCCCCAAGTGCAAAGAAGGGGTGGAGGTGAGGAGGAGGAGGAGGAGGAGAACGACGAGTCGAACTCTCACCTGACCTTCACCTGCGTGTCCTCTCCTCTCCCTCCTCTGTTCCAGACGGTGTTCGCCGTGTACCACCACGAGTCGACCTACGACGACCTGATGCTGCTCAGGAACGGCTCGCTGGCCCACAGGCTCGTGCACCGCCACGACGACTCCTCCTCCGACCGCGTGCTCTACCCGCCGGGAAAGTACTGCGTGGACGACATGATCATGGCCCACGACGGCGCAAACGAGTCCGTCGTCGAGTTCGCCTACATCTGCGCAAACAACCAGGTTGGTGATGGGGGGGAGAGGGAGGAGGAGTTGCCACCTTCTTGTTTTCACTCTTAAGGAAAGACAACGGGAGGAGCTCTGTGGCAACACTGTTGCCAGATGAGTTCTGCTGTACTGTATACTACATCCTCTAAACTTCCAGTACGACGTCCGCGGTCTGATCGACGACGTGGTGTACCCGGTCGGCGTATCCGTCTCCCTCCTCTGCCTGGTGGCAACCTTCCTCCTGTACTCCTTCCTGCCTCAGCTCAGAGACCTGACGGGTGCGCACATCGATTCAAATAAAGTTCTTATTTGAACTTGAAATCTTAGATAAAAGCTTGAAAAAAAAATTGCAATAATACGCAAGTTATGCACACAACCTGAGAATTTTACACAAAGTCATTTGAAGCCCTCATCCAAACATAGTGGCACAAAGGTGAAATGATCACAAATCCTTTCTCGCACTGCCTCGTTGCTTCAACCGCAGGCAAATTCATCCTCGGCATCTGCGCGTTCCTGGCCGCCGCCTTCGCCCTCCTCCTCGTCGACCAGTTCGGCTGGAGGGACAGGAACGTGAACAAGGTCGCCGCAGGTGAGAAAAGTGCTGCACACACACACAAAAAAAAAATGACTTGATGTCTTTCTGTGTTTGAAAAGGTCCGCTCTGACTTCTAGCGCCATCTAGCGTGCGTCTAGCTCCTAGACAACTGTTATTTATTGTCTGTCCCATAAAAACTATCCCAGAAAAAGACCCATAGTGATTATCATAACAAGCACAACGCATTTTTTCTCCTCTTTCTGGCGCATACACTGGAACATTTGACTCAATTTATTCTGCTCCAGACATTTGTACTGCACAACGTAGTAGCACTTGAAAATGTGTCCTTGAGAGTGGTCTTTTTTTTTTCTGCTACACACGTTACAACAAAGTTTGGCACTGGCAACCTTCTCCCAACTGCAGAGATCTCCCTGCACGTGTGCGTGGTGGGCGTGTGGCTGTGCCTGAACTGCATGGGGCACCACGTCTGGAAGATCGTCACGGCCGAGTCCGTCTTCACCCGCGTCACCGACGGGCGCAGGCTGGCCTGCTACACCGCGTACGTGGCCGCCGCCCTCGCCACGATCACCGGCGTCGCCGTCGCCGTCAACTTCCTCGTCGTTCACGAGACGGAGGAGGAGGAAGAGGAGCAGGAGGAAGGACGGGAGGAGGGAGACGGGGAGGGAGGGAATGTCAAGCGAGGAGCTGTGCTCAGTGAGTTGAGAAAGAGAGACAATTGAAGCAAAAAATCTGTCGTTATTGTGCTGTTCTCTCCTCTCCTTCAGACTGGGAGACGATCTCAGCGTTCTACCTCCCCGTGACCCTGCTCCTGCTGGTGAACCTGTACTTCTACCTGACCGCGCAGAGGCGGATAGCCAGGCAGATCGCGTACAACAGGAGCATGCAGCACTTCCAAGTCAAGTCAGTTATCTGGCACAACTAATAGAAAGAAAATTCAGTCATTAAATTTCAGCCATGAAATTTACTTTTCTTATTAGAAATTTTATTTGTAGAATTCTTGTTCAAGATGCTTTTATTTTCTTTGTCAACAGCTTTGACCTCTACATCAAGTTCCTGCTGGTCCTGGGTGTGTGGTGGCTCTTCTTCATGCTGGCGCTGCTGGAGTGGGACTCGCTCGTGTACATCTCAAGGACTTTTCACGTCATTGAAGTAAGTAACAAAAATAACTACTTACTCGTACTTGGCGTGTCCAATGAAGTTAATGTTTGGAGATAAAAAAAACTGAGGGTTTATTTCACAGCCAAGCCATATAGCCGACTTGTAACAAAATAATAAAATCTTCAAGTGAAAACACTATAAATACAAAATGTTTGTTCACATCCATATTTATTTTTCCCATATTACTCGTACTTTTTTACCATTGACGTGAAAAAAGGTGCTGATCAGATCAACACTTTTTTTTCCTTTTAGGGCCCGCTCATCTTCTGCGTGGCCATGTGTCGCACGAGGGTGGCCTTCCTCTTCAAGAAGTACTTCTGCCACGACTCGTGGTGCTGCTGCTGCCTGCCGCGCGGCGGCGGCGGCCGCGGCGGAGGCGGCGGCTTCGGCGCCGTCGGCAGCGGCAGCGACGACGACTTCCTGGACGGCGCCGACTGCAAGGAGCTCTCCGTCATCGACTCGCTGAGGCGGAAGGCGGAGGAGGACAGGGACGGCGGCGGAGGGGGCCAGTACACGTCGCTCCTGCCCCCGATCAACCCGGGCAACGGGCGCGGCAGTCGGGGCGGCGACGACGGGCTCAGCAAGTCGCTCTTCAACGTGCGCAACCAACCGCACCAGGGAGAGGTAGGGAAAAAGGTTGGTTCTGTCCGACTGCTTTAGCAAAGTCCTCGATTTGAAAGCCGTGGAATGAGGAGATGCTGAATGTAGTTGTACGTAGTACGTACTACTGTGGGCCACATTCTGTCCTCCTCCCTTGAGAGATACCATTGAGCCCGGCCCGGGCCAGACCCAGCTCGAAACAGACACCGCATGGCTCGACCAGACTAAAACTGGGCCTGATCCACCCCTTTCTGTTGTTGAAAGTGTCGCTGAAGGTGTTTGAACAGAAACCGTTCTTGTTTCAAGGTTCCTGCTCCCCCCGATCCCGACCTCCCGGTGGGCCGAATCAAGAGGCTGCTCAAGTCCAACAGCCTGACGGCCCTTGCAAACATCAACTGGGGGTGGCGCAAGGAGACGTCGGTCTGAGCATCAAAGGCAGAGAGTGACAAGTGACAGAAGTGACAGTGACAGGACGCTGAAAGTGCCACTTTTTCTCTCTGTCTGTCTGGGTGTGTTTGTGCAAACTTTATCTCGTGGAAGGAAAAAAAGAGGATGTTTTGTATGATCTTTCAGATATGGCTCTGAACTGAATGCGTTTAAACTTTAGGTATGAATGTTTCCCTCCTCCCAAGAAAAGCTTACAAAAAAATCGATACCTAGTCTGCCCTTTCCCGTCTTGCCAACCCCTTTTTGCACAAATATGAGGAGAGGTCTGTGTAAAAAATATCCATGTATGGCAAACATGAGGCTGTAGGAAAAAGATGTCCTCCCCCCAGAAAACAGAACCATTTTTTCAGAGTCTCAAGCATTTGTCCACACATGGACAAAGATGAGAAAAATAAAGAAGTTTTGCACCTGGATTATACGAAAAAGAAAAATCAAATCGACTGTTTTCATCTGTAAATTGGAATCTCTAAAAGGCAATAAAAATTGTTAGATGTACCACGTAGCATCAAGCCCTCACTATTTTTAGACCTTAATTATGCAATGCAAACTTTGGCCCAAGATCGTGAGAATCGATAAGGGCAAGAGAGAAAAGCCAAGAAAGGGGTGACAGACACAAGAAATTGTGATTATACCGCAAGTTTTTAGTAGAGTACAGTAACTTTAGTTTATATACTGGTAGTAAAAATTGTGGCGTGAAGACCAAATTTGAAATGTGGCATTATGATGAATTCCGTGTTTTATCTACAGCAGAGTTTCACTGTGCTAAGCAAGGCAGGCCTAGGATGACATCACTGCTTTCCCCCCTCTTCCTGCCCATCTCTCCCTCTCCCCATCTCCCTCTCTCTCAATGAATTTTCTTCCACAACGTTCGTTCGTTCTTCCCTTTTCCATTTCGTCATCCGGCCACTCCCCATTCGTCCTTCTTCCACCCTTCAACCCCATAAAGAAAGCAATCTCCGTTTCCCCCCTTCCCTTCTCGTCTCCTGTACTTCTTTGTTGAGCCCTTGCGGCGCCAGAGTTGCCAGACTCCGCAAGCCATCTCAATACTATTTTCACTCTTTTGCCTTCTGGGTGCTTCGGCTTCTCAAGAATTGCATCCTCATTTGTGCAGAGGTCAGCAACTTGACATTGTTTTCAAAGTTCCAACTGGAATTTAAGTGGCGCAACCAGCTGTCACTGTGCTTTCTCTCCTCCTTTCTGGCAAGCCCTCCCCCCTCCTCTCACCAAGGCCCTTCGGCTTGAGAAGGGGCTTTCCTTCCTTCTCTTCACGTGCCCTCCTCTCCTCCTCCTTTTCTAGGTCGTCCGCGCATGCCTTTCTCCTCTCTCTCTCCCTCTCTCTCTTCCTCCCAAGGGAACACCAGCCACACTGCATGAAGTATCAAACAGGAAGGAAGAAAGAAACAGCAGCCTTCTTCCACTAAAAGCTCTTTACGTTTTTCTCTCTATCACAAGCTTCTTCTACATCAGAGTTTGCTGCTGCGCTGCGCTGTCTGTCTTCTTGCATAAGTGGATTGGCTGTTGAGGAAGGGGAGGCGCAACGTTAGTGCCGACAAGGAAGAAGAGGAACTGATCCGGCAGGGGAAAGAGGGAGAAAGAGAAGAAGATTGGACAAACACAGGCATCTCCCGGGAAAAAGGAGGAACAGAAACTAATTGAAGGAAAGAAACAAGTTAAATTTCTTCATTTGCTGAAGTATCTTGAGCTTGGCTTGTGTGGAAATTGTGTGCAAAAAAAAGGTGTGAGAAGGAAGAAGCGGAAGCGGTCAGTTCGGGTGCGAGAACAAGAAACACCGGCTCTTCCTCTCTAAGTTCCATCTCGCAGCCGCCGCCGTCGCGCCTGTCATGAGCGGCGGCGGCAGCGGCGCGGCCGACAACAACAGCCTCCGAGTGTCTTCCACCACCAGCAACAACAGCACCACCGCCAGCGCCAGCGCCAGCGCCGCCGCCTCCGCCGGCCCCGCCTACCGGAGCATCAGGAGCGTCAGCTGCGTCAGCTGCGGGTCGGAGCTGCTGCAGCTGCCACAGCAACAGCAGCAGCAGCCGGGCAGCAACAGCACCCCGTCCTCCAGGAGGGTCTCGGCGACCCTGGTCTCGTCCTCATCACTAGCCTCCTCTTCTTCCCCGTCTTCCTCCTCCGCTGCTCCCGCCAGGATGGTCCAGCACCAGGATCAGGGGAACAACGGCAGCGGCGACGGCGCCAACTGCTCAGACTACCAGTACAACGTATTTATCGAAGATGACGTCGGGTGAGGAGACCTCTTTTTTTTCAGGGTAGTGACCAGATCAGGTCGGGATCGAAATAGCCAAAAGCTTTTTGTACCCTCCTCCTCCTCCTCCTCCTCTCCCCGTTATCGATGTAACAAAAGAGGCTAAACGTCCTATTGTAGTAGTGGCGGCACTATGGCAACGATTCCCTGGGAGACGTCAAAAAAAATTTTGGTGCAAAAAAAGGTCGGCATCACATCTGGTGCCATCCGGCCAACTTGCAGTTCTTGCCACCAGCCCAATAGAAATTCCTACGCAAATACCATTCATCTCTTCTATTTTTGGCCCCCGTCTCTTTCTTTCTCTATGAAAGATCAAAACCCGACGAGACTTTTCAGGGATTAAGAAACGCACTTTCAGGAGCACATGATGCATTAATATGTGTCTTTGATGTGTGGTAGTCTAACGACATGTTTTCTTCTGGCTCAGGATTTCTTGACGTGCTTCTTGATTCTGGCCCTTTTCAGCGAATGCAAGGAAATGTAGAAGCACATTTTGTTCCGTAAAAATGACCCGTCGTCCCGTAGGGGAAGCGAAGGACTATTGGACGGAATTTAATCTCTTTCCCTGTAGAGAATGGTACATACACAAGGTCACGGATGGAGAAGAGAAGAAGGACGGTATTGGGAGTCTGCTGATGTCTGTCGAGGAAGAAAGCTTCTTCTTCACTGTTTTTTTTTTCTTCTTACCCTTGTTTTGGAAATGTCATATGGGCGGTGGAAGCTGTTGGCAAAGACCTCTGATCCGGGGGGCGCCATCAGGTCCTTCCAGAAATCAGCCGTGTACTTCTCAGGGTGAGGAAAGCCATCCTTTGATACATAAAAAGAGGAGGATATGTTAAAATCCAATTTTCGCCTCTGCCAAGTTTGTTACCAAAGTCGATTAGAGAAAGAGAGAGTTTTCCCGCTCATTCTTACCAAAATTTTGCCAAGTAGAACCTCTCTTGAAATCCCATCTCCGCTGTTTGAGAAACTTTCTCGTGCAGCATCCAAGTTTGCAACTCCTATCCACCTTCTGCTCTTCCTGCTTTTGTATACAGCTCACGCACGCAGTCCAACACAAAAGCAAGCTCGGAAGGATTCTTTCCTTTCCTACCTAAGAGAATTACTGGGATGTTTATTTCTGTTTTCCGCGATTGGAGCGCAAAACAGGTTTAATTAGGAAGTGTGTAGATAATCTATCCAACTGAGTTAAATTACTTGGCTTGGATTTAGCGGAAGATGTGACATTTTTCCTGCCAATTTTTTTATCATGCCAACTCTAACGCTGAGGGCCCCACCCTTTTTTTATGGCCCGGCCTCCTTTCTTTTTCTCCCCCACTAAATCCGGACTTTGAGGCTCGTGGGCCGCAAAAAAATGCCAATATTTTAACAGTTTCTCTCCAGCATTTGAGGTGGTGGTGGGGACCCTGCTTTTGTTGATGATGAAATCAGCAGACCAAAAAGTTTTTTCTCTTGAGGCCTTCTCCTCTTTTCTTCTCTTAAAAGGCCTCTTTTTCTCTCCCCCTTCCTCATATTACGGTTGCCAATTTCCACAATAACCTTGAGAAAAAAACTTTGAGAGGGAAACTTTATTTCTAGACGAGAAAGTTGAAGTTTTTCTGGCTTGAAAATGTGTTTGAGGAGTGGAGGTGGATGAGAAGATGGCTCTCTCTGTCAACATCTGGATTGTCGGCATCTCTTCTTGGCAATCTTGGAAAAGGCAGCTCAGACGAGGCAGTCGCAGTCCGGAACCCACCCAGAACCAAGGTCGTTGTCAGGTCTTAGAAAGCTCCAACCCCACAAGACCCAAAAAACAGGCCAAAGCTTTCAAAACAGTCGCGCCTGGCAACCCTGCCCACAAGTGGCCAGCAGTGCAGTGTGCGCCAGTGGCCAGACAGTCTTCGTGAAGGGCAGACTTTCCCCTTGCCATTCCTTTTTCTCTTCTTCCCTTGGAGGCTCCCTAAATAGTCCTCCTGTGGCCTCTTTCTCCTCCTCTTTTACACCGCTTCCACTCGTGAATAAAGAGGGAGGCACCCTGACAACTTAATAAAAAGCAGGCCAAAGGGAACTAGAAGAGAGAAGAAAGAGAAGGAAGGAGTGTTGTTGTTTTTCCTCTTTGGAAGTCCCCCCCCTTTTCGTTCCATTGGCTTCCTGGTTCTCTTTTTGTTTTCGAGAGTCAGTTTCCGCCTCTCGAGCAATGTGTCCAGACGGTTGCTCGTCTCGGCTGCCACGCCCACGCCCACTGCCACGCCCCTCCCTCTCCCGCGTCTCCTCCCTCCGCTACCAAGTGAAGCCTGTCTTCCTCCACGATGACGATGCTGACGGCGATTCCTCTTCCCCTTCCTCCTCCCCCTGTTTCAGCGGGGCCACTCACCGCGCGACGCACTTCGCCAACGTGGAGGACATGCTCTTCGAGGTCTTCCGCTGCGAGGAGACAGACTCAATAGACTCCATCGCCATCGCTCACTTCCTCAAGGTTAGCAAGAGCTCTGGAGTGTTGTTGACTTTCTACCTTTGGTGGAAAGTCAACTGGCCATCAATGCTGATTTTGTGCTACTGTTTTAACTAACTGTTTTATCTGAGCTTTAGTTCTTGTTGTTACTCCTTTAACTAATGATTTAATACATTTTTAAATGATGTTTTAGTGTTGCTCTCTTAGTTGATGATAATTTTGCTAGCAATGTGTCTTTTTCTGCTTTTGCCCGAAAATAAAAGCTAAGGGTTTTTTTGTCTTTTATTGAAAAATTGGCCCTTGGGATACAATAACAAATACTTTTGTGCAGAAACCTTTCTCTATAGCTGTCAACAAACAATGCTCTCCAATTTAGAAAAAAACTACGTATTTGGAAGCTATGCTGCTAAAACAGACAGCAGTTTAACCATAAAAACATATTGACTTGTTTGCTGAATCACTTTGCCTTGATTTCAATAGAAATCTTTTGTCAGCCTGAACTTAAAAAAAACCTTTTGCTTATATTCTATTTCTAAGAAATCTTTTTTGCATTGCTAATGTCTTTTTGCCAAGCAATTTGCTGTCACGAGGAACAAGGACAAATCAGTCAAGGTCACTGCAAGATGAGTTGTTATTGTTGGCCATACCCGACCAGACATTCTCGATACATACTAAAAACGTAACTTTACCTTTTTCTGCCCCACACATGTAAGACATTAATTAAACACACAACTGCCATCCACTTGTTTGTAAAATATAATAATTTTAGGCTCTAGTAGCTTCACTACTGCATAAGATCAAAATTTAGTATAATGGCTGTCTGGGTGGGTATATGCAGCGGAAAGATGGCTGGTTTCGATTGAGTGTAGCAAAGCCATTTTTTGCGTAGTAAAATAGTCACATTGATTTTTTTCTAAGCACCCAAATAGCTTAAATGAAAGGGGGAACTAGCGCAGAGAGAGTACTAGGAGAAAGCTTCACACAGTTCGGAAGTAGGACGAGGTTGTTCACCACTTGTCCTGATTCTTTTTCCTTCTTTAATTATTGATACATGTGGCTTTAAACAGCTTGACTTTTAGTGTGCACTGCGGACTAGTCTAAAATTTTAACCAGCTTTGGAATGCATAGGAAGAAGGGAAAAAGCAAAAGTTTTGCCTCAAACTTGCCAGGGAGGGCCAATTAGCTCACACACCCAAACACACACACACACACAATAAACCAGAAAAAAATAATATTATTTCTAAAAGCCTAAAAGTAACAAAAGGTACCATCTTTTTTCGGGAAACCCGGCCAAGTGTTCAAGTTAAAAATTTCCCTCTCTCGTTTTCCCCCCCTCCAGGCCCTGGAGAGCACCGGTCTCCGTCGCTCAGACCCTCGCCTCAAGGAGATGGTCTCCAACCTGGAGAAGATCCAGGAGACCAGGGAGGACGACCTCCAGAAGCTGGTCATCGGCAGAAAGGAGTTCAAGGAGTGAGTTTTCTCGATATAAATTATGAAAGAGCACACACACCGAGTGCACTTTTTTGGGGAAAAGAATGATTAATCGATAAATCGAAAATAAAGGGGAGGGGGAAAAGGCCTTTTGGGGGGGTCCCAAATCGATTATTTGGGACCAGAAATAGTTTTTTTTGGGGGGGGGGAGGAGGGGGGAGGGTGAAGATGATTTGCTTTTCCTGACTTTTGCTTTTGCTTTTTTTTCTTTCTCGATTGCTAGTCTCATCATCGACAACATCGTCCTCGTGTCGCGTGCCCTCCGCCACCAGTTCATCATCCCGGACTTTGAAGGCTTCACCGCCTACATCGACCAGTTCTACGACAACGTCAAGGACGTCGACGAGGGCAAGGTGCGGGGATTTTTAGATTTTGTGGACAACGCAGACAACACCTAAAAATCTGGCTTTTTTTTTTGCTACTGCCAACTGGCAGCGCTGGCACCCTCGACCACAGGTGGTCCAGGAATGTTTTGCTCTCTCCCATAATCGCTTCTCGCTCCTGCCTTCCATCCAGCTCGCGGACTACATCCCTCAGATGGCGAAGCAAGACCCGACCCACTTCGGGGTGGCCATCTGCACCATCGACGGGCAGAGATACTCACTCGGGGACTCCACCGTCCCGTTCACGCTGCAGTCATGCAAGTAAGAGGAAAAAAAACCCGCACGTTTCTGCTGGATAGCGTCGCGGTCTACACGTGGAAAACTTGTTCTTGTTAGTGTCATGCGCTTATTCAAACCATTCAGAACGGATTGAGCCACCAAAAATGGCTGAATGAGACAATGCGAATGGGTGGTCAAGAACACTTAAAAAAAAACTTGTTTGATTCTGTTTCTCAGCAAGCCGCTCAACTACGCGATCGCCCTGAACGAGCTCGGGTCCGAGGTGGTCCACCGTTTCGTCGGGCAGGAGCCATCGGGGGGAAAGTTCAACGCACTGGAACTCGACTACAGCAGTGAGGACGAGAGAGAAAGGAGGCGGGCCGCGTTTGGCACGTGGACCCTTTCATAATTCGCTATATCCAATTCCAGAGAAGCCGCACAACCCCATGGTAAACACGGGCTCCATCGTAGTGAGCTCGCTGCTGCAGACGCTGATGAAGCCGGAGATGTCGACGGCGGAGAAGTTCGACTACATCAACGACTACATCAAGCAGCTGGCGGGCGGGGAGTTCCTCGGGTTCAACAACTCGGTGTACCTGGCGGAGAAGGAGGTGTCCGACCGCAACTACGCCCTCGCCTACTACATGAGGGAGAACCGGTGCTTCCCGCCGCCGGCGGCGGCCGGCGGCGGCGGCGGCGGAGGAGGAGGCGGCGGCGGGGGCGGCGGCAAGGGGGGCGGCAGGGTCAACGTGAAGGAGTGCATCGACTTCTGGTACCAGTGCTGCTCCATGGAGGTGAACTGCGAGACCATGGCCGTGATCGCCGCCACCCTGGCCAACGGCGGGGAGTGCCCCATCACCTGGAGGAGGGTGGTCAGCCCGGAGTCGGTCAGGGACGTGCTCTCGCTCCTGCACAGCTGCGGGTTTTACGAGTTCTCGGGACAGTTCGCATTCAAGGTAGGACAGGACTCGAGTTCCACTCAAATGTTTCAATATAGTGGGTAAAAATTAAAGCGCCAACCCTCTTCAAAAGCGCCAAGTGCCTCACATAATGCGCCCCGACTCAACTAATTTTCCACACATCGCTACTTACTTCTTACCAGATCGGTCTCCCGGGCAAGTCGTCCGTGACCGGGAGCATGATGCTAGTGCTGCCCAACACCATGGGCATCTGCATCTACTCGCCGCTGGTCGACAAGTTCGGAAACTCCGTGCGCGGAATCAAGTTTTGCGAGGAGCTGGTGAGCAAGCTTCTTGGTTGTTTTGTAGCACGTCTTCAGAAAAAAAAAGAAAAGAAAACCTTACTTTCAAATCAATAAAGTAGAGATTTATCTCCAAGTCGAGATGCTACGGGGCAATTTCCCATACCGAGACTTTACTGTACCAGGTCCGGGTGTTCAACTTCCACCGGTACGACAACACGACCAAGTTCAGCTCCAAGATCAACCCTCGCCGCATCCTGTACGAGAGCAAGGGCGACACCATCGTCAGCCTGCTGTACGCCGCGGCCTCCGGCGACCTCCACAACCTCCGGCGGCACATGTTCCTCGGGCACGACATGGGGGTGTCCGACTTCGACGGGCGGACCCCGCTGCACCTGGCGGCCGCGGAGGGGCACCTCGACTGCGTCCGCTTCCTGCTGGAGGCCTGCGGGGCGCCGCCGGAGCCCACGGACCGGTGGGGGTTCACCCCGCTGTCGGAGGCGGAGCGGGCCGGCCACCGGGCCGTGTCCGGCTTCCTGCAGCACTGGCTGCTGAGGGAGGGCAGCGGGGAGACACTGACGGCGGCGGGCGGCAGGGAGCTGCTCAGCAAGATGAGGGAGCTGGAGCTGGAGAGGGGGGCCAAGGAGGAGGCTGCGGCGGCAGCGAGGAAGTAAGGGGGGGAGGCGGTCAACGGCGGCTGCGGCGGCTGCAGCGGTGGGAGCCGCGGAGGATGCGGCGGAGGCGGCGGAGGCGGCGGCGACGGCGAGGAGTTCGACATTGAGCCACACCTAAGATTCACTCTGGTTTGGAACACACAGAAAGAGTATTCAGAGATTAATTTTTAAAAAATGAGACGATTTTCTGAGCGCACAAATTGTGTTTTTGCCCCCGCCTCTTGGTCCCACACGATGAGGCGATGTTCTCAAGTAGGTCAAAAGTATTTTTGTCAGTAATGTTATTTCCCCATTCCTCCTTATTCATATGATTAAAAGTTGCAATAACTCCTTTTTCTTTAGATGGTTGTGATGATTATCCTGATTTCTCTCCCTCCAAATTTGCAAACAAATACTGTACTACAAACTTGCCCAAGGCATTTCATTATAGTCCAAGAATGTTCTTTTTTTTCACTTTTTATAGTATGTTGCTTCTTTTTCACATTGAGTTTCCCAAATACTCGTGCCATATCCACTATAGAAAAAGTAGATTTGATGTCCCTCTTCTCCCCACCCCATCAGACCCCCACTTCCTCAATTCCAAACGAAATTTCATGGACCTGCGTTGTGATGAACCCAGAAAAACGCAAAAGCGAAGAACAATATTTGTAAGATGTCCAGTTGTGCTTGTTAGTAATTAATCACGCAGAGAATCTCAGTGTTTCATTTCTCCCCCCCACACCTGCAACTTTGTTGTGACTCTGCTTATACAACCACCACATACTAGTACCATACCATACATCCTGACAATGCTTTCACAAGGCAGAAATAGAGTGCTTGCAATACAGAATTAAGTAAAAATACCTGCGCACACACGCCAATATTTTTCTTGAGAACGCAGTCAAGCATTGAAGTCACGGATTTTTTTTGGCAAATCTATCAAGGTTGTTTTGTTATCTTAATAGAGAAAAAATGCTGTCAATCCAACCGACCCCAAACCCACAATGATATTTATTAGCTTTTTTTTTAACCTTTCATTTCCCTTAAAATTTTCTAGGTGAAACTTGAGATTAAGCGCAAGAAATGCGCAAAAAGTGTGATTTTTTTTGTCTTCAATGTTCTGCTCATTAATCTAGCGAGACCGAAGTGAGATGAATAATAAACACACCATGGTAAAGCGACTCATATGCATCCTGATCTCTAAAACACCATGTGGCAAGAAGAAAAGTGTAACTGAATTCGTATATTTTTTTCGGTTAAACTCTCCACAAGACGAAAAAAAATTAAAGCTAAAGCACACAATTTGCTGCTGCATTGTCACTACTTGAAAAGGAACCTCACACGTGAGGAAAAGGAGGAAGAAAATTTCTCTCTTTTTTTTATGTTCAGTTCTCTGCTACCGTAGTACTAAAAAAAAACCCCACCCACAACTTGAACAATCACTGACAGTCTTTGAGTGCCGAGAACGCCCTCTCCTTGATCTGCGTCGGCTTCTGCCACCTCCACCTCCTCCTCTTCTTTCTGTCCTCCTCCTCTTTCTCCACCTCCTCCTTGGGCCTCTCCCTGGTGAACTCCCTGGCGATGTGCCTGGCCCAGAGCGGCTGCGAGATGGGCACCATGTGGCCGGCGTTGCGGACCACCATGTACGTCTGCGGGCACAGACAAAACATGTACAGTACCAGTACTGTACAGTGGACTCCGCTTATATCGACACTCTTGGCTTCGCCTAAAACTGTTTGGGGTTTAATTATGTTTGTGAAAATGTTATGCTACTGTACTCAGTCACATAGAAGTGTAACTAAGATAAATCTCATTTGTTGAAAGATGCTGAGCATACCGAGATTTCACTGTACTATACAGTACAGTACAGTATATGGCTCACCAGTCCGCCACCCTCGTTGTAGTATCCCGCGATCCTGCCCCTGGCCTCGTCCGGGTGCCACACCCAGAAGGTCTCCCTTCTGGACCGGTCGAACCCGTCGCGCCGGCGCCACCGGAGGGAGCGAACGATGGCGCTGGTGCCCGGGACGTGGACGATGACGTCCAGGTTGCCCGTGTAGATCAGCACCTCAATCCCCGCGTCCAGCACCTGGTTCAGCCAGGGCTTCTTGCTCACCATCACCGACTCGTTCAGGTACACGTACGAGTGGTAGCCGCGGTGGAACGGGCGGTCGCCGACGTGGATTTCCCTTATGTTGAACAAAGTTTAGTGATGTAGTACGCTAGACGGAGACATCTTCAACCACAAAACTCTCCTAATGAAACACAAATTTAATTTATTTTTTTTGCCCATGTAAGATGTTTTGCATTTTTAAAGAAAAAAATTTCCTTGACTTTCTGAATCGGAAAGTCACTGAAACTTCAAAAAGTTGCCTTGCCATCCATATTTTGCTTGGAATGTATGATATCTATCTACGTACATAGTAGTACAAGTACCGGTAATTGATTTTTTTTTATTGACATGCAGTCATGCAGTTTGATTGATTTACCTCCTCACTTCCGACCTCTGCAGGTAGCAGATGTACTCGTGGTTGGTGAGGTAGTTCTCGTCGAAGGTGAAGTCGTAGATGTTGGTGAGGTTCATGATCTCGGAGGCGAAGGTGTGGAGGGAGGCCTGCGAGGAGTAGATAGCGTCCACCATGCGGCCCTCGGAGTGAGCCTAATGAAAAAGAAATATGAGGAAAAATTAGCCGCGCACCATCAAACAAGATGGCAACACTGACCCCCCCCCCCTTTTCCCCCTCGTACCGCCAGTGTCTTCTCGTCGAATTGCCTGAGCTTGGCCTCCTCCTCCGGTGTGATGAATCCCAGCTTGGAGTAGACGTCGGCGTACACGGACTGGTCGACCGGGCTCAGGAAGCCGTTGCCGATGCCCACGCCCCTGAAAAGGTTCTTCTTGGAACAGTCCTTATATGGGAAACCGCGTGTCGCGTGATATTGGATACTTGAATCTGATGTTGTCGACCAGCGGGTCGGAGTTCCTCTTCATGAGGAGGTAGCTGCGGGCCAGGGAGACCACGTAAGAGCCTCCGTAAGATTCTCCTGAAAAAAAAAATCAGTTATTGAAGAATAACTCCAATACAGTGAAGTCAGTGGCCAGCAACTCAAAGTTTACTACTATACTAGAATTCAACCTGTACTGGTAGTACAGTAGTACGGTTAGAACAAGGAGAAGCGAATTACTTTGGGGACCTGGCAGATTGACCCTCTTAATACAGTGAACCACGGATATAAGAGCAGCATTTTGGTTTTGACTTTCTGCTCTTATATCCGTTTTGCTCTTATAACCGTAGGTACTATGGAGAGCAATATGCAACCCC
>JAAUYM010028345.1_pt1 | contig 16589 bp, 7 predicted proteins | sample 7278001 | NCBI WGS metagenome assembly JAAUYM01 (sample SAMN14350224, study PRJNA611818) | marine sediment metagenome | isolation source: surface marine sediment (1.8m) | place: French Polynesia: Moorea | collected 2018-08
AAAGTGTGAGCCTTCCTCTTCTGAGTAGAAGAGCTCCATTTACTTTACCCACCTAACTGCAAAACATAACTAAGTGCACACTCAACCATAACAGAAAATAAAGTCCCTTGCAAGAGAACCACCTGGTCCATCACTCAGCTAGCAAGGTAAATTTGGTCAGAGTTAACATGCGTCTCGCAGTGAGGAAATTATTTCGCCCATTTTCTCCCTCTCCCTCTTCTCCTCCTCCCACTTGGGTGAGGGAGGAAGAGGATTGGTCGAGGAGAATTGGCGACGAAATAATAAGCGCCCCCCAACTTTGGGCGAGGCGAGTTTCCCTCTTTCCAAAAGCAGCACAGTAAAATAGCACAGCATAATTTCCACTTCAGATAGGTTTTCTTAACTCAAAACAATTTCAACTCACAAATTCCCGATTGCAGTCAGCTTTGTTCCTGGCCACGCACAGCTCCAGCTAGACCCCCTCTTTCTCAGCCAAACTGCGAATAGCGTACGCTGTCAGTTCCTGCTAAAGAGGAGGCTGTTGAGCAGCCGTAGCCTAAATGAACAAAGTGTGGAGGCAATTTGAGGCCAACATATTCTACCACTGAACCCGCTTAGTGTCTTGTACCTAAGCAAACGAGCACATAACCACGTTTTGTGGGCTCTCTGAGATACGGCCATTTCGAGCTGGGCGCTGAGGCTGCCGCCGCCGTCGTGGCGCTGGATCGAGCCGGACTCCCTTCCCTTCACCCTGGACACAGGGCCTAGGAGGGAGTGAGCTCACCACCAGCCACGAGAAGTGATTATCCTTCTCGTGCAGCCCCGCCGCTGCAGCCCCTCAGCTGCCTGCCAAACCTCGAGACACTTGTGGCACTGCGCCTCCGTAACTTGGCCCAGGTCATGTACGACTTGGCCCGGAGGCCGAAGGAGTGAGCCGTGGAGGAGTGGCCGCCACAAAAATGGTGCATCGTCCGGGAAAAACTAGCCCAAAAATCGCAGTTTTTCAGTGAGTTAAGAATTTAAACCCAAAATTACGCTGGCGCTACTTTGGCGCAGGTTTTGGTAAAAAATACTACTCTACTCTCTCTCTCTCATGCGGGGTTCTTTTGAACCCCCACTCACTCTCTCGAGGTCGGCCGAGGTCAACCCTCGACCTCTGGGGTCGCCATCACCCCGGGCCGCTCGAGAGTGTGTCGTTTGGTGAATTCCACCACCGAACATCCTCTCTCTCCTCCCCCTCCCGTCCTCATTCCTTCCTCTCTCTCTCTCTCTCTCTCCTGCCCTTATTGTCTGAAGGAGATTTATGGACTGCGGGCCATCTTTGGCCGCAGGAGCCATAACCTTAAGCCCATAAGCGTTTGTGGCTGAACAGACAGGGAGAGACATCCTTTACTGTCTTTGACCTTCCTCCGCCGCGACAAATGGAATGCATTTTTGCAGACTATAATCGCAGCAGGAGTGCCCCCTTTCCGACCTCCTTCTTCTGTCTAAGGAGAAGAGGAAGAAGGGGGAGGCACTAAAGTGAAGCAACTCAGACTTTAAAAATTTAGGATGAGATAGATTTGAGAAGTGGAAAATGGACTCTGCATTTTTCAAGCACTTTCTCCTACACAGTAGAGGCACTTGCCTCCTTGCACACCTCCTAGAAATTTGAGATGCCGTGAGTAATTCCGGAATTGTTCTCTTTTTAGTGATGGAAAACAGAGAAACCAGCTTGAAGAAAGCTCTGATAGCGACAGCCTTGGAACATGCCAAAGGCAGTGGTCAAGATGCCTTCGCCCTCCTTTTGGCCGCGGCATGGGACGCCGAGGCCCAAGGCCGACAGGGCCAGGGCCGTGCCCATCCACGGCCTGGACGCGGGGGCTCTGTTGCGGACGTGCGATCACCTCCGGGCTTCCCTCGAGGAAGCCAGCCGCAACGTGCCCCCCCCACCGCCTCCTCCGCCTCCTCAGCATCCTTCGTCTGTGTCCCGGAAGAGGACGAGGCGAAGGGGACCAAGGAAGAGCCACTCTCGCCTCCTCCAGCCGCCTCCCGCGCCAACGGCCTCCCAATCCAGCACGCCCCCACCTTTGCCGCCCTCTTGGGTGGATCTGAAGGTGGAGAAGGCGAGGAAGTGGGAAAGGACGGGCGCTGGGAGGACGCCGAGGAAAAACCCGAACCTGAGGGAGGTGCCGCTAGCAGCGGCGCCACAGGCGGAGGCGGGAAGGTCGCGGCCACGACCGAGGAAGAGAAGTCGCCAGAGTCACCAGCCAGCACCGGAAAACCCCCTCTCCGCCGTCCCTTCTCCTCCCCCCGCCACCAACCCGGAGGCGGAGGCCAAGAAGAGGAGGAGGGAGGCGTCGAGAGGGAGCGGGGCTCCGACAGTGGAGACGGAGGAGACTGGGAAGAAGTCTCAAGACCTACAGCTGGTAGAAGACGACCAGCCCATGGCCAGGCTGGCCAAGGCACACAGGGAGCAGTTCCCAAGGACAATCTCGCCGGGAGAAAGGGACGACCCTGTGCGGTGGGGAAGGGCGGTGCTGGCAGGGGCCAGCCCAAGAGAAACGATAGTGTTCCACTTCTGGACCTATCTGCGCGCCCTGACCCCCGCCGAGTTCCTGGCCTTCAGGCTGGAGGGGAGAGGTCAAGGCCTGTGGGAATGGACCGACCAACAGGCACGTCCGTTTTGGCAACATGGGCCGATGACCCACGTGAGGCTCTGTGCCTCACTGCTGGGAAGGGAGGAAGAAGTCATCAGGGGGGAGTCGCAGCGGCTGCGGAGGCAATTGTCCACCGAGTCTACATCGCAGCCACCCCCGAGTCCTGGCAAGCAGTCGCAGACGTTGCCCATTTCTCCCACCTCGATGACCTCCTCAGCGACAACAGCGGCGCAGGCCAGCGCCGAGGGAAGTGGGACCCCCGCCGGAACCACTTCTTCCATGTCGTTAGCTTCACCAACGAAGCCCTCATCAGCCTGCGGCGAGACTCCTTCCCCCGCCACGCCGGCGGGGAAGAGTTCGGAGGAAGCCTCCGATCCCCCAGCATCATCCTCGGGGGACTCAGCTTTGCCGAGTTCAGTGAAAAACACAGCTACCCCTCAACCTTCATCAGAGGGGACCGGGGAGGCCTCGGGAAGGGGAGGAGCCGCACCGTCTGTGCCCCCACCTTCCTACTCCCCCGGGAAGACTACCGGAGCGTATCCACCTTACTCTCCGACGCCCCGAACATCCCCCTCCAGGTCATTGAGCTGCGGGGCTTCTCTCGTCTTGGGGGAGGAGCCGAAGGGGTCTACGGCGCCTACGAAGGGCGACGGGCCTTCTGTCTCCGCAGCGGCCACTTCCGACCAGCTGACCTGCACGAAGGCTGTTTCGTCACAGTCTACGTGCATTCTGACCAGTGGCCTCGGGCAGAAACCTGGATGGAAAATGACCCCACTGGCTGCTTCCACCTCGCCGGCTGCTGGATCTACACCATCGGGGGGGACGGGGAGGAGCGAACTCTCCCCGAGCCTCCCGACGGAGACATCCGCAAAGGACTCGATGGCATTGGAGTCCGAGCCATTGGAGAGTGCTTCGACTGGGGCACGGCTGCCCACCCGAGGGGAGGAGCCCACTCCTTCCCCCTGGCAGCCGCCGCCAGTTATGATGCCCCCACCGGCTCCGCCCAGCGCAGAGACAGCCTCCTCACAGACCTCCAACTACAACTCTTGGCTCGGTTCGAAGGCCCGCGCGGATCACGAGCTCCGCGAATTCGAGTCCTTCCAACTAGACACGCAGCGCTCCTTCCTGCCCCCGACCAAGGTGGCGGACTGGGATTCCTCCCAGTTGGAGGAGACCCCGGAGGGGTTGGGAATGGTCGAAGAAACCCGCTCGGAGACAGTGGAGGAACTCTTGGCGTCAGATTAAAACCCGACGAACCAAGCCTCACCTTCGCCCAGGTGGCCCAGAAGACCCTCCCGGTCCGCTCCCTCCCCGTGGCCAAGAACGGGTGGAGAGACTTTCATGGCCGGTTGAAGGAGGCCCCTGCTAAGAAACTGTCCCCTGAAAAGGCAGAGCGGAAGAAGAGGAGGAAGTGAAAGCAGCAGAGAAAAGAAAAGAGAGAGAAAAAGAAAAGAGAGAGAAAAAGAAAAGAGAGATCATTAACTCCAAAGAGTAGTCAAAATTAGAAGCAATAAAGGTTCCTTTACTCTACCTCAAATAAAAGCACCAAAGTTGATCAACTCTTACAGCACGTACAAGAGAAAATAAAAATTCGTCCCAACTCAATCAACAAGGTCGTAGAGTCAGTCGGAATTTATTGCTGCTGTGTCTCTTTGCTACTACAAATGCTGCACTGCAACGCATAATGCACGATCATTCCCTTTCTCAATTTCCAAGCAATAAAGCTCCATGCCTTCTCCTCTCCCTAAACGGGGGAGAGTGGAGTAAAAAGAAAAGTCAGCAGGCATGTCGACGCAGTTGGGCGTACGTAAAGCTGTAGTAGGAAGATACACTTGCCTCCAGCCACGCACACCTCTCTCTCCTCCTCCCTCTCTGTAGTACAACCAGATCGAGAAAAAGGGAGGATAGAGACATTTTATTGCTGGGCCGCTTTTCGAGATAAAAATGGTGCACTAAAGCGTGCCGTGAGAAAGGAGGGGGGAGACAATAAAACTGGCTGGGGTCGAGAGAGGAAACCCGTGGCACGGGCCTTTCTCCCCCAGACAAATAATGCAGTTAGACAAGAAGGCCGGAAAATTTGGCCTCTCAAGGGGAGGGAGAGAGAAAGAATGGAAGTTTTTATTGTCTCCCCGCCCGACATTCTTTTTCCTAGAAATAGGAACTCGTCTCCCTCGCTTAGTCTTTTACAACCCCAAGTGCACTGGCGGGAGAAAATCTGACAAGGCGAGGAGAGAGAGGAGAAAGGAAATTATGCTGCGCTCACAGAATTCCTCGTTTGAAATCTAGCCCAGGCTGGAGTACGAATATTTTATTCGGAAAAGGAGAAGGAGTAGCTAACCTTCCCCCTCCTCCCCTGTCCTAGTTTAGCGACTGGAAATGGAGATTTCTGAATGAGAATTTTTGATGCCTTCATAATACACAAACTTATTAAGTTTGTTCTTTCCTTTCTAGAACGTATGTCAGGGCACAACACCAGGAGTTCTGGTCGAGGAGTTGAGTACGGCGCGCAGGATCTAGACAGAGTTGAGCGTCGCCCATCTGGCACCATGTCTAGCCCCCGCACCACCAGCGCGACGGCCCCCACCTGCACGGCCCCCACTGTTAGCACTAGCAGAGGAACTGGGGCTGGAGCAGGAGGAGGAGGGTCTGGAGCTAACACCCACACGACCCCCTCAGTGTCCGCGGCGGGCGGGATCTCGGCGTCTGGAGCGGGAGGCACTCCCCCTCCCCCTCCTCCGCCGCCGCCACAGCCCGTAGGCACCCGGGCCGCTGAGATGGAAGCGCTTCTCAGCGTCGCCCCCACTGACCGTGACGGGGGAGAGCTCGACGAGTTCGACCCCGACCGGGTGGCCTGGGAAAGGGCCAGGGCCACGGTGGCGGAGAAGAAGCTCGAAGCCGAGCTCCTCCTGTCCCACCAGGTTCGAATGGGGGAAGAACTGATGAAGAACCTCGCCGACCGCGTCGCCACCATCAAGGTCACCCTGAGGGAGATCAAGGGTGACGAGACCGGCTCGCCGGAGCACAACACCAAGCTCGGCCAGCTCGTCTATCATCTTGACACGGCGGAAGCTGACAGCAAGTCGGCCACCAAGGTGAGAAGAGATGCTGCTGCAAATCTCTTCAAGGCAGGCCTCGCGCCCGCCCGCCTTGCCGCCTTCGAGAGGGTGATCGATGGCGCGTTCGCGGAAGAGACGGCCCTGGGGATGGAGGTCAAGGTCCTCAAGACCGAGTTGGCCGCCATCCAAAGGGAAGTAGAGTACGCTGGGCGTAACTTCAAGCCAAAGACGGTGGAAGTGAGGAAGTACTCGGGCGAGAAGATGTCTGAGTACTACTCCTTCAAGAATCACTTCCAAACCACCTTTGGTCGGATGGGCTTGACCGACGCCCAGAGGTACCACTTCCTGAAAGACCACTTGACCAAAGAACCCCTGCTGGCCATCAGCAAGTTGTCCATTGCCGACGCCTCCTACCATGAGGCCTGGAAAATTTTGGACCGCCATTACGGCGACAAAACGCTGATAAAGACCCAGCTCTTGGAGGAACTGAACAGCATGTCCTTCAAGAGCGACTCCAACCCCAAGGAGTTGAGGAAGTTCATAGACAGCGTGGACTTGAAGTTCCGCCGTCTGAAGGAGGTGGACCCAGACATGGGTACCCAGAATGCAGTCCTCCTTCCTTTGATGGAAAAGATATTTCCATACCAGCTGCGCAAGGACATGCAGCCCAAGCTCTCCGGCCCAGACCCCGTCACCGTCGACGCCTTCCTGAAGGCGGCGGGCGACCAGGTCAGGGAGGAGATCCACCTCCGCGGCGACCACAAGGGGTCCCGTGATGGAGGGTGGAGGGAGAAGAAGCCGAATTCTTCTACCAAACAGCACGGAGGCGGCCGTGGAAATGGCGGTGGCCATTCCATGGCTGGCCTGGCCGGGATGGCAGCCCGCAATGGCGGCGCCCCAGGCCCCTCCAGCTTCAAGGGCAAGAACTCCGCCGCCCCGACGGGGGTCGGCAAGGGAGGGGGCAGAAACAAGGGAAAACAATCTGGCTCTTTCCCTTCGGGCAAATCTCCAGCCCAAGCGCGCCAGTGCCCTAATTGCAGAGGAAGTCACTCCCTCACCAAGTGTGACTCCTTCTTGAAGCTGAGCACGGCCGACAGGAAGAACAAGGTGGCGGAGCTCAAGATCTGCTACATCTGCTTCAGTCCCAACCACTTTAGTAGGGACTGTAAGAGCAAAAGCTCCTGCACTGCCAAGCAAAATGGCAAGAAATGTGGCAGCAGGAAGCACAATACGCTGCTGCACTCCAACTCCGCCAAGAAATAGGAGGTTGCCGGCTCTGGACCCGCGGGTTTCGGGTTCAGGGTCGGCGACGGGGCCCTCTCTAACGAGGGGGCCCCTGAGAAAACGCTTTCTCCCTCTTTTGGCGAATTCCCAATTCAAAAAGGGGGAGGGAAGGCAACCACACTGCTTTCCCCCCCTCCTGAACTTGGAAGAGGCATCTTTGTCGGAGGCGGCGGCCAGAGCCGCCCTGACGGGGGAGACAAAAGAGGGTGGCAGGGAATCCTCCCCACTTTTGTCGCAGTCGCCGTGAACCCAAACCAGCCCCAAAGGAGGCGGCAGGTGAGAGTTCTGGTGGATGGAGGAGCGCAAGTCTCCATGTGCCGGGGGAGAACGGCACAGGAACTAAAACTCCATCTCGACTCCACTAACTTGCGAGTCGACCCCCTGGGAGGAGGACCACGGCTACCAACTTTGCACCAAGCCAACTGTGAACTACACAGCCCCGCAGGCTTGCCCGAGTTTAAACTGAAACTCAATGTGCTAGTCCTCGAAAAGTTGGCGCAGAAGGTCTCCTACCCCGCCTTCAACCCCTCGGACCACCCGGAGTTGAGGCGGCTCAAGCAGCCCCTCGCCGAGGCCTGGCCGAAGCGGGACTCAGAAGAAATAGACATTGTCCTTGGGCAGGACTATCTATCACAGCTATGGACTGGCAATCCAGTAGCAACTTCTGAGTATGGAAAAAGAGGCCCAATTGGAACACCAAGTCACTTTGGATTAATTATTCAAGGGGCAGTTCCAGTCCCCCGCCCCCGCACGCAGCTGGCGTGCGCGGCGACGACGGGGGAGGGCGGAGAAGTCGACGAGCGCGATGCCAAGGCACCCCCTCTCGTGGTTCCAAAGACACGACCACCGCCTGCGGTCAAACTTAGGGACGTCCACCCTCTAGAAAAACTTCTCAGAGAGATGCTGGATTTGGAGAGAGTGGGAATAACAGAGCCTAAGTTTGAAAAACAGCTAACAGCTCGCGAGGCGTACACCGTCGACTACCTGGAGAAAAATCTCATTTATCTCCCAGAAATAAAGAGATTCCAGGTCAAGCTCCCATTTGACCCAGAGCTCCCTCCGCTCAAAAACAACTTCAACTCTGCCCTTCAACGTCTTGAGAACCTCAGAACGACCCTGGACCGCAACAAGTCCAAGAAGGCGTTGTACTTTGAGGCCATGCAGAAGTACCTCGACAAGAACCACGCGACCGAGGTCACTTCCAAAGACGAGCAGGCAAAGGAGATCTTCTACCTCCCGCACCATGGAGTTGAGAAGATGACTGCAGAAGGAAAGACGAAGAAAGTCCGAATCGTCTTTGACTGCAGTGCAAAAGACCGAGATGGAAACAGCCTGAACCAGACCATGGTGGTTGGTCCAGTGCCGGATGCAAATCTGGTACAGATCCTCACCAGGTTCAGAGCCAACAAGATCGCCTTTGGGGCCGACGTGAGTGAGTGCTTCCTCACTGTCAGCATGCACCCCGACGACCAAAATAAATTCCGTTTCCTCTGGTTTGATGCAAAAGGGAGAGTAGTGAAGTACAAGTTCACGTCCTTGATCTTCGGGTCGGCGGCCTCACCCTGGATCAGCTCGACCTGCCTGTTCAAGCTGCTGGACAGGCACGTTGAGAAGGACAAGGAACTAGTGGAGAAGATAAAGAAGTCGATATGGGTGGACGATATCATCCTCTCGGAGCCGACAGTAGAGTCCGCTCGTCGCGTTCTTGATAGTCTCGTCCCCATATTCTCGGAAGCCTCCTTCCAGCTGGCCAAGTTTGTTGCGTCAGATGACGCCGTCTTAGACCACATGCCCGACGACCAATTGTTGTTCCCACGTGGCACAAAGACAAAAGGGAGCATGAAAATATTGGGAGTCGACTGGGAAGTGGATAAAGACGAAATCTACATTGGCCGGGATTTCTCACAGGTCTTCACCACAAATAAAAGGAAAGGGTACGACACCAAACAGACTGTCGCCTCCATGGTGGGGTCAATTTATGACCCCCTCGGAATTCTACTTCCGTGGAAAATGGGCGGCAACATTCTCATGAAAGAGATATGGTCGTACCACGATGCACTCGCCGAAAAGAAAGGCGTCGCGAAAGGCTCCAAACTACTTTGGAAGGAACCCCTTCCCCCTGAAATTCAGGTCAAAGTAGATGAATGGAAGTCTGATTTTCTCACTGCCTCGCAGGTGAGAATACCCAGGTGGATTTCCTTGGACGCTGGCGCAGAAAGCAAGGAAATTTATGGGTTCGCGGACGCCTCTCCCTTCGCCTTCGGATGTGTTGTGTACCTCCGTACCAAATTCCCGAACGGCGACATCCAGTGCCGATTCCTGGCTTCCAGGGGGAAAATCAACAAAGTCAACGGCTATAGCCTGCCTAGGTGTGAGCTTTTAGCTGCAAAATTCCTGGCCACCATGGTTTATAACCTCAAGGAGTTTATGGACCTGCCAGAGGACTTCCCCTGTAAATTGTTTGGAGACAGCATGGTCGCTCTCTTCTGGATCAAAGGAGACCCGAACCAGTGGAAGGTCTTTGTCCACAACGCGGTCAAAGCCATCCACAAGTTCACAGATCCGAAAGAGTGGTACCATGTGCCCGGTAAGGAGAACCCGGCGGACGTCCTGACGCGCCCCCACTCTCCCACCGAGATCCTCGCCGCCAACGACTGGCTGGAAGGCCCTGCCTTCGCCTACACGGACGAGATCCCCAAACAACCTGAATTCTATGCAGCAACGGACGAAGCTGTAAAAGAATTTAAAGAGAAGCCAGAGCCTGCCCTCATGGTGTGTGGACTGACAGCTAAATACTGGAAGTCCCCCATTGAGTTGCTAATTGACAGGTTTAGCAACATCAGAAAAATCCTCCGCATAATCGTGCGTTGGAAGAGAGCTGCGAGAGCCAAGTCGCTCAAGGAAATGTTTGCCCCACGTGCTATTACCAATCAGCACCTGGTAGAAGCCGCAGACGAACTCATGAAGTACGTGCAACAACAGCTCTTTTCAGAGGAAATAAAGGCACTGCAGAAGGGACAAAGCGTGGGCAAAAAGAGCAAGATTCGAGACCTCAACCCCATTTGGGAGGGAGGGCTCATCAGAGCTCAAGGCCGAGTGCAACTCTTGCCTCAGGATAAGGGGCACTCTCTCCTTCCCAAACACGAAACCGCGGAAGAAGAGTGTCGAGAGCAAGAGAGGATCTACCAGCTGCGGCTAAAAAGTGGTGTCGCCCCGTTCTGGGTGGGCAACACCTCCGACCCCGTCGGCAGCCGCAGCAAGAAAAAGAAAGATCCAAAATCTCCTCCTCCACTGCGACGCTCCCGCCGCATTGCGAGTCGTGCGGAACGAGCCAAAAATCGTGAAGCACTCCGCAAAGAGAACGAGGAGCAGGATGCCATTCTCAAGGAAAGAATGAGCTATGGGGACATCCCCATCTGGACCAGTGCCAATGCCGCCTTCGCGGGCAGGCAGGGCAAAAGCGGCGACGAGCCCGAGTGGCATCGTCCTATTATCATTGCTAATGATAATAAAATAATTCCCAAAGTCATCCAGTTTATCCACGAAGATCTGGATCACGCCGCAACAGACACGGTCCATGCGCAGATGAGGAAGAGATGGTGGTTGCTGCGCGCAAGGCGAGTAATCACGGAGGTGAAAAAGGCTTGTGTGGTATGCAGAAAGGTGGGAGCTCCAGCGCCATCCCAAATAGATCCTCCCCTTCCTAAGCAGAGGCTAGACTACCTACGGCCCCCCTTCACTCACGTGGCAATAGATGGTCTCGGACCACTTAACATCGCACGTGACGACAACAAGAAGGGAAGGAAGAAAGTTTGGATCTTGGTAATTTCCTGCATGACCACAAGGGGACTCAACCTCGAATTGTTGGAAGACAATTCAGCGGAATCCTTTGTAGCTGCTCTGCGAAGACACTTTGCAGACTTTGGCAAGGCAAGTTCCGTCAGGTTGGATAACTTCCCAAGCCACAAAAAAATGGCAGACCTCTTTGACTCCCTTAATGCTGGGAAAAAGGTCTCTCTCAGTGCTAGAGCACAGAGGAAGACCGCCGACATTAAGTGGAGTTGGAGTGCGGTTTACCAGCCATCGACCAACGGGGTAATAGAAAGAGCTGTAAGAAGTGTCAAGGAGATCTTGCTTAAGATACTGGGCAAAAGTCTAGTAGACCGCCAACAGCTCGCCACTTTGCTGAAAGAAGTTAAGCAAGTTATTAACTCCCGACCTCTAGTACAGCTCCCCCGCGGCAGTGTGGACGATGGCGAGATAATCACCCCAAATCACCTTATCTTTGGCCATTCCATGATGCAACTTCCTCTGGGCGAAAAGGAAGGCGGCCGCCAACTGCCTACCGAGAAGTACTGGAGTCAGAAGCAGCACTGTATTAAACAGTTCAAGGAACAGTTTAAAAATCAGTACCTTGACTCGCTGCTACGACTCCGGAACAACGTCCAGAGCAAGAAGCAACCCGAGGTAGGCGACCTCGTCATGATGGCCCTGCCTCAAAAGAAGAGGCACGAGTGGCCAATTGGCATTGTGCACGAGACACAACCAGGAATAGACAACAAGGCCAGAATGCTCCTGATACGAGTACCAGGAGGTTTTGTCCGCCGCAGCATTTATTCCGTGGTAGTTCTCCGTCACATTGAAGAGTGTGACCGCCAATTGGAGCGGGAGGCCGAAGGGCCCCAACCCGCGGAGGAAGAAGAAGCAGGGGACGCCTCAGATCCTCTGGGAGAAAAGCTGGAGAAGCCCAGCCAAATGCACGAGGTAGAGGACGCCATCTAACCTCAGACTGTGGCTTCCAGCTAAAATAGGGAAATTATAGTCAAAACCGCGAATTTGACTTGGTCGAAAGCGTGCAAGGTCTTATCTTTATCCCCCCCACATAAAACGCATTGCGGCTTCCGGTGCAGCGGAAAGACAGAGGCACACCACCTCTAAAAGGTCAGAAAGTGAGATCCTTTCTGCCCCTAGCATTTCTTTAAGGGAAATCGCGAAATTTTCGACCACACTTCCTCCCACGCCTAAAATTATATGACCCCTCAAATTAAAGGAAGGAAGTGAAAGAGGAATCGCCTGCTCCTCCCTTGCCACGCACAGCAAAGGTCATGCACCTTGACGCAGCAAGCGTCAGAAAACTGCACACTAAAATTCCCAAAACAGAGCTAATAACTCTTGATCTCTCCCCTAAATCTCCCAAATCATCACGAATCCCACTCCTTTTCGCTCTAAAAAGGAGAGAGAGGCAGCCGTCGCCGCCGCCTCTCCTCTTTTCCTAAATAAGCCAAGCTTGCTGTGTACGTACGTACAGCACCAGCTAAAGGTAGGAAAAGAGAGGGAGGAAGATCGAGAAGGAAACTTCCTTCTCTCTTCCTACAGCTGTACTGAGCCTATTCTGTGGAAAAATCGAGAAAGAACCAGGATTTGTCCCTGGCAAAGAATTGCTGCAAAGAAATAGATTTTCCTAGGCGAACAGAACAGGCTAAGAGCCAGCCACTCTCTCCAGATAATCATGACGGCATGCCATGAACAGCAGCGGCAGAAACGCCAGGCTGATCTGGATAGAGAGGGACTTTTTGCTGACGGGCCCAAAATATATCCACCACTTTAGTGAAAGTGTGGTGCATCATAAACAGCAAAAGACAGGCAGGCTATCAGAACAGCATGAGAGCAAGCCTATGGTGTAAAAGTACACTGCCACAATTCCAACACACCATAGCATGGAGCTTCCAACGAATGCAGTCAACGTAATTTGGCCTTTCTCTCTCTCTCTCTCTCTCTCTCTCTCTTCCTCGCTCATTCGACATCACGAAAGAGGGGAGAGGAGAGAGGGACGGCCAAAGCTGCATGCAATCACCCCTCCACTTTTCTCTCTCCCTAACAAGGATAGAGGCAGGGCAATAAAAGCTGGAGGAAGAGCTCCGAGACTCCAGGGGTGGAAAGAAAAGTAGCTGAACAAGCTTCTTTTTCTGTTTTCCCAATTTATTTCTCCTCTTCACTTTGCTCGTAAGCAGATGGCGGGAGTAGACGGAATAAATAAAATCCCCAGGAGGAGGAGGTGAATTTGTTGAGTAAATGCGCTATTTCCCTATCCAGAGTCCGCACAAACTCTGCGTAAAATTAACGGCGAGAAATAGCCCTCTCAAAAATTCCCCCTCACAGTCCTACAAATCAGGGAAAGATTTAAAAACACCAATCTCTCCCCCCGGGTAACATGAACACCCAATTCCAGTGTCCAGCCACATATTGGAGAATATGTGGTACTTGATGGTGTATACTTGGGACACCAACGGAATGATTCTGTAGGACGGAGCATAAATTGCTCCCCAAACACAACCTCTATCTCTCTTTTCTATGGAATAGAGCACGCAGAAGGTGATCGGCTTACGCCTCCCTTTTTGCTGAGGTTGTAGAAAGCCAGCCTTGGAGAAATTAGACAAAGCCTCCGTAAAAAGATGGCATTGGCGAGCACTCAGAAATGAGAGTCTAAATTCTCGGCTGCACTTTACTGCTAACTTTCTACGTGGAGAAAACGAGACAGCCCCTCCATTTTGGAGAGAGGGCAGTCTCTCTCTCTCTCTCTCTCTCCCTCTCCCCACAGCTAAAATCCTTTACCAAACCGAAATCTCTCCCCTAATTTTTAGGGTAGCTTGAGCAGAAAAGTGTGGACAAGTAATTCAAAGGCCGAACAGCCTCGCCTCCGTGCTTTGAGACGGATTACAAGTCTGACACACCTTTTCTATTCTGTCGGGTAAGCGGGGGAAATGGTAAATCCCTCCGCCGACGCAAGCTCAGAGAGACACGATTTTAGCTTAAGAAAACAAAAGCAGTAAAGAAAGGAAGCCACCAAGAGAGGGCGGCTTCAGCGGCGGAAATTCGAGCAACACATGCTCATTTCCCCTCTCTCTCCCTCTTCCAAACAGATGTGTTTTACGACGTACATCCTCTCCCCAAATTTTGGGTCGAGATGGGTCACCCCACAAAACACTATTTCTCATGTTGGTAGGTGGCTGTGCGGATGAAACTCAATTTATGAACCCCGCCACCACAGGACAAGTACACACCACAACCCCGTCATCTATGTTGATGATGACGGTGGCGACAGTTATAAGGTCGGCACGTACAAACGTCCCCCATTTATATTGCCGGGTAAGAGGAGGGAGGTGGTATGCCCCCCGCCGGCGTAAAAATACAGCCAACTGAGAAAAGTAGGGAGAGAACCTGTTAACAGATGGCACCCAAAACTTCTGAGAAGCACTTCCAACATAAAAGTGCACGAGACTGTTTGATCAATGCACGCAGGGAATAAATGCTGCAACAACAGCATAGAGCGAGAAAATCTTTCCCTCCCTTGACAAACAGCGGGAGCCAGAAAAGTCCCTTCAGCAGAGAAAGCACGAATAAAGCAGGGTAGATTTCCGCAGAAATCCCCTTAAATGAAATGCAAAACCACATGTCTTTCAGGACATCTGTTTAGTGTTGCGATACTCATCTCTGAGCATTATTCGTCATCTCTTGCAGGTGGGAGATGGATGAGCGGACGATCCGCTCTCCCCCGCCAAAAATCAATACAGTAGGGACGGAAACTGTTAACAGAAGGCGCTTTAGGCAGCAGAGGAAGGGAGCGGCCAAAAAATGCATTTAATTCGAGAAATCGAACGCCGCCCAAATTCTGAAATAAATCTTCCTCTCCCTTTTACCAACTTCTACACTCCCCCAGGCGGTCGAGTGCGGTGGTAAAAGCCCCAAATTTCTCATTTCATCCAGAAACTCGAGCAAAAATCAGATTTCTTGGACCAGAAAGACAGAAGCTGTGGAAAGCAAGTCACTTCTGCTTCCACTGGCAAGGAGGATCCTTTCAATGCGCGCCCCAAAAGGGGCCAATTCTGTCAGTGGCTAAGGAGTGGTCAGAGTCCCTTCAGAAAGACGGGACTCTTGATCCGCCTAAAGAAGAGGCACTTAGCCAAGAAATGAGAAAATTTTGAGTTGATGAAAATCTTCTTTAAAAGGGGGCAGCCAAAGCGCCAGGGTGTCGGATGACCGGATTTCAATTTGCAGGTGTCGAAAGCGCTGAGCTAAGCAGAAAACCAATTAGCAAGACGCGCCCTCCACTGCCACAAAGTTAATCCCGCCGATTTCCCCTATATTCGAATAAAAAGAGACAAGCACACTAATTTTCGAGCCTCTGAGAAAGAAAAACGTGGCCGCTTCGGCGGGACCATCAGTTTTTGCTGCTGCAGCAGCGCTCAGAAGGCAGGAAAGAAATATTCGAATATGGAAAATTCATACCACAAGACTAGATGGCGTTTTTAAGAGTTTTGGAAGCATCGTGCAGCTTCACTTTGACTTTTAATTATCCCCCCAAGGAGGGAGGAGAAAAACCCATCTAGGGAGATCAAATCAATCTCCAAAAATTTTTGGCTTAATGACAACTAGCCCAAATTTGCCCCCTCCCACGGCAAAAGTGCTTTTCTACGACGAGCTTTTGAGCAAACAGGCACAGAAAGCAGGAGTACAGATTTTACAACAGCACATCACACGGACCAGTATTCGTATGAATGTGTACTCAGCTCACCGTTTGCACAAGCTCTTCGGCGTTGTCGGAATCGCTTTGCAATTCCACCTTTAGGGAAACGTCCGAAATTTTCTTGCATGAGGGTTTTGACTATCAAAAACCCTCGCAATCACCAGCACAAAAGCACCAGCCAGACAGGAGGGAGGAGCATTTTTGTGGCAAGGCCACGTGAAATGAATGGAATTCGTTTCCTCATTCCACAGAGAGCATGAGAAGGACAAAGATGAGGATAAAAGAGTGGAATCCCCTCCCTCTCCCCTCACTCCTCATCTGGAGGCCGAGGCGAACAGGTCGCCGCCTCCCAACATAGTTCCAAAATTGACAGCCTCTCCCTCCGCCGCCCCAGCGTCGAGGAGAGAGTCAATTTGAGGCACTTCTCCACGTCAGTCCCTCACTTCACCTCCTACTGCAGACACCAAGCAGGAGGAGGCGAGGGACTTGTAAAATTTTCTGCCCCCTCCCACACTGGTGGCCGAGGTAGAGTGACAGAAAATAGTTGTTCTTCTCCAACCAAGTGTTCATAAATAAAACACTTCTCATTCAGTTGTCAAAGGAGGTTGAGTTGTTAACTCAACTCCCCCTGCAAGCCAACATGCTGAGAATCCACCTGCTTCTCCCACCGCTTGTCGCCCTCGCCACTGGGTACACCACCACGTGGGATGAGGCCAAGCTGGAGAACTCCCTCCCCCTCAGCAGGGCGGAGGGCACGGCCAAGTTCGCCTGGGCAGGTACCATCGTCTCACCCGTCTCCTACCTCGATCTCAACCTGGTCTTTGACCTCATCAATCTGGACACCGAGTCCATCGTCGACCAGGCACGTGAGTGGTTCCCCACGCTCAAGATCCCCACGGTCACCACCAGCGGCGAGACTTTCTACTTCGGCGTCGACGACGACGAAAGGGAGAGCAAGCTCGTCCCGGTTTCCATGAGGAAGACCTCCTTGGTTGACGCCATCATGGGTAGTCACCCAACCCGCAGCAGGCCCACCATCTCCCAGAGGGAGGAGGCAGCGGCCATGCGGACGGACGTCAACGACACCATCCAAGAGATCTTCCGGAT
>JAAUYM010079066.1_pt1 | contig 16579 bp, 13 predicted proteins | sample 7278001 | NCBI WGS metagenome assembly JAAUYM01 (sample SAMN14350224, study PRJNA611818) | marine sediment metagenome | isolation source: surface marine sediment (1.8m) | place: French Polynesia: Moorea | collected 2018-08
ACTTAGTTTTGGAATCTTTTTCCCTTTTTTTCTTCTTTTTGTTAGTGACGACCTGGTGCAGCTTTGCGTGGACTACATCCGTGAGCAGCCCCTGACAGTCGGCCTGGTGACCGGGGTGCCACTCGCGCTGGCCTTGGCCTTCTTCTTCCTGACGAGGTCGTCGGACAAACCAAAGTGAGGAGGCAACATGAGAGAAGCGCAAAAGTGTATACACGCTGTTGTACCTAATTAAATCTCTCTCTCTTTCTACCAGGACAAAAAAGAAGAAGAAAAAGGCCAAGGACGCGGGCGGCAAGAAGGAAGAGTGAGGAAAATCTCGGACCTAAAGTGCCTGAGCTGTGATCACTTTATTGATGTGTACTGCGTGCACACATGCCCAATTGACGGAAGCAAAAATTGTGATGCAAGTGAGGAGAGTTTGCCTTGGGGCGGAGATCAGAGGACGACCTGCCTGCAATGAGCCGTTCTCACCTATCATCGTTTTTTTCCAAGCCTTTTTGATATCAAGTGACTTCGTGGAAGAAACAAGCAAAAAAATCTTAAATATTTTTTGAGTGTCTTTTGTTTTCTCGTATTTTTTTTTTCAAAGGTTGTGCAGTTGTGAGATATGTTGGACCAAGCGAAACAAAGAGCCGCCAAGGAGCTAAGGTCGTTGCTTGAGCTTGTATTTTCATATAAATGTTCCTGACCTGAAGTAGGTAGTTGTAGTACACTATCATGTAGTACGGTACAATTCTGGCTATGCGTGAATGCCATAATTTCGCCTAGGCGCGTGTAAAAAAAATCTCTTTGTCACGTTTAAAAAAAGGTTGATCACAAGTCTTGTAGATCTCTAGCCATCTTGGCCAGCTTGCACTCCGTCTCGCACTGCATGAACATGTCGTACTCGGGTTCGCTGCAGCTGCCGTCCACCTTGAACTCGAACCTGGGCGAGAAGGTAGTACAGTAATTCATTTTTGTTTTTAAAACACACGAAGACTCCCATAAAGACGGATAATTGCAAGTACCTGTTGTACTTCCCGTCGTAAGACAGAACCACCACGCTCTGCATTGTGTCCCGGTCGCCGCTCCCCTGCAATAATTAATACTTCATTCGGTTTCTCACGTTCTAAATTCGAAAAATTGCACTTAAAAAAAGAGAGGGCACCGCACCTGTCCGAAAGTACAGATGCATGCACACTCGCTGTCCACGGTGAAGGAGGCGCAGGACCACTGGGAGTTGGTGTACTTGTTGGGGACGAGCCCGGCCATGCGAGAACGGCGGTTCAGCTTGAATTCCTGCGAAGCAAAATGAGGGCAACAAAAGGAAACATTTGGTAAAGAACTCCTTGTAAAGTCACTTTTTTAATGGTGCGTGTACTAAAGTGTACCTGCAGTGCAAATACGTGGACGGTTCCCTTGTCGGAGGAGCAGCAAAGCCACTTGGAATCGCGACTGAAGCTGATGCAGTGGATGATGGCCTGGTCGGCACCCCTGACAGACAAAAAAAGAAGAAAATTCGACCGATGATGCTGCAGTTTTTCCAGCAGAATTCGAAATTCCCACCTCCGCAGTTCGACGAGCTTCTGGCGGTTGAAGAGGTCGAAAATTCGGATGAGAGTTCCCCGCTCACTAGCCGTGGCTAAGAGAGTGCTCTGGAAGGGGAAAAAAGACATGTCTGACGATGGGAGGCCGGTCTTTTCATTTTAACCTTGACCTTACAGGTCCTCCCACCTTGCTGTTGATGGAGATGCACTGCAGCTCGTTCTCGTGAGCACTGATGTAGACGGGGGAGCGGGTGACTCCTTCCTGCTCTTTGGCCATGTCCACTACCTGGTACACAAAAAGGGGCAGATCATTTAACACTTTTTTTTGAGAAGACTCTCTAGCACCACCACGTGCCTTCAAAGGCGCGTGGGTCTCTCAATAATTCGAATGTTTTTCTCCACTTTTTTTTGGGAAATGCACAAACGTCATGTTTTACAAGTAAGAAGCAGATCGCTCGTAGGTTTGTCGAAAGAACTTGAGTGTGTCCACCCGAAGCAATGGCGGACCTAAGAGGTGCAATGCAGGACAAGACCGAGCCCAAGCTGCAGACTCAGCAGGACGCGGAGGAGGGCATCGGGGAGAGGCCGCAGAACCTCAGGCCCCTCGACCTCATCATCCACGGGTACGACATGCCGGAGGCCAAGGACAGCCTGGCGGAGTTCACCACCAAGAAGAACAGCGTCCTGGGCAAGATCGTCCCCCTCAGCCTGGTGCCCATCTCCACGTCCAACGCCATGCTGCTGCTGGCCTCCAAACTGCGCTTCTCCACGGAGCACGAGGGCGCTGACTGCTACTTCCCTCTGCCCGAGTACATGGCGCTGGCCGGCACCCTGTCGCTCTCCCTCGTCGTCATGGGCGTCATCTCGCGACACATCGTCAACTGGGTGATGGAGTTCCACCGGCGCGCCTACTTCCGCCACGCCGGCCTCATCCGGTGCCTGGAGGTGACCGGCAAGGTGCTGTCCCTCCTGCAGGCGCTCGTCCTCTTCTCGGGCATCTTCGTGCTCGGACCGCAGCTCTCCAAGGTGGAGACGAGGAAGCCCAAGGCGGGCGAGGAGCGCAGCCCGTACTACTGCGACTACCAGCTCGTCATGTTCGCCACCATCTACGTCTTCATGAGCTGGGTCTTCATCGTCCTGGCCATGTTCACCTTCGCCTACGTCAAGTACAGCCAGTTTCGCGACAACACCAGAGAGGGGGAGGAGGTGACGGAGACCCACGACACCCAGGGGCACTCGGTGGCCACCAGCGAGAACGTGTTCTCCGAGAAGGACGACGACGCCTACGAGTACGACGGGAGGCAGGCCTCCAGCATCAAGCCGTCCCTCTCCGCTGCGGCGCGGAGGCCGCCGGGCGCGCCGGGCGCGCCGGGCCGGGGCCAGGGCCAGGGCCAGGGGGCCGCCAGAGATCGCGACGGCGGGAGGAAGCGTGTGGTGCGCGCTAGGGGCCCGAAGAAGGCCACGCTGAAGAGGCCGCACCACGGGCGGTCGCTCAGGAAGATCGAGAACTTTGACCGGCTGCCCGCGCACGTGAGAAACAAGATGATTCGGTGGAACTCCCCGGAGCCGGCCGGCAAAGCCACCGGGAGGGCGTGGAACATACAGGGGCCCAAGTTCGTGCAACAACCGGGAAAGTGTGCTTGACCAACAAGTAGTACTATAACTGTTCAACCTTTCCAGAAAAAGCGGTCCCAACCTAGCCAAAGTGCGCGGTACAGTAAATTCCCTCGCTTTTTCCTTTTTCATATTCCCACTTACTTGCAGCATTCCCTTCTTGGAGCCGCCCGGGAAGACGAGCACCTCCTGCGAGGCGGAGGACGATCCCGCTTCTGGGATGACGGCCTCGGGGAAGGGGGAGAGCAGCAGGAGCCCCTTCGGGTTGGGCCTGGTGTCCACAGTCGTGCGCAGGTGCAGGTGTGGCTGACGAGTAGAGTCGATGTCAAACACGTGCACTGTGTTTCTGGGGGGGGGGGGGGAGGAAGTGGGGAAGAAAATGGCGAATTAGCTACACATTTTTTACAATAGATGCAAAAAATTGTTTTCACACGAGTCAACTTACATTAGGCCCGCCGCCACTCTTTTCCAACTGCATCTAACCGCCAGCACCTTGCTGTCGAACGTTATTGTTCTGCAACGCAAGAAAGCTTGCTGTAAATGAGCAGTTATTGAGGAGACCTCGACTTTTTCCTCCCCACCTGTGATACGATCCGATCCACTCCACCGTGTCCTTTCCGTTCGGATGCACCCTCTTGACCGGGCGGCTTCGATCGAAAAGCAGCATCTGGTGGTCGTTCCATTTGCGCCAGTGCCTCGTCTGGCAGTTGATTCTAAGGACAACAAGAGTCTTACGTCGATCACAGCACCTCAAACACTCCCTGATTCTCCCCCCGACTCGACGTACCTGTTCGTCCTGTCCGCCCACTCCTTCGGGCAGTCGTCCAGGTTGGCCGGAACAACGAAGGCCACGTTGCATCCCTCCACGCTCTCGCAGATGTCGATGGGGCCGGCGCGGTCAAAGTCCAGGTGGAACTCTTCTCGGGTTCGGCCGTCGTCCAGGCGGAGCAGTCTGCAGGACAGAGAGAGGGAGAAACGCATCCTCTAATACTCGCTTTCGTGGGGCCACTCGTTGTCTCACCTGAATCCCTCTCCGGCCACTGTGAAGAAGAGGTGGTGCTGATCCATGCTGAGGCGGCGGATCTTTCCGTAGGAGGCCCCCAGGCCCAGGCTGGGTGTCGCCATGGTGGAGTCGGACGCGGCGCGGGGCACCAGACAAACAAAAGCAATTCCTTTGTTTTTCTGCTTCTGCGTCGTCTGCTTTTTTTTGACAGGAAGCAATCAGCTGAGCGGAACAGCTCGGAACGCAGATCACGAAACCTCCCCTGCTTCCGCCAGATGGCAGCGTCGTCAGGAGGAAAATCTGCCGCATCATGCGAGCCTCAGAAGAGGAGCTGCCAAATTTCCGATAAAAAAAATATTTTTAAAGGCTTGACAGCGTAAAGTGTCCAAATTATGCTGCGAGTTACTTGGACAATTTTGCTTTTATTTTTCACAATTTATCAAGGGTTAGAAGTTTTTTAAAAACTTTGATAGTGGTGCCAGATTTGGCACTACTATCTGGCAAGCCGACCACGTTACCTGAAAGAAATGGAAAACAAACATTGATTAAGCGCACTCGCCGGTGTGGGATTTGTGCTGGTGAATTGTAAAAAGTAAAAGACTACTCCTCTTCACCCACTCACACGTCGGTCTGAGGACCAGAGAGAGAGAGAGCTCACTTAGCAATCTCGGAGATTCCTTGATTTTTTTCTCCACGATGGCCTCAGAGCGATACTCCTTCTCTCTCACCACATTCAGGTACAGTACACTAAGTTACTCTAAATCTTGGAAGTTCCCATGATTTCATGTACTGATCTCTCTCTGCTTCTCCGTAGCCCCTCCGGAAAGCTCGTCCAGATCGAGTACGCGCTGGCGGCGGTGGCGTCTGGCGCGGCGTCCGTGGGCATCAAGGCGGCCAACGGGGTCGTCCTGGCCACGGAGAAGAAGCACAAGTCGGTGCTGTACGAGGACCACTCCACCTACAAGATCGAGAAGGTGACCGACCGGGTGGGCATGGTCTACTCCGGGATGGGCCCGGACTACCGGCTGCTGGTGCGCCGCGCGCGCAAGATGGCGCAGGACTACCAGCTGATGTACGAGGAGCCCATCCCGACGGCGCAGCTGGTGCAGAGGGTGGCCGTCGTCATGCAGGAGTACACCCAGAGCGGCGGGGTCAGGCCCTTCGGCATCTCCCTCCTGATCGCCGGGTGGGACGACGACGACGACAAGAACAACAAGCTGGGCGGGAAGCCGGTCCTCTTCCAGTGCGACCCATCGGGAGCATACTTCGCATGGAAGGCCACCGCAATGGGAAAGAACTTCGTCAACGGGAAGACATTCCTGGAGAAGAGGTTAGAAATCAAGTTAGGAACCCCTGCTTAGGGTCAGGTGAGTACTAATTGACTCTCGTCCTGGCAGGTACGACGACAAACTTGAGCTTGAGGATGCCGTCCACACGGCCATCCTGACCCTGAAGGAAGGGTTCGAGGGGCAGATGACGGAGGACAACGTGGAGATCGGCATCTGCGACGCCAACGGTTTCAGGAGGTTCACGCCGGAGGAGGTCAAGGACTATCTCACCAACATCGCGTGATGATGAATTCACTAAAAACAGCCGCGAACGACTTTTTTTTTCGACTTATTTTTCTTTCTCGGCTTTTTTATGCTATTAAAAAAATTCTGGTGAATGTTTGTCAATAAAGTTCACTTGCAGACACAAAGGTATGTTATAGGTATACGGTACATAGTAATATGTTTCTTACAAGAAAGAATGAGGACTTTCCTTAGTTTGTCCCACTTTTGGGTAGCAGCCAGGAGAAAGCCTGTGGCCGGCCAAGCTGAGGCGGTCTGTTCAGGTATTTCGAATTAACGGACTTTCTGGCATGGGGCAGGAAAGGGGAAGGGGTGAGGGGTAGTGGGGGGGGTCAGCCTGAGCGTGCAGTGGTGTGCTTGTGTGTGCTGTACCTACTACTTCGATGTGCGTGGAGTGAAGGATTAGTACTGTACACATACAGAAAGATATCGAGTGGTTTTTCGTGCCAACGTCGAGACTCCAAGATGTCGGTTCTCCGTGACCTCATTGCGAGTAAGTTTGTGCGGTTTACTCTTCATTATATAGCTTTTTTTGCCTCGTTGATTTCTCTTACTGTTTGTAATGCATATGACTGCAAGCTAATTGCATTAATAGCAATAATGCGCTTGCATGCAAAAATTAATTATTAAATTGAGAGAGAAGAAATGGGAGCACTGGAGCACTTCAACTGGACAAGGGGATGGAAGTTTCCAGCACTCTACCATGTACATGTCCACTCCCGTCAATGAATGTCAGGTGAATTTTCTCGTCCCAGGGGTGAAGAAGCTCCTCTTCTCGTTCCGCCGCCCCGAGGTCCTGGCGGCGCTGGCGGCGGTTAGCGTGGTCTCAGTCGTCTTCCTCACCTTCTCGCTGCCCTCACTGCCCGTCTTCCTGACTAGGGAGAGAGCCCTGAGCGGGGCGGTGCCGGACAACGTGGCCCGCGTGGTCGGGTGTCCGGAGGCGCTACGGGGCGTCCGGTTCCGGCCCGGGACGAACCGGTCGGACGTCTCCGTGGTGGGCGGGAGGGACCTGACCTACGGGAAGCTGCTGGAGCGGTGGACGGCGGCGCTCAGTGACGCGGAGGAGCACCAGAGGATCTCCAGATGCTTACCAGAGGGTAGCAACATGGTTTTTTTTGCTATTGATGGAACATTGTGCAGTCTTAATTATTGATACTTTTTTACTATGACAGATTTCCAGATCCCACAAGGCAGCAAAGACGACTCCACGTGGCAACAGGTGCCCCTGGCCTTTTCTGTGGTCGCTCATAGCAACCTGGCCATACTGACCAGGATACTCCACTTGCTGTTCAGGCCACGACATGCCTTCTGCCTCTATGTGGATGCCAAGGCAGAGCAGGAGTTCAAGGATGCAGTGAGAGACCTTGTGGAGTGTTACAGGTTGGCTGTAAATAGTTTAATATCAGAAACTGCGGCATGCAAAGTTTCCTTTCCTTTTTCCCCCTTGAAGGAAGCTCTATCCAGACTCCCAGGTGTTCCTTGCGCCGTCTCCCAGGAACGTGTACTGGGGCCACATATCGATACCGCAGGCAGACCTTGACTGTCTCAACCTGCTGTTGGCAAAGTACAAGAGCTGGAATTACTACCTGAATCTGGCCGGCAGCGAACTGCCCAGGTTTGTCAGAGCGACCAATGGGAATTTAAAAAAAAAGACACGAAGGCAGGATTTGAGCAAACTTTTTGCAGGTTTTCCGTCGAGCGGTTGGAGCACGAGGTGTCCACCCTCTCGAACCTCAGCATGGTGGACTCCAAGCCCACCCCGCACGACAACATGCTGAGGCACAAGTTCGTCCACAAGCTCCGCCACCGATCGCAAAAAGACAGGTTTAGGGGAACAAAAGCAGGTTTTTTTTTCATATATTACAATAATTTTTTTGACGACTTTTCTTAGGAGCCAGGGATATTACGAGGTGATACCGAGGAGAACCATCAAGAGGAAGGGTCCGCCCCCGCACAATCTCAAGATGTACAAGGTGTGCTGTACCCTAACACGGATCGTTGTCTCAGGTCTTAACATACGAGTACGTACTACTTTCTCTCTCTCCCTCCCCTGTTCCTTTCATCCAGGGCATAAGGAATGTTGTGATAAATCGGACCTTCTCAGAATTTGTCCTCAGGTTAGCGTTAAGGCACCTTTTTGTTGCAGTTGCTTCCTGTTGTTGCTGTAGCACAAGTAACAACTTGTGATACTGATGCAGTTTTTGCTGCATTATGGCAAGTTTATGGCATATCTATGACATCTGAATGCCGTTTTTGCTGCTGAACTAAATGGCCGTCCTTTTTTAATTACTTGTAGGCACAAGGTGTCCAATGACCTGCTGGAGTTTCTGTCTGACACCGTGAGTCCCGTGGAGCACTTCTTCTCCACGCTCATCAGGGTCCGCGTGTCAGAGACAGGAAAGGTCACTCAGGATCTCTCTGACAAATTCAATCTTGGAGACCTAAGGCCAAGGTACACACTTACCTGGTAACGGCACCTTTGCGGACTAGTACCCAAAGAAGGATGTTTTGCAGGTACACCATGTGGCATCCTGCCTTCTTGAGGTGCAAGGGCATAGTTATTCGTGGCATTTGCATCTTCTCCTTCCTTGATCTGCCATCGCTGGTCCAACTGGAGCATCGTTACATCGTACTGAACAAGTTTGGCATTGGGACGGACGCCTTGGCTGTGCAGTGCTGGACTGAACGGGTTGCAACTTTGGGAGACTAAGACGAGAAGACAATACTGTAGTTGTCTTTTTTATACGTGTGATCATGAAATCCAGAGTGAGGAACGAATGAAGGATTTTTTTGTGACGAAAGAAATAAAGTGCATGTTATTCCTCAGGGCATTAGGTGCATTTCAAATTTATGGCTTGCCATGAGTTTTCATTCTAGCATGTGCTTATTTTTTTGCGCAGCGACTTTTAATAGTGAATTTGTTTTAAAATTGTTCAATTAATTGTTCCATCAGATGCCTGTATTAATTTTCGATTTTTTACAATTTTCGATTAATTTGCGATCTCTTTAGTACAGATGTTTGTGTGTTCCAAGACAGGTTTTGTTTCGCTTCCCCCATTCTGGAGGCGAGGCCGCATAGCAGAGAAGTCCCAAGAGAAGGAGGAAGAGAAAGGACGGTTGTTGCTTTCTCTCTCCGTCCATTGCCTGTTGGTTCTTCTTCTTTTTTGGGGGGTCGCTCTGTCAGCTGATAGCTGGCTCAAAGTGTGTACTGTATAGTGGTGTGTAGACTTTGGTTGTCGACCTGTTTCCCAGAAGATTGAGACTTTACTTCCCAACTCCTCATTTGCACAACAGTTTACAACTCTGCAAAAAATAATTCTGCTGACCGAAGCGAAAAATTCCTTTCTTGGTGCAGCCGACGTAGGCTGTTGTTCATCGCACTTCTTACTTTTTTTTTTGCAAACATGTTCTACATGGGAAAGAGAAAGGAGGAAAGGATAAGCTTGCCCAAATTTCTTCCTTTCAAAAAGCGACGTCCTACCTTTTTTTGTCATCCTCCCCCCCTTTCCCAACTGTGACTGTCGCCTCCTTCTCCTCGCATGCACATTAGTCCATACGAGTCAACAAGGAAACAACAGCCCAAGAAAGAGAGAGAGAGAGAGAGAGAGAGAGAGAGGGAGCGAGTTGAGTTCGACGTCGTGAGACGGTGAGAGTGTGCTCAGAGTGAGATTCCTCCTTCCAATAGTGTAGAACTACGTACAACTAGGTATATACAGGTACCTGCACACTGTTACATAATTACGGGAAAGCAAGACAACGGCTGCGGTCAGGTTGACACACTGATTGCAGTTCACATAGTATAAAACAAAATCACTAAAAGTTGGGTAATGTTGAGCCCGAAATCTCTTCCCGAAATCTCCATGGGGGAAGCGGCTAGGGAGCCTCCGGGACAAAACCTGAGAGTAGGTCAGGTGCACTTCTGCAAGACGCCGACTCACAATGAGTAGTAAGTCATTGTCGCTGCTTTAGCAGCATGTGCAACCATCTCGCATATTAATCATGTCCAAAATGCCCGCAGACATCATCAAGAGGTGCCTCCTCTCCGTCTCTTCCGCCTTCTCCCGCACGAAGAAGAAGAGGAGGAAGAAGGTTGACGGGCCGGACGCTGCCCACCTGCTGCTCATGTCTACCGTGGGCTTCGCCATCTTCCTCTTCCTGGTGGCGGCCACCGCGTCTCCGCCCTCCCCTCCTCCTCCTCTTGTCCCTTCCTATTCCCTTCCCGCCAACGTGGGGTGCCCGGCCACCTTCGCCCTCAGGCAGTTCGACAACTCCTCCGGGCCCGCCAACTTGTCCAGCCCCGCCAATTCCAGCCTGCCGGCCGAGTCTGCGGAGAAGGACGACCTGGTGAAATACCGGGAAATGAAAGAGTACTGGAGATTGGTTCTGGACGACGTCAGCGAGTTCGAGAAGGTCGCCAAATGTGAAGCCAAAGGTACAGTACCACGGTTAATAAAATTTGCCCCAACCAATTTAGATGTCAATTTATAGCACCTTCTACTGATGTGAATCATACACACAAACCTCCAGCTTAAATGGATTAATCTGCCAGCAGTCTTATACACTTTCTACTGTGCTAGTACATACTACATACTACTGTACATAGTTCACAATTTCTTCTGGTTTGCTTGCTGAACTCCATCCAGATTTCTCGATACCTCGCGCCACCAATGACGATCCTGACTGGCCTGAGGTGTCCCTGGCCTTCTCTGTCGTCACGCACCACAACCTGGCCATCCTGACGCGCCTGCTGCGCCTGCTGTTCAGGCCGCGACATGCCTTCTGCCTCTACATTGACGCAAAGGCCAGTGAAGCGTTCAGGAATGCCGTGAGCAATCTTGTTGACTGTTACAGGTAATTCACTACTAGTAGTAGTTTGTCTTTAGAACATTTCTGGATTTTTTAAGTTCTTTGGGTTTATGTACCTAATACTATTTTACTTAAAGGAAATTGTACCCAGGTGCCAGAATGATCCTTGCACCGAATGCCAGGAACATCTACTGGGGCCACATCTCGCTTCTCCGAGCTGATCTCGCCTGTCTCGAGCTCCTTTTTAGCAAGTTCTCCGAATGGAAGTACTTTCTGAACTTGGCAGGCGCCGAACTGCCAAGGTAAGCGGAAAATTAAAACTTATTTTGTGCCTAGTGCAGTGTTTTTAGTTTTTTGTTCTTCTGACCCTTCTGACATTATCTTGACTAAAAACTACGGTATATTTTCAAGTGTGACCAGATTTTAAAAAATCACCAAATCACCCCAAGTTATTCTACATTAAGTTACTTCTGCCCATCTTTTATTCTCAAATAAATTGGTGATCACGTGTGACCAGTTTTTTTAATGTTTTAAATCTGCATTTCCTCATTCCAAATTAATAGAAACACTGCCTTGGCGCAGGTCTTTGAACAGAGTGCTGTTCTTGTTTGTGAGGTTTCCGTGCGCCTGTATCAATACGACGACACTTCAGGTTTTCCACGGAGCGCCTGGAGAAGGAGGTGTCCAGCCTGAAGGGGCAGAGCATGGTGGTCTCCTATCGGATGCCCTTGCAGCACACGGAGAGGCAGAAGTTTGTCTATCGACTGAGGAAGCGTAAAAGGCAAAATAATAATAATAATAATAATAAACCTAGGAACCAAAATTGGCCAGGCGATCCGTACTTGCTTACATTTTTTGTGTTTTTCTTCAGGATTAAGGGATTTTACAACATGATCCCTGACAGGACCACCACGAGGAAACACCCTCCTCCTTTCCCTCTAGTTATGTACAAGGCATGTTGAAAATCTAAGGTATCCTTTAGTTCTGGATTTGTAGCTTACTTTCCCTCCCTTTTTCTCTCAGGGGCTGAAGAATGTGGTTCTCAACCGGACCTTCTCGGAGTTCCTTCTCAGGTAGCATCTGTCGGTCGGATTAATGTCCTTTCCAATGGGACGCTTGCCTTTCCTTCCTGTGTTTGTGCAGGAGCAGGGTGTCCAAGACCTTCCTCCACTGGTTGCGAGACACCTTCGTCCCGGACGAGACCTTCTTCTCCACCTTGGTCAGGATTCATGTGTCCAAGGGGGGCAGCGTCAGACAGGTGAAGCAAGCGCAGCCACATATTTTCCACATCTTTTTTCTTGGCCAGAATTAAGATTAGTGAAATTGAGAACGTGGATCTCCCTCTTTTTTTTTTTCGAAAGGACCTCCTTCCCGAGACGCTTCCCCCAATGTTCCCCGGCCAGGTGTTGCCGCGTCACACGGTTTGGGTGTCCCCCGGGGTGGACCCGCGGTCGTTGTGCCGGGGCAGGGTCGTCCGCGACATCTGCAACTTCTCCGTGTTCGACCTGCCGTCGCTGGCGCAGCTGCGGCACCACCTCTTCCTCAACAAGTTCGACGTGGAGACGGACGCGCTGGCCGTGCAGTGCTGGACGGAGCGGGTCGTCTTACAAGGCGACTGAACAAGGGAAAAAAAAAAGACCCTGGCTGTGGTGGAGATTAGGACAAACTTGAATGTATATTTAACTTTTTTTTGTTCAACCCTCTAAGAATGGTAACTCCTACTGCAAAAGCTGTCGATGCATGCATGAGAATTCAGCGACTGCCACTTTTAGCCAATACATTTATTTCTTTTACCAAAAAAAAGAGGAATCGATTTTTCAAACCCTCCCCCCTTCTCCTCACTTCACTTTCCCCCCACTTATTGTGTGCGGGAAAATTAATCCTCCCTCCTCATTTCACATTCTTCTCGGCGAGCGACTTTTCTCTCTCACGCGAGGACGGATTTCCATATGAATCGGGGAGAAGAAGAAGAAGAAGAAAGAAAGGTCCTCATTGAAAATCTGGTCCCTTTCTTCTGGTGGTGGAAAGCAAGCAAACCTTTTTTCTTCAGTGATCCATTTATCTTTTAATTCCACGAAGTGTTGGTTGCAAAGAAACATTTCACGGCTTCATGTGGTCCTTGATCCAGTCGATGTAGGCGGACACCCTGGTGAAGGCGGCCGGCTGCCCGATGCCGCACACCAGAGACCCGTAGCTCACGATGCCCATCTGAACAATGTTTTTTTTTTTTTAATTTAGGTGCCGCGCATGGTCATTTCCCAATTCTTTTTTTTCCCCGACTCACTTGATACCACGGTTCCAAGTCTGTGAATCCGTCCCGATACAGCAGTGTCCCTCCTGAGTCACCAGTGCAGGAGTCTTTTCCTTTGAGAGGACAAAAAAAGGTGAGTACGTAACTACCTTAATTTTTGACCATCCCACGTAGTACGTGGTATATTTTCCCAACCAATATTGGTATCATTAGGAGCACACCCTCGGTGGCGACACTAGTCGTAGTTAGAGATGGGGTCGAAATTTGGGTTGCTCTAAGGTTTCCGTATCACTTATATGGCATTAAGAACGTCAGGGCAGGTGTTAGAACAGTGAAGAAACCCATCATTAAATTTACGCTAGCGATATTGGTAGGGGATCCGACCGCACCTTTCTCGCCCCCGGCGCAGACCTGATTGAGTGCACTGTAGTGCGGGTAGGCGGCCTCGCACTCCGAGCCCGGGAGCAGCGGGAGCTCAAGTTTGTTGGGCACACGGGAGGCGCCTCCGTACAGCTCGTAGCTCCTGGAAGGAAGGATGTTGTGGAAGATGAAGTGGGTTTCGTCAAACAGTTATGCGATGTCTTCAACAACTTTCTTGTCTTTCTACTGACTTGAGAGTTGCCACGTCAGAGTTGGTGATCTTTCCCCATCCGACGACGGTGGCGGTCTCACCCGGACCCGGAGGAGAAACCTCTTCGCCTCCGTCGCCCCAGGCCAAGCAGACCGGAGTCACGGACACGCTGGGGTCATCCTAGGGGAGGGGGGAGGAGGGCAAAGCAATTTTTTTTTTTCGAAATGAAGTGGTGCAACGATACGGTGATGGAAATTTGTTGCCCCACCACGAATGTGATGACTGGCCTGTCCAGGCGCACGAGCGCGACGTCGTTGCCGAGGCTGTAGTTCTGTCGGTTCCAGAGCTCGTGGACCACGATGTCCTCGGCGACCCTCTTCTGCGGGGTGGATGGACAGGAGGCGACCCGCTTCCGCACACAGTCGCGGGTCTCGTCCACCCCGAGGTCGTGTTCGCCGAGGAGCACCTCACTGGCAAAGGTAGGATCAGAGGTAAAAATTTCGTAACAATATAAAATGACAGTTGGTACTATATCAGAAGAGAATTGTCGCTTATCACTGTGATGAGACGTATCCTGGGAGAAAATTATTTATTAATTTTGGTGAGAACACTGTACGTAAGTGGTTATAGTACCTAGTACTGAGGTTTATTGTCTTAGTATGCCAAGATTTATCGTTACCAGTACGGTGTATTAAGATATTATACCCTACTTCACCTTTCCCCTCCAATTTTTCCCGTCTCGACATTTTCCAACTCACACGAGCTTCCCTCCGTGCTGTCCGTCGACACAGTGCGCCGCGGTGAGGACGTAGTGCGCGTTGAGGATGGCCCCTCCGCACGCGTAGGCCACCCTCCCATCCCCCAACGGGTCGTCTGGGAGGCGGTACCCGAGCAGGGCCGCGAAGGGGAACTCCCCGGGGGCGGCCGCCTCGCCACCGATCACGGTGCCGGAGTGGTGCAGGGGGACGCCGCAGGAGCCCAGCCGAGGGCGCCAGGTCCCCAGGGACTGCGCGGGAGTCAATTGAGGGGTGGGGGGAGAAAGAAGAAAAATTGTTGTAAGGAAGGGGAAGGACACGAGCAACTTGGGTTGGAATCTCACCGGGTCGTCATAATTTCCATCTTTCTCGTTCGCTGCCGTTGCCTGATCGTCATCACCATCGTCGTCCTTCTCACCAGTATCATCATCGTCGTCTTCTTCAGCATTGTCGTCGTCGTCGCCATCAACAGGTTCATTGTTTTCGCAACACCTGAAGGTTTTTCTGGCCCTGGAGCAGAGTAGCGTCCTGAGCGTCACCACCGCCGCCCTCCTCTCTCTGGAGCACCTTGGCAAGCCGCTGCTGGCGTGGCCCAGGTGGAGCAGAGGAGGGCAGGAGTTCAGGGAGAGACAGGGGCAGGAGGAAGTGTTGCCAGAGATGGCCTCCACGTTATGGAGGGTGGCGTAAAATTCTTCTCTGGAAACAAATTTGCGACGTTGTCAGAGTGATGCTTTCAAAATGCTGCTGCTGTGGTCTTGACCTCAGCTCGTCGTCCCCCGCCAGCGCCTCCTCCTCGTCGTCGTTTCCGACCGGGCAGTCCCGCCGCCCATCTCGGCACACTCCGTAGAATCCTCCCCCTGAGACGTGTCCGTCGTCCTCCTCGTCGATCCGGGTGGAGCACCACCTGCGCCCCTCCGGGTGGCCCGTCCGGATGCACCCGCACCGGGCCACCCCTCGGTAGACGAACGGGAAGCGGCAGGGCCTCTCCTCGCCGCTACCCTCCTCTACCACTGTGCACTGCGCAGACAATTACACCACCTACCGTACATTTGTGTACGGTACAGTCTACCTCTGATTTACTAGTAAACGTCCATTTACGCTGCATAGGAGTTAAAAAAATTCAATTTATTGTAAAGCAAAGGTGGACTGTACATTTTGGGGACTGGCAAACTGTGTTTTGTACCCGTTGCCCCAACGCGTTGACGATCAGGACGGTGGCGAAGAAAAGTAGCCGCGAAGGAAGAAGAGACGAAGAGAGCATGCTCAGGCACTTTATTCAGAAACGGTGTGACCCAACCCTGAGAGTAACTATAGAAGTCGCAGCAAGAAAGCTTGAAAATCGCAGCCTTACAAAGCAAATCACCACAGCGCCTTTCTTTGAGGAGCCAAAACGTTCCTGGTACTCCTAGCCAGGGAATAAAGGAATCAGGAGCAGCTGAAAGACAGGTTTTGTAGGTGCTTGCTTACCTGCGACACAACGTACAGTAAAAAGCTTTTGCTTAGTACAATTCTCGCGCGCTCAAAACTGCGTCGCGTGTGGGGGTAACTGTACGTACAGTACTTTAAAACTTCTGTCAGATGACGCCATTTGCAATAAATAAATAAATAAATAACACCTAACTTCCATTGCCGCTTTGAACACATTCAATAGTTTGACATTTTTGATGCGAAATTGAGCTTGCTACTTGTACTACTTACAGTACCACACACACGCCGTCACATGACATCGCCCTTTATCTGCGCATGCGCGCAAGCCAACCTCGCGTCCTCGCTCGCCCGCAGCGCCACGGCCCCTCCCATTCGACACGATGGAAAGCAGACGGGCTTTGGCGGAGCGAAATGCCTTTCGGAATCCAGTCTCCGTGGTAGCATGTACGGTACATGTGTAGCTCCCTGCAGAGCCAGCCTACCTCCTACAGCGTGTCGTGTGTGCCGCATATACTAACGCGAGGTAAGTAGAATAAGACAGTTCGGGTCTTTTTCACGGTTCACACTGCACGGAGGCGGCTCTGTGGGCGTGGCCTCCGCGCTGAGGCCGAAGCGGCGCTGGCGCTTGCGCCTCTCGAGGCTGGTGATGGAAGGAGCCAGATCATGTGGTCTCTGCCTGTCCCGCACACGGCCCTCTTCCTCCTCCTCATTCGGTCCGCAAGGATCCGAGGAACCATCAGTAGGAGAAGAAGGGTCCTCCTCCCCTCTCCTCCGCCTCTCAGGAGGAGGAGGGAGGGAGGGAGGGAAGGGAGGAGAGTTGAATAGGAGAGGCTTCATCGAGGCCTTCCTTGCCTTCTTCTTTTTCCATTGTTCTCTCCTCTCTCCCAAGGGGGAGGCGGAATCGTTCGTCCTTGAAGCATTCTCCCCTTTCTCCTCCTCAACCCGCGGTTGGAGAGGCGAGAGGCCGTCTGATTGTCGCACTGAGGAAGGGAGGAGGAGATGGGGCGGAGGGAGGGAGGAGGGAGGCAGGAAGGGGAGGAAAGAGGGTTCCCAA
>JAAUYM010033305.1_pt1 | contig 16576 bp, 12 predicted proteins | sample 7278001 | NCBI WGS metagenome assembly JAAUYM01 (sample SAMN14350224, study PRJNA611818) | marine sediment metagenome | isolation source: surface marine sediment (1.8m) | place: French Polynesia: Moorea | collected 2018-08
GTTCCATTCACTCAAATCCTTTCCTTCCCCCTCCCCCCCCCCCATCTTCTAGAGGTTGTGATCCATTTTCATAAATACCGCCAAACACTACCAACGAGGCAATTACCACCACCTTCTCACACCCTGCTCTTGCGTTTCTCTAATCAGGCAGCAGCAACAACAAAAAAATGCTCAAACTTTATGCAGCAGCAAAGTAACGGTGAATGAAGAAGAAAAAAAGGTTGAAGTTTGCCTTGAGTCATCTGGATACGAGAATTGGGGGGATAATAAAAAGAGTTTGAGCGCTGCGAATTTTTGCGCAGTAGGAGAAAGATTTTTTTGGGTGGGATTTAATTTTTCGACTTGCGTCATCCCTTCTTCCGCACAAAGTTTGCTTGTTTGCAGAGAGCAACAACAGCTTTTGCCATGAAAAGAAGAGGAAAAATTCTGGTCTGTCTAGTATCCAGAAGCTTTTCTTTCATGATGACCCAAAAAAGCTTTATATGCTCTTTTAAGCCGGATGTCCCAATGGTAGGTGAGCAGCAGCAACACAGAGATGCCATCAAGCTCAATGCAAATTCGCCATGGAGACAAACAAATATCTGAGAAGTCACCAAGCTCCCCTCCCCTCCCCCAAAAAGAAGAGAGATGCGCCGAGAGTGGCCAGACAAAGAAGTCAGAAGATGGAAGGAAGATGCCAAGAACTTTATTTGCATCTCACACACAAGAAGGGAAGGTGGTTATTTTTTGCCACCCTAGCAGAAGAACCTGTCAAAACGACTCAAAAGTGTTTGGTCATCAGTAGACTCCAAAAAAAATAACAGGAAGAAGGAGGAGGAAGGGGAAGGTCTTGTTTGGAAGGGTGAAAAATGAAGAGAGAAGGAAGGAGTGGGACATAAAACGGTCCCTCCTCCTCTCTTCCTTCATCACGTGGGGCGACAAGTCCATCATAACTCACGAGAAAAGCGGAAAACTCAATTAGTACGTTGTTTTTTTCAAAAATAAAAATTCTGCCCACACCCACCTGTCTCCGACTTTAGCAAGTCCAAAATATTGAGACTTAACAGGAGGGAGTGGTCAAGATCCATCAAGGAATCGACCAAGGACGTCTCTTCCTCGCAATTTTGCCCAAAATTGGCGGAAGAATTTGCAAATTTGCCCTCCTCTGCTTCCCCCTCTCTGCTTCCTGGGGGGTGGTGATTTATGGAAGTTTCAGGAGGAGGAGCCCCTCCTCCCCATAATTGGAAGAATTGCAAATGTTGTCGCAGCTTGCTTGACCCCCCCCCCTTCTCCCCCTCTTTTTTAGTGGCGCTCTTAACCGGCTTTTTGGCACGAATGGCCTTTCCCAAAAAAAATTGCGAGGTCCCCCCATCTCGTTTTATGTCCCCTGCTCCCATCAAGGGAGTCCTCCCCAACTCACTTCCTAGCGCGGCACCTCGGAAAATGTTGTCCCAACCTGAAATTTTATTTTTTTCTCTTTGCTGCTACTACTGCTGCTGGCACCGGGAAGCCCACCTGTTGTTCACCTGCTCGCATTGATTGACTTGTAGCATGTTCCAATAAAAACTGCTGGCATGCTGTTGGTCCCTGCATAGCATTGGTTTCATATCCTGTTTAAATACGCCAGTTTTTAATGGGACAACTTTAATACTTGTACAACATAAAAAAACTGGCCTACACATGCAGTCTCTTCTGTGAGCAACACCATTCTCTCTTTTTTTTACTCGTTGCCCACAGGCTTTGCACACATTCTACAGATTGGTAGCCATAAATGAGGCGCGGCGACTTACCCCCACCCTTTATAGTGAGGAAGCCGCCGAACGCACGTCACACTGTGCCATGCGTGCATCTGATCCAATGACGCCCACTTGTAAATTACGTCAGTGCCGCCGCAGCCGCCGCAGCCGCAGCAGCCGCCTCAGCCGCCGCAGGGCCGCCAGCCTAATTGGAAATTAGTCTCGTGACCCTCCTTCTCTTCGTCCTCCTCCTCTTCGTCCTCCTCCTCCTTCTCTTTGTCCCTTTTCCTTGTTCCTCTGCATGCCATAAAGGGGTGCGCCCTGCAGCCCAGAGGCGTGGCTGAGAGGGAGAAGGAATTGAACAACCCTCGCCTTCCCATATCCAAATTTCAATTTCTTGTCGAGAAGACTACTGTGTGTGTGTAGTAGTTGGAATTCAATTAGAGTCACGGTGCGAGAAGGCCTGCTCCACTTTTATTGTCACACTCCCATTACAGAACCTAATACCTATGCTACAGGGTGTTTCAGACAGTGTAAGATAGTTAGTAAAGGCAGAATTAAACATGAAAGCTTTGCTTGTTGGGGATGTTTCAGTTGCTGTGTGTAAACGTAAAAGCAACATACGTAGCAAAGGTTTGCTTTTGGTAGCAACTTTCAAACATTGTTAAAAACACCCTGTCGAACTGAGGTACCTACGGCACTTCCCTTTCGACAAGTCTAGTCCACGAGATGACATGTGTTTCATTCTTCTTCTTCACACAATAAACACCATTTTTTTTACACTCTCATATGCAGATGGCAGAAAACTTTTGTCGCATTTGTGTTCCTGTCTTCTCCTTCTATCGCTGCAAACAAGGAGTTGATAAATGATACAGCAACAACAACGAGGGAGGCATCGGAATATCCCGAATTGGCTAGCGGGTCGACTACTAATGGACAGTGACGTCTCGGAGTAATGAGCAACAAGAGGATCCTCTAACGCTTGGGCCCCCATCTTTGTGGGCATGGATGAAACCAGCCGTAACTGTTTCTTCATCTCGGGGTTTGCTAGCAGTACTACTTCGATACAGTAAAGCTTCACTTCATTGAAAGTTTTTCTCTGTGGAAAGTGGTAGTAAAAAAAATTACTATATTGAAGAGTTCCCCTGCACCAAAAGCTGTCTGTACTGCAGTATGTACTAGAATGGTTTGTTGCTGTTGATTTGTGGTATAGAGTATACCAACTTGAGATCAAATGTCCAATAAAATATGATGCAGACGACCTTTTTGTTAGTCGTATACGTAAAAGGGCTCTTGTTGATGGTGACTCTGCAACATCGGAACCACCTAAATGCAGATAGTAGAATGCACACACAAATGCAATTTGCGCAGAGGAGAATGACTCAGAACTTTTGCATCCTTCTTTTTGCACAACGTGTGAACCTTAGCACTTCTTTTCTCTAGGTGTGCAAGCTTGTTTGTTGGGGAGGGGGCCATGCAGAAAAATTCGAAATCTTTGCTTTAAAGTCTAGGTACCTAGGTAAACGTGGGTGCCACCCAGTTTAAATCTAAAGCACATGTCAGTAGCAACAGGCAGGATGGAAAATTCAAAAGCCCACCACTTAATGTCCTAAAAAATATCTGACCCGCTCCTTTTCTCATTTCAGCCCCTATTTTTCGAGGAAGAAAGGGTCAAGAATTGTTCGTGCTAAGCAGTCTGCAATTATCTTTTCCTTCCGTGTGAGAAAAATACAATGTTGAATGGGAAGAATGATCTTCCCGTTCCGCTGCATAATGAAATACTGCAAAGTCAGCGTTATTACACGCAGGCAGAGAGAGAGAGAGAAAGAGAGAGAACACCAGAAAAATAATAAGAGAGAAAAATAGCCAAATGGGTATTTTTGGCCGGTTAAAAAAGCATTAAGGTAGGATGGTGTTGGACGGGCAGGAAGGGTCAATTGTGATTCCTCTCGAAGTAAAAAGAGGGAGAGTGCGCAAAATTTTAGCCAATTATGATGGTGATGCTGTGTGGATCTCTTGCAGTTTTTGCGTCATGCGTGCAAGTACAGTTGCCTCTGCTCCATTCGGCCATTCCATCCATTCCACCCACTTCTCCACTCTAACGCGCGGCGGCGGCCGTTTCGACAATTGATGCTTCCTCCAAATCCTTCCAAAAGAAGAAGGCGAAAAATTGGCAACCTCACACAACACAAGGAACCGGACCCAAACGGCGGATGAGGATCAGCACACGAATACTTTGGCTCCTTGGGCCGAATGCGGCTGCACGGAAACGCAAGTGCTATATAGTATGTACATAGTGCAAGAAAACCCGACATGATAAGTTTTGGCCTCTGGATGGGCCAAAATTTACTCGCACGTTTTCATGAAACACACGGGCCACATTTGGCCCACAGAAGTGGACATAGGCACAGAACTTATCATGTGATAGCTTTCGACCCCTGCCCTCCCCCAATATCTCTTATATAGCAGTCGAGCCGAATTTGCCCCCCAGCCCCCCCTCTCACTCAAGCCGACATGATAAGTGACACTGACCTTGCAACATGCACCTGTCCTCTTCCTCCCTCCTCCTCTTCCTCCAACAACAATTGACGCTGATGGCCGCAGCCTCCTCCTCCTCCTTCATGGTCGTCGCCAGCGACATCACATCAGATCACGCAAGCACAAAGGCAACTTTTTTTTTAAAGAAAAGAACAGAGTGGAGGAGGAGGACATCTCTCCCTCACTCTCGCCGCACTCAGATGCCAAATTACCCAGATCAGAAAAAGGGAAGGCGAAATTATGGGGTCTAGCATTTCTGTCTTCTTCCTCATCTGCAAAAAAAAAAGAGCAAGATTGGCCGCTTCGAAGTTTGGACAAATTATACAGACAGAAAAGAGAGCACGAAAAGTGCTGGAGACGTTGATTATGGGACAGTTATTGAAAATATTGGACTCCTCCTAAAATAACAAACGAAAAAGGAATTGGATGTGGGAATTTGCAGGTAGGAAGAGGTTGAGTTGAGAGAGAGAATGATTTCAAGGCCCGATTTATCTTAATAAGATCAGCATCGTCGTCCATCACTTCTTTTCGCAACTGCTGCTGCTGACCTTGCTAAACTCACGACCCGTCATAGCGCACGCAGAAAACTTTTTTGCACACGTTAAATTAAAAAAAAAAACAAGAAAGCAAGACTATTTCTTTTTAGAGGGCATGTGCGATTTTTTGACGTTCATTCTTACACCAATTGCAATAACACTTCAGCACAGTAAAATTTTCATTGCAATTGATAATTCCAAAGCAATGAGGTCAAATTCACTATATCGGACTTGCAGTATAGAAACAATTTTAATTTAAAAAGAACAGTTTTTTTATCTCAAGCTCCCTCTTTGGCGGGCGTTGTGACGTGTCCAAGTATCCCGTCGGGTCGCGTCGCGTTCGCCTCATCTCATCAGCCGACAAGAGAGAGAGAGAGAACGGGAACGTGTGTGTGGTGTGGGTCTTTTTCCTTCTTCTTCTTCCCTGCCTCCCGCCGTCCATGAATGGATGGTACAGACTCCCTCCGCCGCCTCATCTTCTCATCTCCCACCCAGATGAGCAATAATAAAGGGAGGGGTCCCAACATTAGCATCTCTTTTTTTATTTAAAGAGAATAGGAAGATGTCTGTACAATAGGTCGAAAAGATGCAAGCTGGTGCTTCTCTTTCTTCGTTAGTGCTGCTTCCACGGTTCTGTGTTGTTGATCAGGACAACACAGGGAGTCTCAGGAAAAAAAAAACTGATTTTAGTCTTTACGTATGCACAATATATTGTGCATACGTACATACATACGTGCAGTATTAAACAATGGAAATAAGACAAGTTCAATGCAGGTTGTCAGATTTTTTCTGGGACATTCTGTACTACAGCACAATGGAGAGGCAGGAAGGTTTGCCACGCACAATGCGGAGGGGAAGAAGAAGAAGATGCGGCGACAAATCGCTTCTTATGTGGGAACCTTTCTTGCGCTCGTAACTGTAACACCCTCCTCCTCCTCCTCCAACTTCATCCGAAATTCCAGACATGCAATGATGCAATAAGACTGAAGCATCTGGAAGAGGAAGGGGAGAAAGAGGAGAAGGAGGAGGAGAGCAAGACATTTTTTGTTTAAAGCCACACACATCTGCTCTCGCACATATATTACGAAAAAAAAGAGAATGTTTAACATCGGAATTTCAGTCCCGCTCTCTTTTTCCCATATAAAGATTCGTTGAAGTGCAGGGAACGGTAAAAAAAGCAAAAACTCCCATAACAAGCAACAGGAATTGTTCCCCCCCTCTTTTCTTAGCGCAGGACGGTACAGTAGGCCTCCGATATATGTACCGGTACTTAATAGCAAAGTTGATAGAAACCAGCTATCTACAATTAGCATTACAGTTTTTGCTGCAGTCCTGAGGTGGCTTAGAAAATAAAAAGAAGATGGTGATCAAAGCAGCCTTTACTGTAGTGGAGTTTTTAGCTATCTGGCGGAGTTCATTACCTCCCTACAGTACTGTATATCGGAGTGCTTCTGTACTAGCAAACAACCTGCTCCCCGTCCCTATTTTCAGGTATAACAGAATTATGCTGCTGCTGCTGGTGGTGGTGGCGGCGCCTGCCCACCACCACCACCCCATTGTCCATTTTTTCCTCCGTCGTTCATTTGCGTATACGGTAAACCACGCGGCTGTGTGTTCGCCTGCATGGATGAGGGTTTAATTTCATCTTCTTCCTATTTGACCCTGCTTGTATGCAGGCAAGGCCTTTTCTCAGGCGAGAGAGGAGAGAAAAAAAAGAACTTTTCGGCTGTTGCATGCACACTTGGGCGCGCGGGTCAAATCTTCAGGGGTGGGGATCGTGGGTGGAGGGTAGCTTTTTGGCAAGAGGGGGGTTACTGAAAGTTACCAAAAGATACAGTTGGCAGTTTTTTTTTTTGTAAGATTTTCAAAAAATCTAAAACGAGAAATATTGCTTTAGGGTGGGAGACGGGGGGAAGCAAAACCAATTTTTTTTGCATATTTTTGGTCTCCAGAGAGGAGGAGGGAGATCATCCCCCCCTTCCATGTGTGGTTGCATGTCTGCGTCCCTCGAATACATAATATTTACTCCATCAAGAGTTGGAAGGGGAAGGGGAAGAGTTGCAAATATGGAGGAACTCTGGCGAGTTATGAGATGTCGGGTCAGCTTAGTACCAACATTCTTTTTTGGGGGTGAGGGCGGTTGCCGGTTGGTTGCTGTTTTGGGAGTTTAGGTTGTTAAAGGTACAGTGCAGTTTTTTTTTAAGTACAGTAAGAACTATTTAAGAAAAAAACCTTCTTATTTCTTTTGCCAAAAAAGTGTGACGACATGTATTCTTCCCTCAACCCTCTCTTTTTCCTGTCCTAAATACTGGAAATCTCAGCTCGACGTGCGCGGTTGTGGTGGTGGTCATTAAAGTGCAGTTTCACAGCTCCGAAAAGAAGAAGAAGATAATGAGGCTGACGTGAGACCAGGGAGATGCTAAAAATAAAACGCAGACCTGAAATATACAGCAAGAGATTTTTTTTTCTTTTTGCCAAAAAAAAGTTAGACTTTTTTGCGCAGACAATTTTCTGCACTCCATTTTTTTGAGCACTTCCTGCCTCTGCCCGACCAGACACTCAACTCTAAGTTAAGTCCAACGCAAGTGGGAACTCCAGACTCGTGTTGTACCTATTTATGTCATATTCCAACACGGTAATTTTTCATTATTTATGCTACCTTGCTTGTGACTACAGCAGTTAAAATTGGCTATTTTTTCCACATTTTAAAAAATTATAAGTGGCAGTTATAAGTCTGATTTGACTCTCTTATGTGTGAGGAGATTCAGCAAGTCTAACGAGAAATGTGCCTGGAAGGGTGCAACAACAGTTGAAGAAACTCCTTCTCCCTTCTAATTAAGACTCTCTCTTTCCTGCTGCTGCTTTGTGGTTTCAACTGCTCTGCTTTATTTTTTTTTGTGCGAAATGTCTGTCTGTGTGTGTGCAAAAAAAAATTGCTGCGGATAAAAATCTTGTCGCTTCCGTTTTGGCGAAATTTTTCTTTCTTAAGAAAAGAGTCAAGGCGGAGAGACAGAAAAAGGTATTAAAAAAAAGAGATCCGTTAACTTTCTCGTCTTTTTTAAAGTGGAGAAAATGGGAACCGCAAACGTTACTTTCGGCCAAGAAGCATTTCCGATTTTTCCCCCTTTTTCTTCCCAAGACGAATTCCTATTTCTTCTTCTTCTCTCTTTCAATTTTTCTTCTCCGAATGTGGGACACGACATGAGGTGGAGGAAGAGGAGGAGGAAGAAGAAGGAGAAGAGTCCCATAGCACGTGTTTGGTGACGACGAACCCCCAAGGCCATCATCCACGAAATGTCCGGACACACAAACCGTGTTTCCCCGGAAAAAAAGGGAAGATAAATGGAAAAAATAGCTTTTTTTTCCTCATGGCAACTCTCCCCGCTCGGAGCAACAACGCTCACAGGCGGCGCGCGTTAACGTCTCCTACTCCTCCTCTGCATCTGGTGCCAATTTTCTCATCCCCCAAATTATTGCTATATTTTCTCTCTCCCTGCGTGATCCAGTTTCCCACGCCTAAAAAAAGTAGGTAAGGAAGGATTTCTGACGCAGTTGGCAAGGATGATTTTTCTTTCCTAAAAAAAAGGTAATTGCGTCCCCTTGTTTCCCATATCTGGAAGAGAATAATGGTGCCACCAAACAAGTGTGACAAAAAAAAGAGAGAGAAACATATGGGAAAGAAACCCACTTGTAAACAGGTAGAGTATGAAGGCAAACAAAAAAGAATACTTATAGAAATACGCCAATTAAGGTCTTTTATTAGTTTTATATCCCCCTCCGTTGTGTTCTTCTTCCTTCCCGTCGTTTAAACAAACAACAGCTGAGGAATTTCACGGGAAACCGTGGCAAGAGAGGAGCTAAATGGATGTCAGGCACGCAAAGTCGTATAAAAAATTTCTCAGGGAAAAAAAGTCTTAATTCGAGTGGACATTTTGACCCACATTCGCGCTCACAAGAAACGTTTTCGTTGCACGTCCGCCCAATTTAATTTCTTCTTTGTGTGGGAAAACTCGGTGCTTCTTCTGTGTATTTTTATTTTCCTGTGGTGCAATACGCGAAAATGTCGGTCGCACGTGACCGAGGAGAGAAGAAAAATGGAGAGAAAGAGGTTTCATTTCGGTTCCGCGCAGAAGGAAGAGAAGGAAGGAATTTCATGGCTTTAGTTTCTCCGAGTTTTATTTGGGAGAAGAGGCAATTTTTCTTCCTCTTGCTGTCTTTTCGCTGAAAAATCTTTCCTCCCCCATCTCAACACCCCTTTTGTGCCCTCAGAAAAGGAACCCTCCAATTCCCAATTTGGCATGGCAATTTTTTTCCTCCCATTCTTCTTCCTTTCTCGCTCTATATATAAACATGGGGCGGAGGAAGAAGAGGAGGAGAAATCGCAGACGTCCCAGAAATGCGCGTGGAAAATTATGGAGAGCGGACAGAATCGGGAGGAAGAATCCCACTGAACTTTTCCCAAAAAAAATCTTCTTTCCTAGTATAAATTTCGAAGAAATGTTTTATTGGCAGAGGATGTGAGGCACAACTCTTTCCTCGGGGGATTTTTTTTTTGTGAAAAAGTGCACTTTTCATGCATAACTTTTACTCATCATCAAGGGATTAAGCGTTGAGGAGGCACTTGGCCTTATCTGCACATTCTGTCTTGCAACATTGCCTCCCTTTTCCCCTCCTCCTGCAACAAGATGGGGGCTGCAAAAATGAGTCGTGAAGCAATTTACGACGAGGCGACAACGCTCCTCTTCTTCTTGTTTTTGTTACCTGCGGCGAAGCCGATAGATCATAGAATGCAACGACTTCTTCTCGTCCTTGTTGTGCGTAGTGGGGCCGAAACATAGTTCGTCATTTTGGGGCACTCACCTCGAACTCTAGTGCAATTTTGAAGTGTGTGCAGGCTTCAGCTCAGCATCTCTTTTTTTGCTCCCTCTCATCGACTCGCCGCAGGTCTTTGAACAGTGTCTGTTCTTGTTCGTGATCGCAGGCATCCCTGCTTCCAATTTTCTTCTACTAGAATGCTCTAACGAAAAATGTTAATTGCAATGAGGATCGCTCAAACCCAGTGGCCTTGTTGCACCTATGAACAAGAACAGGAACAACAACGCAGCCAACCAACCTAGCGATAAAGCACACGTCATCTTTCGCATGCATGGGAAAAAAGTGTGGTCAATGACCGCCGATCGGTCTGTTCATCTCTGTTATTGAGACAGATTCGACACGGGAGGGTGGAAAAGGAGGAGGAGGAGGATGAGGAGGATAGAGAGAATCCATGATTGAGAGGCGGAGAAGCTTTACTACATGCGAAAAGAACATGTGGGTAAACCCACCCAATGTTTGAGGTGGTGCCAACAATAACTTGTAGGCCGCAAAAATGTTTCTTCAAATCCAAAAACTTCCCCAAAGTTTGAATTTTGAGAGGCTGTTGATGCCGCTGCCAGGAATCCGCCGTTATCTCATCATCCAAGAAAAAAAAAAAACAGTTTGCCAACCGGCAGGATTGCAAAAAATGTTTTTCAGGCCCTTTTTTGCCACCTGATGGTGAACCGGGTGGCAACTCTTGACATTTCGTCGTGTTTGTGTCCAGGTCGTAAAGACATGCCTCCCCTCCTCTCCCCTTCAATAATGGGTTGCCTATCGGGGAGAAGAAGAAGAAGGAAAAAAGTATGGGAAGTGGAGGTGTGTGTACTAGTATGTGTGGAAGGTGGCTGCGGCGATGGGGACTTTCAAAGATAACAAGCATTTAAGGACTTTTTACCACTGGCATTGCCTGTTTTGTTAGTTTATGTTCAGTTACGTTTCACGGTTTGACAGACATTTTCTTCTAAGTAGCATCCATACCTTGACAACAAGAACAAGAACTTTGCAACGCGCAGACCGCGATGCTCGCGCTTAAAAAAATAGCGTTCGCTGAACAAAGTGTTCGGAGACGACGACGATGACAAAGGCGACAACACGTCGTTGTGTTCTGCTACGTAGCACACAACGGTGACTTTGCGGTTAGATGTGCGCAAAAAATGAGCTTCTTTCTTGGGTAAGGGTGGGGGGAGGGGTGGGCCTGAAAAGAAATTTGACCTTCGCCTCCCTAAGCACTTCCCATCTCCCATCAGCAGCAGATCACACACGACGATATGTGCAGTTAGTCCCTTCCCTTCCCTCCTCATTCTTCCAATCCACAACAAAGGAAGAGAAGGAGGGCCTCCTCTTTTCATCCATGCATGCAGTCACTAGGAGTTGGACATTTGCAGACGAGGCCTGCTGTTGCTAATGTTGGTTGTCGTTTGGGTGGATGGTGACGGAGAAGGAGGAGGAGGAGGAGGAAGAAGAAGAAGGGGAGGAGGAGGAAGAAGAAGAAGAAGAGGAGGAGGAGGAGGAGGTGGAAGAGGAGGAGGAGGAGTCTACTTAAACACGTGTGCCGTCCGTAAGAGCAATTAAGCTGTGACAAATGCGACAAGGAGGAGGAGAAGAGGAGGAAGAGAAGGAGAAGGAGAGGAGGAGGTATTGCAACTGGTGTTGCAAGAAGTAATGGGCCTATTTTGGGGGGACACCACGTCTTGGGCTCCAAGGAGCCAAATCTGGACAAAAATTAGGAATATCAATTGATATAAAGCGTTCTTTGCGTTTTTTTTTTTACTCAGTAGTACCTACGTACATACTTAGTACATTAGATGGGCCTGGACTCCTACTGAGTCGCTTTTCGTGCCCTGCCTTCCCCCCTACCCCCCTCCCTCCTATGACATCCTACACCCTGATGCTGCCGCGACCCCTTTCAGGACTTGCGTGTGTCATCTTCTTTCCATCCAGGGTGGCTGGTAAAGAAGAAGAGATACGAGAGGGGAGGAGAAGGGAGGAGGAGACCAAGAAATCCCATCTCGAGGAAGAATAAGAGGAGGAGGAAGAGCCTGGAGATTATCCCTCGCGAGTGGAGTGATGCATACAACTCTGAATTCGTTTTATGTCTGTACACACACGTGGTGTTCTTTTTCCTCTTTTTTCTCTTGTTCTTTTTCCACTCATGGAAAATTTGCCCTCTGCGCGATGCAGATAAGAGACTTTTTCCCCCTATAGTTGCCTACGTGCGTAGGTTTTGTGTAAACTTCGGAGGGCCACAAAAAAGCTCTACATGTATGTAGATATGTATGTTGTGGGCCGGAATTCGGCCCCTGGACGATGGTGCAGTGAACTCCACAAAAATCGTGATGAGCACATTAAAAGGAGATGTACGGGATGCACTAAAGTATTTTTTAAAAGCTTTTGTATGAAAAAAAGACATATTTTTGCTTAAAAAGTATCTTTTTTTGCTCCTCCATATTTTCACATCTTTTCGACGTAATGAACGTAACGACTGTGCCGTTCAACACCACGACCACTTGGTGTTACTTATGCTTTATTTTTCACACAAGACTCAAAACTCAGAGGCTTGCTTACACACAGAAGAGGAGAGTGAGCTTTAATCATCGAGAAAGAATTTCACACATTCTATAACCATGAATGCTGTGTACCTTTTGATCTTGGTTGAACTTATTGTGCTGGTAATACTGCAGGTAAAGTGTAAAGTATGTACATAGTGAAGTGGCAAGGTGGATAGTTGAAAATAATCTGCTTGTCTTAAACCCTGCAAATTTGTCCACAGCTTTTTCATCCACCTCGTCAGGATGATCAAGTGGTGAAAGGTGTCCATCACCAAAGGGCTGAACTGATAAGAGCCACTTGCCAAAAGTATGGCATTCCTTACAGAAGAACTGTACAGGTAAAAAGTAATGTCCCTATTAAAACAAGACAATTGGAAATGAAGAAAAATCTGATGCAACTTTTTGTCGAAGTAGACAGGTCATAAAACGCAACAATTTCTTGTTGTTCTTCTTCTTCTTGCTGAGGCAAAAAACTTTACTTCAAGTTAATATTAGAGCACACGGCAAAAATTCCACTTATGTGCAGTTTAGTTCCTTACATTCTGTTTAAGATGGGTGCTTCATAGTACTTTAAAACTAGGTACGTTTGGAATTATTATGCAGATTTCATTTGAAATCCTGTCTTCACCCCACAGGTCTTTAAGCATAGTCTGTCATTATTATTATTATTTATTTATTTATTTTGGAACTGCAACCAAAGGCACCGTCACTGTACCAGCGGCAGCCTTGCAGCAGCGGCAGCCTTGCAGCCTTGCAGCAGCCTTGCAGCAGGTTGAGCCTTTGCTCAACCTCTGACTATCGAGCCCCGGTTTGACCCAAAGGAGACCGACGTCACTTTCTGCCGTCTTCAAGGCAGGCACTCTGACGTGGCAAAACTTCTACAGGACCATGAGGGCTGAAAGACAGGGACACATTGCAAACACTTCGGAATCGGGCAGTTTCATCAGGGAAGAGAGTTTAAGTAGTCTTGTGTCAGTACGTCTTAAGATGCAAATTGCATTCATGGATGGCATTCAGATCATTAATATTTTCATCACTGCATCCAATCTCGTTACTACTCGTACTTTTTAATCTGCAGGTTCTACTTCGTTAGACACCCGTTTGATAGGTTGATCAGTGCTTACTCACAGGTTTTCTTCAACATGCACAATTACGAAGCACGCGGTATCCTCATACTCATCTGCGGGATGCTCAAGATTAGACACATTGCATAATGTTTTTTTTTCTTTCTGCAGGCAGCGCGGTTGCAGTCCTGAGGGCAAACGACGTCGAGTTTTCCATAAGCTCTCCTCCGCGTCCGACTTTCCCACAGTTCGTCAGGTTCCTCACCGGTCGCCCGCACGGCATCAACCAGAACAAGCACTGGCGCCCACAGTGGCTCTCGTGCGACGTCTGTGTCAATCAGTTCAACATGTCAGGCAAGGCAGGGTGGTTTGTAATGTACTACCTTGTTCTCGAACTACCTAGAGAGCTTATCGGGCTGGTTTTTCCATACCTGGAGACTGAATAATTTAAAAAATACCCGAAGGCACGTACCCAAGTACTTGAGCAAACAGCAGTTCAATGGTGCCTTGAGATCCAATGCCTTTCTTTTCGCAGTGAACTTGCAACTTATTTGTAACAGGTCACTTAGAAACGATGGAGGAAGACAGTGCCTACGTGCTTCAGGTGGCAAACGCTTCAGATTATCAGATGTTGCTTAAAAACGCAAGAAAAGGCCAGTAAGAAGAACTGAAAGTGTTGTTTCCCAATCTTTATGGAAAAGAAGACCCAGCCTCCTTTGCTTCCTTTACAGTCCAGTTGATTACATGGAGACCATGACTTATTGGAACCAGATAAGCCAGGAAGCCGCCAAGAAGCTGTACGAGTTGCAAGCCTGACTTTGAACTCTTTGGTTACGAACCAGGTCTTTTTATTAAGGATGCATGAGGAGTCAGTTTGTCATGCAGGGTACAGTGAAACTTTGATATAGGAACCGCTCAGTCAGCAACAAGCCGATTACTGAACGGACGAAATTTACTGATACCCTTAGAAATTTGTCTTTAGGGAGAATTTTATTATATTAAACATTATATCAAAGTTTAATGTAACTTGTTACATGACATTTACATGACAAGGTGTGCCAAAAAATAGTGACCACCTAACTTTCACCAAAAAATTGACCTGGAGGTCACCATGGCTATATGTATGTCGTGTACGCATAAAATACGTACATGAACTTGTTGAAAAAATTTGACAGCTTTAAGCCAGAACCATTCCATACTGTCCTTATTACATTAATTTGGCACACCCTGTATTGCAGGTTTCTTTTTACCATCATATTGCATGTTGCATAAACATGTGAATAAAGACATTCCTGTAAATTTTGCATCAGTAGGCTTTAGGAAAAAGTTTAAATTTGCATTATTTTAGAGTGACAAATGTGGAATACTTGCTAAGTTCGCCGATTTGATTATTTGTGAGACAAAAATTTTTTTAGGACGAAACTTTATTTTTTTAAGCTTGATAGACGGAGATCCTCTTTATCAAGTAGACCATACGAAACATTTGGAGTCTCTACAGTACATAAGTAGTCAACAACCCCTCTAAAACCATAGATTTGCTATCCTAGAGGGGTTGTCGACTACTTGGAAATTCCAAAAGTTTTGTTGGGACTCCAACAATTTTTTTTTCGGACTAAGGGCCACAGAAACTATGGATGTTTCAGCCCGGATTTCGGCTCGTGAAACATTAAAAAGTGATCGATGCAAAATCGTGACGAGGATCTTTGAAAAAAATAAGAATACAACATGAGACTTACTAGAGGGAAAAGTGAACTTTTTTACTGTTGTTCTTTCCAATGTAATTTTTCCTCATGTGGAATCGAAACTTCTTTTTTTTTTTTTTTCGAAATCGAGTGTTGTCGTGTCTTGGTTAAACCTCCCGGGATGCCGACAAAGAAAAAAGGGAAAGAAGAGGAGGGAATCTGAAAAGGCTGTTGACCCATTTCCACCTCCTCCCTCTCCCCCCTTCTTTCTCCTATACATGTGACATCATAACTCGACAGGGTGTCACAATAAGTCTCGTCTCCCGACCAGACATACCCTTGCTTTCGTCATGCTAATAAATTCGTAACCTTTTCGACCTGCCAGCAATTAGTAGAACTTATACCTATAAACCTAATTTACTGCTACATTTTGCTGCTTTCTTTTTCACACAAATAAATGGTAGCTTTGTGTAAGATAAAGTTACACATAATAAATAGGTATCCTGTATGTTTAAAACACGTCTGATATGTACCGACAAGACAAGGGGTATGTCTGGTCGGGTTAGTCTTATTAAAAAAAAAGAAAAAAAACCAGGAGGACGCCCTGTATGTGCATGATGTTTTCTTTCTCTTTCTGCTAAGAGACATGGTGCACCCATCTCGGTTGTCGTGACGAGGGGAAAGAGGCTGGTTGTGCCCGCTAAATATGGGAAAAGTTGTGAGGTACCTACCTAATCCCTTACTACAGTGCTTTAATTAAGAAGACAAGCTTGAGAAACAGGATGCTAGAAACGTCGACATATAGTCTGTCATAAATTTCTGCATCATTTCTGACGAGTCGGTGCATCACAAAAGACCCCAAAAGAAAAAAAATGCTTCGAAGTCTCCAACTCAAAAGAAAAAAAAGTTTCTCATCTTTGCGAAAACGCCGCCGCCCACACAAGAATTGTGCCCTCCTACAAAGAAGAGGAGAAAAAAAATGTTTTTTTTCCCCTTCTGAAAATAAGGCGATGGAGAGGGAGTTTTTATTTTAAAAAATGCGGGGCAACACCAGAAAAAAAATTATTGCGGAGGGGAAAGTTATGTTGCATCCAACGTGCCGCGTCAATAGTGCAAACCACAACTAGTACGTTTTCGTGTCTCAAAAGACAATTTTCAACTCGGTTGGAAGAAAGTGGAGAGAGAGAGAAAAAATAAGTGGAGAGCCACAACCTCTGTCCAATTTTTATTTCTTATTTTTCCTCTCCTCCTCGTTCGTTTTCCCACCTTTTCTTGGCTAAAAATGATACTGTGAGAAAAAAAAATAAAGGGAGAGGGAAAGAGAATATCTGCATGCCTTTGCCTCCTCCTTTCCCCTCCCCCTCCTCCTCCCCCTGCTCCTCCTCCACCTCCTCCAAAAAATATACAACGTAGAAGAGGCGTCGGCTATTTCGGGGAAAAAACCCGTTGGTTTTTTTTTCTTTGCTCTGAAGCGTGGCTATTTTTATTTCCTTTTTTCGAAAGGAAGTGTTGTAGATTTTTTCTTTTTTTCCTTTTCCGGAAGAGAATCTTACCTGCAAAAAGGGAAGTAAGAAAAAACGGATTTTTTTCCCCTCTCTTTAACCAGACAGAGTTGGGCAACAGATGCGGCGTGGA
>JAAUYM010010630.1_pt1 | contig 16555 bp, 11 predicted proteins | sample 7278001 | NCBI WGS metagenome assembly JAAUYM01 (sample SAMN14350224, study PRJNA611818) | marine sediment metagenome | isolation source: surface marine sediment (1.8m) | place: French Polynesia: Moorea | collected 2018-08
GTGGACGTCTTTGACCCGGAGGGAAACCTCAGGCATTCGGATGTCGTCAACATCGTCTGGGACGAAAAACAGGCATTGTTATCCGACCTCTTCATTACAATTAAAAAAATATATATCAATGATGGTTATATCATCTTCTTTTTGAAAGGTGCGAGAAGATCCGTGGAAAAGTAAGAGCGAACTGATGTACATGCATCGCATCAGTTGTGGCAAGCTCACGGAGGGAGACTGGAGGCTGGAAGTGTACAAAAAGGGTGCCAAGAACCCTCACAAGTGCGTCAAGGTAAGACACAAAAATCGAGATCTCGCATAAACAACCCTTTGTCACAGGTACAAGTTTGACCTGGTCGTGCTGCCGCCAAAAGAGGAAATGGACATGGGCATGACAAATATTAAAAACATGATCAAGGTGGAGAAAGCAATCAAGAAGCTCTTCACTTTTGTCAATGTGGCTAGGCTGCCAATCAACGATCCTTACGGGCCGAATCAAGAAGAAACCAGTGAGTAAATATCTTATTAAGTTTCCACCTCAATGATAGTAAACACATGTGCAAATATTACATATACCGTTGTATGTATGTACTACATCAACAAAAAGTGTGGTTTCTGATGCCTCCGACATAAAAATCTTCTATTTTTTTTGTCTCGACACTAGAAACCATCCAAAGTTTGTTGACACCCACTACAAAGAATGTTGTTTGATTCTCATATCTTGGTTCCAGTCCCGTTTGCCACTACCAGTCCCGTCGACAATCAGGAAGACGAGGCAAAAGTTGTGGATGGCGCTGGGGACAGCATCTCGTCGGACAGCAAGTTGCCAGTCAGCTGGGATAAGGTCCGAGTCTTCACCACCACAAGAGGGAGGTGCAGGAAGGACAATCTTAGAGCAGGTGAAAAGGCTGATGCTGATTGTAGCATAATACCAGTACTACGTATGTTACAGCAACCTAAAATTTGTGCTCTTTTTTACTCTTTCTAGCAAACAAGCCGTTGGCTACCCTAAGAGACTGGACGTTTTGCAGTGGTGGGCTCGTAACTCTCATGATCTTCGTACTGTTTTCCTACCACTGGCTGTTCACTCCGTTGTGGAAGGGAAAAGGACTAACCATAACCTCGCGTAGGGATGTGTTCAAAGCGGTGAGAAAATTACCGGCATAGTATGTACTGTAGTGCCTACACAGTGCTCGCTCGCATCTTTTTTGTCTTATTCAGGTTCTTCTCATATTGTTGAGCATGGTGGCGCAGGTCATCATTAGTGGAGTTTTTTGCTCCTACGATTTCGAATAAACGCTTGCTGGATTGCGCTAGTAATTGAATATACGTATACCTTACGTACACAGAGCAATGCTTTTTAATGATGCCCTTGGACAGGCCTCTGCGCGCCACAGGAGAACCGGTGAGGGTTGCCGCACCGCGCGGTCCTTCTTAAACAGGCCGGACCGCCCGCACAGTGGCGGCGCGCGACGCCAACTTGAGGATGGGCTTGGTGGTGGTGCCCGTGCTGCGGCCGCACGACGTTGCCGCAGCAGCCGCAAGCCTGACGCTGTCGCGCGGTAGCGGGAGCGAGAGCGAGAGCGGGAGCGGGAGCGGAGGGGCATCCTCCTCCGGGCGAATCGACGCCACCAGGAAGAGGAGGTGGAGGAGCCTGCCGACAGCCCCTTCTCCTCCCCGGGGAAGCCCGGTGGCCTCCCCCTCGCTCCCAGTAGGGCATCTCCCGGACGATCCTGGCGCGCTCCCGCTCGTCGCTTCCCGTCGTGATGGTGGTGGCCGTGGTGGCCTTGGTGGGCTTGGTGGCCTTGGTGGCGGTGGCGGGTGTCGCCCGCGACATCGGCGGGAACGCCTTGGACTTGGTGATGATCCCTCTCGCGCCCTCGTCCGAGCGCATCAGGGCCCACGGCTTGTACGGCCTCCTGTCCGCGGCCTCCTGGTAGGCCCTCCCGAGGGTGGGCGGGGCGCGCACGCGCGGGAAGTTGACCGCGCTCTTGTTGGTCGCGTTGGACGGGTGAGGCGCTATCGAAGACGTCGCCTCCGCCACCACCTCCTCTCCGAGCTGGGTGCGGTTGCTCAGGGTCTCTGCCGCACCCTCCAGCGGCGGCGGCGGCGGCGGCGGCGCGTAGTAGTAGTTGTTGTAGCACCCCTCTCTGCCTCCGTGGAGAAGCCCGCACGATTCCTTGGCCAGCGTGAAGCGACCCTTTGGAGAGCGGAAGGAGGTGATCTTTGGCGCCCTCTCCAACGGCTTGCCGCCGGTGGCCTCCTGCCCGTCCACCTCGCCGTCAGTCCTCCTGGCCAGACGTGTCGCTGCAGGGATGGTCACGGGACGCTGTGCTTGCCCGGGAGGCCAGAGGAGCCGGAAGGGCGCCTCCTCCACCGTCCTGCCTCCCGTCGCTGCGTTTCCACCTCCGGCCTTCGTGGCCGCCAGCATGAGCTCGCGATCCTTCATGGCGATGATCTCCTCCACCCTTCGCCGGTACTTCCTATGATCATGCTTCTTGAAGATGCCTCGACAGCAGTCGTTGCCCATGTCCAGTCTGCTGCACTCCCCAGCGTTAACATCGACCGCGTCTCAATTTTTTTTTAGTCCATTTTTTACAACAAGGTGAATCCCATTTTTACATATAAACATGGGAAATTGCATGACGTGTTTGCAGTCAAAGGTTGCGATTTTTATCAATTTCTTGAGCTTCTCCATTTTTCTGCTTATATCGTTCGCGAAAAATGGTCTACGTTAGCATCCAACACAAGCATGAGCAAACTTTTAAAATCTTTTACTATACAAAAGCATTACTACATAAAATTTGCTTTAAAAAAACGTGAATTCAAAAATACTGCAATCAATAAACTTCTACCTATTCTTGACAGAATCTTTGAGCAGCATCCTCATCCCCATGCAATTTAGTTCTCTCAGGGCTGGCAGACCCTCTCGCTCCAGTGCCCGCTCCAAGGCCTGGTGAACAACGCCATCGTCAGACGCGATCTTGTCGTTAACCTCGGCCTCATTTTCGCTCTCTTTCCCCTCCAGGGCCTCAAGGACCAGCTCAATCGGTACATCCAGGATCCTGAAAAAGGCAGCGGTAGCGTAAACTGGCTGGTCCTTGCAGTCCTCCCTCGAGATCGACAAGTCGAAGGAGGAGGATTCGCAGGCTGCTCTTCTCAGGGAAGAGCAGTAGTAGTTGGCAGCTCGATCGGCCTCGGCCTTGGCCTCCGCCTCCGCCTCCTTTCTCCTCAGGGTCCCAACGTCCCCGAACTGCTCGAAATACCGGTACTGGCCAACCAAGTCCTCCAACCCTTTTCTTACGCTATCGACGTAGGTCGCTAGTTGCCACCCCTCCTCGACCAGGTTGGCCTCCCAGCTCCTCTGAACGCGAATAATCCTCCTGACGGACTCGGTCGGGTCCCGGGTGAAGAAGAGCCTCCTCGCGTCCGGGACAAACGTCCTCATCTCCTCCACCGCCTTCCCCTCCGCCTCAAACCCCGGCGGGAGCTCTACCACCACCCGCGTGCACCCCGCGCCGTCCACCACCGCCGCCGACGCCGCCGACGCCGCCTCCTTTCCGGACGTCACCTGCAGCACCTTCCTGACGACGAGCCAGGCCATCACCCGCGGCGCCCTCTCCTTCGAGACGTCTCCCGTGGCAACCCTGGCGACGACGACGTCGGCCCCGTCGACCTCGCCGGCCTGGACGACGACGGCGCCGGGGACGGCGGCGGCCCGGCGCAGCAACGCCCTGGAGCAGTCGGACCCCGGCGTGGAGGACACCAGCAGCACTTGCGGGGTCGGCTCGACCTCGTCTCCTCTCCTTCGCTCCCACTCGTCTCGGACGGCCTCTCCGAGGGAGGAGAGGTGGCCGAGCAGGATCCTGTCCCCCGGAGGCAGTTCCCTCCCGCTCCCCAGCAGCGTCCCCGCCCGTCGGAGGTGACCCAGTATGGTCTCCTGCACCTTCTCCGCCACTCCTCCGGCCCTTGCCGGGGTCTGCTGCCGCTGCTGCTCGTTCGTTGCCAAGCAGAGGCCGGACTCGTCCACTTCCACCAACTTGTATTCCTGCGACAGCAGCGCTTTGCTCGAGTCGACTCCCTGCCCCTCCTGGAGGCAGACCATCCCCCTCAGCAAGTCAGAGTCCCGCTTCCTGTACAGGGGTCGCACTATCTTGAATCGACGTCGCGAGGAGGAGGAGGAGGAGGAGGAGGAGGAGGAAGAGGAGAAAGAGCTCTTGTCCTGGATGCTCAGGCTTGAGCTGCCCTCGTTGCTTCCTCCCTCCTGGTGCGAGTCGTCGCCGCCGCTGACGCTGAGCCTGAACCCGACGATGAGGTGGAGGGTGAGATCGAAAACGCCGACGCTGAGGCGGAGTGCCAACTCCAGGTAGGTCCTGACCAGGAAGCGGAGGGCCGACGCGGAGCTGGCGATGGCCCTACGCAGCATGGTCTTTCACCCGGAGATCAAGAAGGGGGTTACTTTATGGGGGCCAAGGTGCGGGAAGAATGATCCCTGTGTTTCGCAGAGCAAACCTGTTCTTGTTGCTCCTTCGCACATGTCAAAGTTCATGAGGAGAAGGAGATAACCCCGCTCTATTTGCAGGGAGGGAGAAAGAGTATCGCATTCTTTAGTGGGGTCAAATTAGCTTAATTGGGGGCGGCGGCGGCCAAGAAATGTTCTCTGTAACAGTTTGAAAGTAATGATCATTAAAGAAAAAAAAAGGTCGTACGAGAAGTACTCTGATATTCTGCTATTTACAAACAGCGCCGGAGTACGGATGAGTCTGGAAGAAGCAGAGGTAGTAGAAAGAGCTTTGCAGGTTAAGGAAAGAGCACCATTTTTTTTTTTTGCATGGTAACGTACGATGGCTTCTGCAGATGATGGAAGAAGTCTTTCTTCCCAGCGGAAACGTAATTCTTTGCCTCCCCGCGGAGAACAGCAGCAGCAGATGAAGTACCCGGATTTTCAGTTCAATTGTTTTCCATCATTGCCGCACGACTTTTTTTTCGTCTTTTTTTTTTTCGTAACCAATTTCTGGGAAAGAAAACCAGTCTGGAATTCCCGCAGAGAGAAAGAGAGAGAGAGAGAGATGGAAAAAAAATTGGAAAAAATTGCCTCTTGGCGTCTTCTTGAGCTTTTGATTACTTGGCAAGGCGCGGAGGTACCAAACATTGCACTTACCTCATTTCAGGTGCCAGATGAAAACCGGTTCGCAAATACGCGACAAGGTCAAAGGTGAAGGAGATGACTTCACAAACCCTTTGGTTTCCATTATAATATATGGTATATTACCACTGTGTTTATTAGTGCTTTGGACATTTCGGCGCTGACCATACTTGTGGTACATGGGAAGAGTAAGAAACTTATTTGTCTTATTCCACATAAAGGTTTCCATGCACCTGGTTACCGAATTGCTCAGCTAATTAGTACAAAACTAGACATTTGCCATAAAAAGATCAACCTTTTGCACAAGCAGAGAGAGTCCACCTTTGCCACGTATTAGGGTCCAGGAATCTCGTTTTGCTGCCTTAATTGCGCACGTAGCCCCTCTCCCTTGCTCTTCTTCCAGGATGGGGTACGAAATTCACACAAACCAAGAATAGCCCGCCCCGCCCCTCTTCTCCTCTCTGTCGCTAAGCGCCTTCTCCGCCGCACCTCACAGTCTCCGATTGGAGCCCCCACCTGACGCTTCCTTTCCCCTCCCCCCCCCCCCCTTTTTCCCCATCAAAAGATGAGGCCCCTCTCCTTGCTGTTCCTCCTCTGCCTGTTGGCCGTGGACATCTCCTCCTCCCTGCCCTTCAGGAGGAAGAGGCAGGCGGATGACGGGGGCGGAGAGCCCATGCCGGTGAAGCACGCACATCAGAATAGCTCCATCATGAATTGTAGTCCATTCATTTGAACCTTTTTCTTCCCCCTGGTAGTTCTCCTTCAACTGGGAGGTGAGCCAGGCTGACACCCCGGAGAACGGCCTCTTCATGAGGCACGAGGAGGCAGCGGAGGAGTCGAACCCAAGTGAGAAAGTTCAGTTGGCATTTCAGTTCAGCTTTTGTCAACTACCTACTACTTATATTGTCAAACGCTTTTACGCATGCACGCTAGGTCGCACTGACGGGATGTACCAGGTGTGGTTCGAGGACGGCCGCCTGATGACCGTCACCTATTACGTGGACGGCGACTCCGGCTTCGTGCCCGTCATCACCTGGGAGGAGAACCACCAGCCAAACTTTGGGGGATAACGGCGCACGCACCCAACGGCAACACTAACAAGAACGACTCGCGTTATGAAAAAAAAATGCTGTAGTAATTTCTTGGGATGGCAAAGTCGCGCTTAAAAAAAAATCCTTTTTATTACTATGTAGTCGTAGTAACACTGCTTGTAACACAATGTACTTACTAGTAATCTGTTAAATTCCCCTCCAGGAGACACAGCAGTCATACAAGTGTGAATTGTACCGTACAAGTCACAACTCCAGACAAATAAAGGGCACTTAATGGTGGAGACGATGTTGAGCAGAGAAACAGTTGCTTGCACCGACTGTCAAAGTTGGGAGCACTCGTAACACAGCACAGCATGTCCACCAAAAAAAACCTCAAAGCACTTTTTTTTTACATATCAGACATAAATTTATTGGGTTTTTTTGTCAATGTAAAATATTTTCCACTTGGAAAGATTGTTTTTGAAGTTCATTTTTATTCCTTAAAAATCAATCTTGTTTTACCATATCCGTTAATATTCTACAAACGCAACAAGGCATTCACTTTTTTTTAATGGACATGCTGTAGTATGTACTGTACGTACGTAGTAGACTGCACACCTCTCTTTGTTGCTACTTCTTCTCCGGGACACCGCCAATCCATATTCTGAAAAAAAAAATATTCTACATGGCAATTTCAAAAGTACACACGAACGGAATGCTGGAATAAAAGATTGGTCTGATAAGCCCTGTTTTTCACTTTATCCCTCAATGGCATCCTTTCCCCATCCGCCCAAACCCAAACACCGCTGCTGCTATACAGAGTCCAACATGGGAACCATGGAGGTGACAGTGTGAGTCCAGCACAACTAATCGTTCTTAAGTAGTACAGCACGCCTATTTAGCAAGAACTGAAGACCTTGGGTGCTCAAGAAGAGTAATCTACGCATATACGTACATAATAGGCAAATGTCCTCTCTGTCTCTCTCTGTCTGTTCCAGGTTGCTGGCCAGACAGTTGAACAGATCCTTCCCAAAATTTGCATGGGGTGCTCTTTTTCAATGGAGACGGACATAGGGGTGTGTCAAATTTTTAATAGGGGTGCCCCAAATGGGTGCCTGTTTTATGCTAAAAAATAAAAAAAGGGTCAAAAAAGGGTTAAAATAACCTCTAGTCAAAATTTTTTAGTAAATAACCCCCTCAAATTACGTCGAGCCACACTGGGAGGGCATAGGCTAGTCAAGGATATTACTGATTGAACTTTTAAAGTGCAGGATAGGTAAATACTAGAAAGGCCTTTCAAGGACGTGTTGTGCAATACGAGTATAAGGAAGTAACTTCCACTGTTTAGGCGAGAAATTCGGGGTGGTGGCGATGGCAACAAGGAAAAAAAGTATCGGGTTGTGGAACCCTCTCCAGGAGCCATCGAAATGGAAATAAACTGGAAGAGGGTGAGTTCGAATCACGTCCCCTAATGGTCCTGCGTCTGTGTATACCTAAGTAGTCATTAGGTCATTTTTTTGTCTTGCACGTGCATAGGTAATAGTTATTAGATCTCTTTTTGTTTTGCAGGTGCATCAGTAGTCAGTAGGTCATTATTGTCTTGCAGGTGTGCGCCTGCTTCACCTGCGCTGTGATCCTGACGGCCTTCGTCCTGGTCCTGCTCGTCATATTCGAACTCATCTAAGGGTCGTCCCGCGACAATACCGCCAACAAGGCGGAGAAAAATGCACTTTTTTTTCTACAACTGACCTGGTGGTGTTGTCCATTCCGTAGTGGACCAGCGTGTCGATTGGGTGGACGATGAAGGGAATGACCCCGAGGCCCAGGGCCGTCGTGGCCCACTTCCTGGTGTTGAGGGCCACCCCGGGGGCCGCGCGGGCCAGCGCGTACAGGGAGGCGGCGCAGATCCGGTTGATGGTGAAGCCTGCGCAGTTTCCAACGGGACTTTTAGCTTACGAGCGCAACAAATTCAGCTTTTAAACATGTAATGGAAAATGCCACTGGAATACCACATAAACGCCTTAATTTTTTTTTTCTTCTTAAATTTGTCACGTTCGTAACTTTCAAAGTCCCGTCGGGTTAGTGGTCGACGCAGTTGATGGGGTCGTGGTCATTTCCTTTCCTTCTTCACCTGGAATGATGACTGACGCGAGCGCCTGCCAGACGAGTGTGTCGAATGCGGCGACGGCCACCCTGGTGGACCTGTCCGGGTGGCTCGGCTCCAGGCTGTCGCGCATCCGGCCGGCCTTGTCGTTGGTGTCCGCCACCACGTAGGCGGACGCCACGCCGTAGCTCAGCCGCACCCAGCCCACGCGGACCAGGGCGCGGAAAGCCTCGCCCACCTGTCCACAAGCGAAGAGTTAGTCACATGCAGTAGAGCGGGGAAGGGGGGGGGAGGGGAAACGTCGTCCTCACCTCATTGGAGTATCCCAGGAGGCGCACGGGAGTGTCCCTGAAGATGTCAACCTCTTTTTTGATCTCCTCCTTCGCGGAAGACATTGTAGTACTCGCAAGTTTCTACATTCTATCACAGTTGAGCAGCGGAAGCAACGGCGACGGTTATTGGGGTGGGAAAGGTAATCGGCCCTGTCCTCCTCGTTCCCCACTTTGCCAACAGTGTTTTTTTTGTGTGTGTGTCTTCTTCCTCCTGCGAAGCTTTCCTTTCTTCTTCAGACCCGTTCTTCTCCTCACACTGGGCAACAACAAGAGAAAAACCCTTCTCTCTGCTCAAAGTTATCTTCTCTTTTTCTCTTTTGAGCTAGTAGTAGAAGTATTGCTCAGGCCTACATGAAATGAGGATGCTTTTTCATCGCCGCATGTCAAGGCATCCTTTGCTTTCGTCATTGCAGCGCTTGTTGTTGTTGTTGCACTAGGAGTGGTAACGAGCGTGACTCGAGCTCGCAGGCTCGTAGACTTACTACAAGGAAAATATGCTGGTTTACATTGACAAGCTCAAAGTTTAAAAAAAGTAGGATGTTTTTAAAATTACTGAAACTATATATTTACAAAAAATGTATTTGAGAAATACTAGTAATTTCTTCAACATTTCCTTATTAACACTTTTTTCTTTCCACGTCTCTATTGACACCTTCTGTTGAGGTCTTTTATACGTTTCGCAAGCTGGCTTGAGCTGGCAATTTAAAAGCTCGGCTCGAGCTGGCATTTTTTCCGACTCGTTCCACCCCCACGTTGCAGCAACATCATCTATGTTGACCTTGAGCCCCGGCCTCTCCTCTCCCATCGCGCGTTGTGGAGGAAGAGATTGGGAGACTTGGCTCCGGAAATTTCCCAGAACATTCCTCGGTTGAGAAAGGTCCTCCTCCTCGGAGCACTAGTAGAACTCGTACCGTACTGACAAGTGCCAATGAGGGACCTCTCCAGGTATAAATATCCAGGTAACTGAAGGAGAAACTCATGACAGATTCCACAACATCCTGAACACCACAAATTAAAAATGTTCAAGGTTAAAGTAGTTCTTGCCGGTCCCTCCGAGGGTGGCAAGACGACTCTGGCCAACTTCCTGGCGGACGCGACGGAGAACTCCATCTCCGAGCAGTACCGCCCGACCCGCGGGCTCCGCATCCTGGAGTTCGAGAGCAACAACCTGAACGTGAACAACCGTTTCGCCCGCGCCGAGGTGGAGCTGTGGGACGCCTCCGGGAACCCGGCGCACGAGAACTGCTGGCCCGCCGTCAAGAAGGACGCCCACGGGGTGGTCTTCGTCTTCGACCCGTCGGTGGAGGAGCAGGCCAGGGCGCTGGAGCCCTTCTACGCCTACTTCGTGGAGAAGGGCGGCCTGAGTGAGACGCAGTGCGTCGTATTCGCCTCCTGCAGGGCAGACGGCAAGATCGCCAGGGGGGCCAAGCTCGGGTCGCAGTTCAACCGCATCCCGCAGCTGCAGATCAACATCGCGGAGGAGGCAAACCGGGTGCGGAACGACTTCAACACCTTCCTGGTCTCGCTGCTCAACAACCTGTCGGAGAAGAGCGAGCAGGAGGAGATGAGCATCATGAACATGCGGAACTGAGCAAATACACATAAGGAGCCAAAGCGTTATCATACTACGTTCATCGCCACTATCGACAATTTGGAGTGGGACAATATAGGCCGTCTGATTAGGAGGGGGGATTTAAGCAATCTGCTATTTGTCCAGTCGTTGCAGTTTGCACAGATGGAAATCTAGTTCCCGCCACGCCCTGCTGCATTGCACGGGCGTGATCGTGGCGATCTACTTTTTAATTCTTGCCTTTGAATGATAGATAAGTCGGGTGAGGTCCATTGATGACGCGGCGAAGAGACAATCTATCAGTCAGTTCACTGCAGTCCACCAACCTCACAACATAAAAAAGAGCAGCAGGAAAAGTAGAACATTATGCGATCTGCCCTCTGCCTCTTCTGCCTCGTCGTCGTCCTTGTCACCCTTTCTGCAGGGCCAGTCCAATCCGCTTCTACTACCACCCGGAGGAGCTCCTCTACTGAGGAAACATCTTCCACGGAGGAGGATGGAGGCAGCAGCACCACCGCCACCATGACGACAACCTCGTCCACCACGTCCACCACTTCAGAAGGTACCAGCAGTACATCCACCAGCACCACCACAGAGAGTTCCACCTCCACTAGTAGCACATCTACCACTGAAGGCACCAGCAGCACCGACACTAGCAGCACTACCGAGGGTACCAGCTCTACCTCTACTAGCAGTACCACATCCAGCAGCACTAGCACTGAAGGCGTGAGCAGCTCTACGTCCACCAGTACCACTACAGAAGGAACGAGCAGCTCCACAACCACCACGGAAGGAACCAGCACCACAACCACCACAGAAGGCGCAAGCTCAACGTCCACCAGCACCACCACGAGTACCTCAACCACGGCCTCAACAACAACTTCCACGACTGAGGAGGGTGGGAGTGACTGCGATCGCTGTGCAACCGCCCGACTGGAGTCCACGGACGGCTTTGAGGCAGAGTGGTCGCGCTACACCGGAATCTGGACCAAGAGCGGGCTTTGGGAGGGAAAGGCCTTCTACCAGTGCACTTCTGCGGACTGCCAGGGACTGGAAGACCATCTGGTGCGCGCCCACTCCAATTCTTTTTGAGTGAAAAAAAAAACATCTCCGCGCTTACTATACAGTACAAATTGGTAAAAAAAAATTGGCGATGCCTTTTGCAGCTGTACGATGAGGGTCGCTGGGAGATCGTGGACTGCTTTCCCGACAGGCCAGGTGCTTGCCAGGGAGTCCACGTCATACTCTACAGCAGCGACGCGGACATCGACTCTTGTCCAGGTCAAAATTATCGCCGTAATTTTATTGTTATTATTATTACTCCAAACTCTTAGTTAACGTATTCCTTCTCCAGGCGATGATATCGGGCCCTGGACTTACTGTGATGGTAATTTTATCCCTGGAGGCGGTTGCGATTCCTACGCGGAGGACCTCACTGCCGGATTCACTTGCCTGTGAGCGGTAGAGCTGGGTCGACTAGTAACTGCATTTTTCTTTTCTACTTTTTTATTTGTATGCAAAATAAAGCTTTTACAGTGCAATTCAATTCATTCAATCCACAACAGAATAGTGAATAGAAATGGGGTGGTGGAGGACCGATAATATTTTTTTACATACAGATCCAGGTCGATACACGTTCAACAAAAGAAAAATCACATGTTTGCAACAAAAGAAAATGAGGAAAGAGAAGGGCAATAGAGGAGGAACACTAAGAAAAAGTCTTGTTGGATTTCTTTCTTTCATCAGTACAGTCGAGGCCTTATATTTTCTTGCATTTTAGATGTGTACTCATTTTTTGGTAGGTTTGTGTCTTTTCGGGGGGAGGAAAGGAAAGATGTAGTAGCAGTACCCACTTAAAAGATGACATAAAATGATCGGAGAACCAATTTCGGGGGAATGGCTGTTTCATCACTTCACGACTTTTTTTTCAACTTAAATGTTGGAATATGAAAATGAGCGAAACTTTTTTTTCATGCAGCACGGTATTTTTTGACATGTGGTAGTACACGATGATGACGAGGATGGCCTTGTGGATAATGTCTGGGTAGTGGTAGGTAGTATCTACAGCGAAGTGGTGGCAGTGCCTCCATTACACTTGGCCTGGGTTGAACATTTCGGGTTTTTTTGAGATATCGTAGCAGCCTATCTTCTAATTGGTATTGTATAGCAAAAGTGATAGCAACGCGATGAAGCTCTCGCCTTTTCAACTTGACCTACTCTAAGAAGATTTAGATAAAAGACGTCGAGACTAGCCAGAAAGAACTCTAAAAGTTTTTAACGGTTTTTTTTTAGAAAAAGAAACCTCTGAAGAAAAGTTCTGATCTTAGTTGTTCACAAAAAGGTAGAGACCAAAAAATTGGTAACATATGAAAAGGCAACTTCAAAAGAGACACCTCCCATAAATAGCAGCACTGAAGTGATATTAAAAAAACCTGACAAAAAAAAGCAAGCTCGGAAGGGGAGGAGGGAAAAACACTTCAGGACTCAGCATACTACCTTTTCTTCAGCGCTCATCCTCCTCTTCTTCCTCTTCTTCTTCGTCCTCCTCTTCCTCTGGACTCTTCTGCCTAAGGTGGCTGATCTGACCGGGCAGCGCTCCTATGTACCCGCCGGTCCTGCTCCCGGACGCCGACCCATTCGCCGGCTTGGGCGGGTCGGCCACTGAAGAGGGCGCTGCGCCGGTGCTCAGCTTGTGTGCCACCCTCTTGAGGCGAACGCGGTCCAGGTTCTTCTGGAGCTGAACCGCAACGCGATTCCTGGAAGAGCAAGTCAGACGTGGTTTACTGCCGAGTGCGGTATTGAGGTGATCATTATTTTTCGATTCCCACCTGCAGTCGCCGAACTCAAAGTGCAGCCCGACCTTCAGGATGGTCTTGTTGTTCTCCACGGCCTTTGTGATGGCCATCTCCACCTTGTTGCCCAAGAACTGCGCCTGCTGGTTGCTGGCCTTAATCTCCTTCAGCACTTGCTGCACGTTCAGGGCCTCGAACACCCCGATGAGCGTGTGCGGGTTGATCTTGTTGGACTCGATGTTCAGCTTCTCCAGCGTGTCGTTACTCTCTAGGGCGGCGGCCAGTCCCGCTGCGGCGGCGTCGCTCATGGCGCAGTTGGCCATGGATAGCTCCACCGCCGACTTGTTGTCTCGCAGGGCGTCGAAAATCTCCAGAAATAGCTGCGAACATAGAGTGAGTTGCTTCAATTTCTTGCAATTTTGCGTGGCCGTTTCGTTCTGACTCACTTGCTCCGGTACTGGCACATTGTTGAGGTTGACTTTGTCCGCCTTCTTGTCGTTGCTTCTCAGTTGTGAGATCACCTGTTCGGGGTCAGTCCTGAAATGGCACGGAAATTGTCACAACCTATCAAACGGCACTCCCAATCTGCTTCCTACCCACCTGTTGGGCTCCTCTGGCGGGTACTCTTTGAGAGGGGTGGCCTTGGTGATTCCGTTCCACCCGATTGCGGGGTCAGCCCTGGGCGCCCACTTGTCAGACTGGGAGGAGTGAAACTGATCCTAGAGAGAGAGAAGAAGAGAGAGGAAGCTCGGTAATATATTCGTGTTCATCTTCACTCTCGGAACGAGTGCTTGTGCGTGTGTGAGTGTGTGTCAATGTTGACATGAGGCAGAGTCACTTCCTTCTGGAGTTGTTCCTTCGTAGTCATGTTTGTCTGATGATGATGTCCCTCCTCCTCTCTTCCCCGAAATGCTGCTTCTGTCAGCACCGGGCAACCGCAAATTTATCGCTCTGCTTACTGAAGGCAAATGATCCCGCAAATCTACAAAATCCTCTTCTCTATACATATGTACACGGTATGTTGTACCTACTATTTTGATAAAACTCGGCTAGCTGCAATTCTTCTGGGAGAATGCTTGCCTGTAGTATGATTTTGAATGCAAGGTTCTAGCACTAGAAGGTCATTCAAGCTACCTGGTTCATCATGGAGTGAAGTCCGAGTATGCCGGCGAGGTCGACAATCTCGTCCGTGGACGCCGCCGTGAGCGCCACCTCCACGTCGTCTCCCAGGTCCAGGTCCAGCTCCACCTTCTCGTCGTCCTTGGCGGAGGTGGCGGGCTCCGGGCGCGGTGGCGGCACCCATTTCTTGCCGCGGACGGTGCCGGGAACGTAGGGGACCGCGTCCGGGATGTCGGGGGTGTTGAGGGCCTGGAGAGAACAAAAAAAGTCATTCCGGGCAGGTAGTTCGTACTAGGTAGAAGGTGGATGCATTTTTTTTGGCTTTGTTGTCGAGATGGTGGGAAATAAAACGGCACTCTTGGGTCATTAACCAGAGGCGCGTGCTCAAAATAGCAGAAGAGAATGCTGGAGGAGGAGGAGGCAGAGGGAGCAGAAGCTCGAGCGGCGCTAATGGGCTTCTCCTCCTCCCCATCCTCTTAGGCACAAAGTTCAGGCGCTTCGAAGATGTGATTGGGCATGCACATCAATCACCTGGGGGGGAGGAGGAAGAGAGGCAAGGAGGAAGGAGGAGGAGGAGGCTTGAGATTCGTCTCAGAGTCCCTCCTCCTCCTCCCTTCTGCTGAAGACAAATGCCACTGCGCCAGGAGATAGAAATAAGAAGGGGGAGGGAAGTTTGGTAGAGGGCGGTACCGTTGTTGAAATACACTTAGCTCTTTCTTCTCTGCCTACACTCCCAATTAGGACTATGGAAAAGGGGTCATGACCTTGCTTCATTGGATGCACTTCTTAAAAGTGTGGATAAGTAAAGATTAATACGGCTCACGATCTTTCCCCCCCCCCCACCACCACCAAAGAAAAAAAGAGGACGAAAGGAAAGAAAGGATATTTTTTTAACATCGGGATGCTGCCCATCAAGCGCTCTCCTACCTGTTCGTTGATAAAGTCCAGCAGCTTCTTCCTGTCCAGCGGCCCCGTGGCCTTCTTCTCGCACTTGTAGTTGGTCCTCATGGAGGGCGGGATGTGCGGGTCGTCCGGGTCGCACTCGTCGAGCAGCCTCTGGATCTCCCCCGGAGTCAGTCGCTCCACCAGCTCGTCGATATCCAGGTCGTGCAGCCCCGGCGGGTCCGGCTTCGGGTCCCGCACGGAGCCCAGGTGGACCATGCGACTCATGGTGGCGGGTGGCAGTCAGCGGAAACACACAAAACTCCTGTCAAGAAGGTGGATCCACTTTTTAGTCTTCGAAAATCAGGGAAACATAACTTGAGAGTACAGCAGGTGGGCACTTTTAAATGATTTAGAGGCCTTTGTTGTTTCTTCTCAGCTCTTTCATTGATCGGAGCAAAAAACACTTCGGTTTTTTTTCTCTTCCCAATGTACACAAGGACATCGACTCACGAGTACGATCACCGCCTGCCTGCCCCTTCTGCTTCTCTGCACATTCATTAACCAGGTAGTCTGTGTTTGAGTACTAGTACAGCGGCGTCATCTTCTTCTCCGCACAAGTAAGTCCTGACCCTCCCCCCCTTCCCCGGGCCACCCCCATGCACACAGACACTGTGTGCTGTGCCCGTGTTGCAGTGTACGTACGTATACTGGTAGGCTGCTTGACAAACTGCGCGCCAGCGGCCGCCGACGGACCGAGTACCCAAAAAGAGGAGCCTTCCTTCTCTTCCCTTCCCTCCCTCCCTTGTGCGACCCCTGTGAACCCGTGTATACTCATCAAGACTGGAAGAAGAGGGAGGGAGAGGAATTCACTGCTGATGACGCTAAAGAAGCGTACGGGACAAGGCATAGATAAGAACCGCAGTCTTCTTCTGTTCAACTGAAGATGATTTGGGAAAAAAGAACTGTGTCGTAAGTAGGTACGTACTGCAGTAGTGCCACCTTTTAAGAAGAGTGCGTTCCTGATTGCCAGACGCAGTCTCCCAGCTTCCAGTTCCAAATCGTGAGTGTCTCTTCTATGCCTCTCGGCGAACAAAAGAAGGGAGCGTTCTCCTCTCCCTCGCTAGCGGCGGCGGCCGCGGCGGCCGCGGCGGCGGCGGCGGCGGCGGCGGCGGCGGAGCTGCTTCAAGACAACTTGACATCTGCCTCCCTCCCTTTCTCACCCAGAGAAGGAGGCTCTTTTGTGGAAGTGATGGCGGAAAGAAGCAAAAGAGGAAGAAGAGGAGGAGGAGGAGAGGGACTCTGTAAACACGTCTTCTTCGTGCAGCATGCTTGGCACCGTCACGTTCGTCGTCGTCGTCAGGCCGGCGCCATTCAATCGACGCCACCACGGACAGGAATCTTTCACCCGTCCCCCCCCTTCCCCCAGAATAGAGAGGGATGGGAATAGTCGAACTTTTTCACCATGAAATTTCATCACGAAATGTGAAGTCTGACGCACTTTCCACAAGAATGAACATAATTAGCATTCCGGTCTGTCGGGAATTCTTGCCTCCCCTTCCCCCTCTCTTCTGTAGAACTATGTACA
>JAAUYM010024120.1_pt1 | contig 16549 bp, 18 predicted proteins | sample 7278001 | NCBI WGS metagenome assembly JAAUYM01 (sample SAMN14350224, study PRJNA611818) | marine sediment metagenome | isolation source: surface marine sediment (1.8m) | place: French Polynesia: Moorea | collected 2018-08
AAATGCAGATTGTGTGTGTGGCAAACTAAGTTTTGGCCCGGGGAGCCAGACGTGGGCCAGAAATTTGGCCACCCTCCTTCAAGTTAAAATAGAAAAAAGGAGGAGGTGGGGGAAAAGTGGGTCTGATCTCTCTCCTCTCTCTTCCTTCCCCCCTTATCCCAACCAGACAGCAGTCGTGCTAAATTCGCTACCTTTTTGATGTACGTACCATAAATGACTACCTTAACCTAAGATCATATGCCTATTTTCTTTGTTACATGTGTCAGTTTTAATTTTCCCTCCCGACATAAATGACAGTTGTATGTTTAATTACTATCTCATACGTGTGAGAGAAAAAAAGGGGATTGTCTGGTTGGGTTTACTGGGCAGCCTTACCCAAGTCAGCTCGGTCAATGTACACTCTTTTCTTCCTTTCCCCAAAGATAGTAAAACAACTGCAAATTCTTCTGGCTGCTAGAGAAATTCGCCAGAGGAAGAAGCTGCCGGGGTGAGGGGGCAGGAAGGGGGGGGGGGAGGAAATTAGATTCAATTTTTCTTCGTCTCTTTAATAGATTACGCTCTTTTTTTTATTGGGAAGCTCTTGTCAAACTTCAATTCTCTTTTCCGAGCGGCATGTCGGAAGTGAGGCTCAAGGCAAACAAAGGGTCTTTCTAAAATCTCTTTACAGTGACGTCAGCAGAAATTTTCTGTGCCCCAAAAATGATAGCAAATCATACATTTTTTGAAAGCCACTCAGCATTTTTTCTTGGGTGGGTGGAGTAAGCTTGGCATCAACTCCTTCCCAAGAACTGGCAACCCTGCTTTCTTACCATGACGTCAGCGTAATTTTACTCTCCTTCTCTTTGTCTGCAGGTGATTTACAACAACCTGTGCCCGCAGTGGAACGAGTACTTCCGCGTGGGCGTCTGCCACCAGGCCAAGAAGCTGGTCTTCCGCGTCAAGGACCAGGACGAGCTGGGCACGGACAACGTCGGCGAGGTCGTCTTCAGGATCAAAGACCTCCTGGCCACCAACGATCTCAAGCTGCACGGTACTCTACTATACACAAGAAATAGACCTTTTTTTAAATGATGCGAAAAAAAATCTTAGAAGACATACTACATAGTACTTTAAGCTTTAAAAATGTATAAGTAGAGACTACCATACAGAAGTACTGTACAGTGTGTTCCACATATAAGAACACTGATATAAGAACGCTTTCATAAATTTAAGGAGGTATTCTACCTAACGTACAAGCGGAGCTTGCTGTACTATCTTTCTCTTTTATTTTGATTAGTCTATGATTCGTTATTAATGCAGGATGCGAGGCAAGATACGTTGCACATTACTCTGTTATAATCTCAACTTCGGTGGCGCATTGTAATAGTGTTATTATTATTGGAAAGCATCAAAATAGGCGAGAAAGCCTCACCAACACAAGCGGAGCACAGTCAGCGGAATTTTTTTATTTGTGTCGTATGTACTGTACAGTCGACCTTCAAGTTGGCAAACTTGGCCACTTTTTCAGGGGAAAAAAACCTACGTTCAAAGTCTTTCAGAATGCGTAGTACGCCGGAAAGTTCTGAAAGCTTGAACATCTTGACTGTAAGGTGACGTTCAGAACTACCACTGTAAATGAAAGATCGACGGTACCTCCTCCTTCCTCAGCACTACTTTCGAACCCACACACGCAATCTCCTCCTCAGATGCAGAAGTGGCAATTTGCTTGGCACATTTCCGAACATAATTAGTTTAACGCCAGCATTGCACAGATTGTGGTACGGTCGAACCTGCCTATATGTAAGTGGAGACTCAAACATTTCGGAGGAGCAGTTGAGGGAGAGGGGGCGGGGGGGCGGGAGGAACGTTCTGAACAGTTGTCAAGGATAGATGCCAATTAAGCGGGTTTAACTGTACATATTACTACCTACACTTTCCCTCTACCTCCAGCAGGTAAAAGCATACCTAGTATATCTACTAATATAACTAGTACTCTTTTTAGAGCAGAACGTAGAATTTTGCAACCATCTAGTAGAGCATGTACAATTATACCTACCAGTACTTATAATGGAGAAAAAGGAAGAGGAAGCAGTAGAAAGCAACCTCCCCAAGTCTCCACCTGTCACGGTCAGGCCTGCAGGAGAGAATTCAGATAGTATTAAAGTAGTGAAGAAATTTCCCATCCCTCTTCGTTCAGGGTGGTACGACATCATAGACGGGAACCTGAAGCAGCAGGGGCAGCTGTTCCTCAAGGTGGTGTACCGGCCCACGTCCGCTAGGGTGTGGCCCGCGGGCGGCGGGGGCGACGCCCATGGGGTCCACCCGGAGAGGTACTACGAGTGCCACGACTGCTACTTCCCGCTCAGGTCCGGAAACAGGGTGAGTGCAGCAAGAATTAGTAGGTACTACCACCTACAGGATGTCCAGAAAATGTTTGCCCCATTCTAGCACCCGACGCCCTGCGTACACCCTGTTACTTCCGAAATTTCATGTTGTACCTAGGTCACCCTGTACTCGTGCGCCCGCAACCTTGACGTGGACCACTCGATCCCCCTGAGCGTGGACTCCCTGTCCAACCTGACCGACTACTCGCCGCCCTCGCTATGGCTCGACCTCTACCGGAGCTTCGTGGCCGCCGAGAAGTTCATCTACATCGCCGGCTGGTCGGTCTGCACGAGCATCAAGCTGCTCAGGTACATGTAGGTCTCCGATATGCACAGCCGATCACGCGAAAGTGGAAATCCTGCTACAAAAACCGGACAATTATAGCGAGTTGGTTAAGGAAAAAGTGCTCTAGTATAGTTGTGTACTGTACTAGGTATAGTAATCAACTGTGTAGTAGTAAGCTTCATAACTAACTAGCAAAAGTTGCTCTACTCACCAGATCTGCATTTTGCCTGCACTATACCTTATAATGCACCTCTACTGGTATTAGTGTAGTAAAATATTTGGGTTGCTCAATATCAGGTAGCTTGAATTTCAGCCACCTCTCAAGAGGTGGTGGTGGCGGTGGAAATGGTCGGCAGTAGAGGAAAGCTTGTGTTTCAAGGAGGAGAGTGCTGGAGAAAGGAGAAAAGAGAAGGAGGAGATTGCGTGGGGGGTACGAAAAAAAAACTTAGCCTCTTTCTTCCCAGTTTGAGATGGCATCATAACCTTTTTAGGAGGAGTTTGTCGTTGACGCCTAGACTTATTTAGTGTCCAGGTGACTAAGATGGTGTGGCCAGGTGTCGCCAGGTGTTGTTGCCACCCAAGTAACGCCATAAATGGAAGTTGCTTTTTTTTGCCTTGATAGCTTTTATTTAGAAAGCCGTGAGGCAAAAAAATCTCGTCATCTTCTGCACCTGGCTTGGATGCTGGCAAAGAGGCAAGGCAACGGACATGCTCGTACAGAGTTGCTTACTCCTTTAGGATACACAGAAATGCAATCTGGACTCCCATGATGCTACGTAGTACGCCAACAATGGATGGCTGTCCCCCCTCCCCCCCGCTCATCCTCCAAAAATGGGTTGTGCGTAGTATTCTTTGAAGAACAAAGCTACCCAGACGTATACAAATAAAAGAGACCTTTTTTCTTCCCGTAAAAAGTCGATATAACCGAGACATCCCAGGCCTTTAAAGCGGGCGTGCAGCATCTTTAAGCGGGTTTTCTCAGGCGACATCTCGCAAGTAAGCAACATCTTTTGTCAACGTTAGAAAAAGAACCACTTTTCACACTGCCACGCCCGACAACGGACCTGACTGCGTTACTCGCGGGTAAAAAGATAAAAAAAACTTCTTTGGCAGCAAAGATCAAAAGGGGATTTCTTCATCCTCCCTACCCCCTACAGTACGAGGAGAGTTTTGGGCACGAGTGCGCAGAGGTGTCTGGTTGGTTGGTGCACCTGTAAGTTTTTGCGCAAGAGAGAGAGAAGGAGACGGAAAGAGAAAAAAAATCCATTTCTCCTCCACTCTCCTCTCCTCTTTGTGGCAAACTTTTCCTTTCTCCATAGTAGTATTGTATTTAGAAGGAGCCTTTAAATTTTATGGCCTTCTTACTTCCCCGCCCTCCCTGCAGATCTTGAAATAGAACAGACGTTTACTAGTAGTACAACTGTGCATGAAAAAAATGGATGCAGTCTGATATGGTGGGGATGGCGGTGCAGGAATGGAGTAAATTATTGATCTTGGCGTTTTTGTTCAAGGTTGACCGTAGTATAAAAATTCACGCGACTCAATTGTAAAATTTTGCTCACTACTCGTGCGAGCGATTTGACATTAAGTTCCTTCTTGTTTTTCTTCCTCCAGAGGCGACGACTGGACGTTGCTGAAGACGCAGCTGGAGCTTGACCTGTCCGGGCTGACGCTGGGCGAGCTGCTGAAGAGGAAGGCCGAGTGCGGCGTGAGGGTGCTGGTCATGATCTGGGGGGAGACCACGTCCATCATGGGCACGCACGACACGGAGACGGAGAACTACTTCAAAGGTACGCATCGCAGTCGAGCTCGCTCAAGTGCAGGCAAGGCACTTTGAAGAAAAAAAAAACCCCACAACATGCGCCTTTCCATATTCACCAAAGGTGCTTGTACTGTACACGTACGTACAAACAAATGTACGTACAGAATGTTTTCTCCTACCGTTGCCACTTGAGCAGGTTCGACTGTACCTTACGTACATTTATACCACAAGCACCTCTGGCCAATATGGGAAACCTGTCTTTTTTTTAATGCTTGATTGTGCTCCACAATGCATGCATGTATGACAATTCTCAGACGCTATTACGGAGAAACCATCTGTCGTGCCAGCGGACAATTCCGGTCTCTCTCTCTCTCTGTCCCCCTCCAGTTCGTTTCCTGCAGCTGTCATGTGGTGTTCCCCTCTTCCCCCTCCTTTTCCTCCTCTTCCTCTTGTGTAACTACTGGGTATATTTTTGGACCTCCAAAAGAGGAGAAAGCGTCGTATGTGTGGTTGTCTGTGTGCGCGTATGCGGGGAAATATATTGTTCCCTAGGGAACCTTTGCTTCCCTTAAAAGGAGGGGGGGGGAGGAGGAAGGGGTAAACAAGCAAGCAAGGAACTCAAAACATACTAAAACCTTTTGCATAAACTACTGTATGTCCTATCTTCAAACAAAAGCAAAGACACTTAACAAGTGACAGCTAACTCAAGACCTGCTAAAACATCTTTTTCCGACAAATATGTACTACAGTACCGGTACAACGACACTTAAGAGCACCGACAACAACAAAAACAAAAGGCAGTCTTAGACGCGCGAAGCTCGCGACAAACAAGAGAAGGAGTTTTTTTTCTGGCCTTCTTCCCCCCTTGCTTCTCTTCCTCTTTATCATCGCCCTTTGCCAGCTCTTCTTCTTCCTTGTTGATGTGCCCTCTGGCGACCATCGCAAAGGAGAGAGAGAGAGGGGGAGCGGGGGAGAGGAAAGAAAGAGTTGATGAAAAGTAGAAAGAAATGGTTCTGCGAGCCTTTACGGGCCACAAAGGTGCTGAATTTATTTAAGTAATTCAGGAGGACACTGCATCAAGATGTCAAAAAAGAACCTCCTGGGGAATATCTAATGCCAGGGTTGCCAGGTTTCCCATCCTTTTTGTTTATTTTAGGCCCCGTACAGAATTTGCATGCAAAAATATTGAGATCCATTCCTCTTCTTTATAGTTATGAGGATTTGGAAGTTTCTTTTTTAAACTTGGAATTATTTAGCTGTTGGGTCATATTTTTAACGGTGAGGTGGGCTATTCCAGCTTTTCAAAGGAACTGGCAAACCTGTTTGAGGCCCCAAAGTTTCCTTGGATGCAGCGCCGAAGGCCTCTTTCTATCCTTCTTTCTTTCCCGCATGGGCGGCGCCCATTTTGAAGAGCAAACAGCAGCTTCCTCCTCCTCAAACAAAAAAGGGACCCCTCCCCTCCGGAAACTTCCTGCCAAGACACCCTCTTTCCCATATCCTGTTATGAGGTGTCTCACCGGGGAAGAGCTTAAAATGCGGCAGATGAGAAGCAGAATGCGGCTTCAGTGCTAACCTGCTTCCTCTGCCCATCATCCATAGACGTCACCCACGTCTTATGGGTACATGTAATGGGTACAGATAATGTACACACAAGGGGAGATATTTACGACTATAGCTGCACTATAAATGTCAGCAAAGTGTGCGGGATTTGCCAGCTTCTACATAGTAAGTTGATTCATCAGAGTGCAAGAAGAAGAAAGAGAACAACAACCCATTGCATTCAAAGACCTTTGGCCTCCTCTCCCGCAGGCAGTCGCGTGTTCGTCGCTCGCGTTGCCCGCCAGACCAAGACCCGCGAGTACAAGGACCTGGAGGCGCACTTCACCGCCAACCTGGGCTACAGCCACCACCAGAAGTCCGTCATCCTGGACGCGCCGCACGAGGACGGCGCGGACGCCGCCGGGGCCGTCCACGAGAGCAGCAGGAGGATCGTGGCCTACGTCGGGGGAATCGACCTCACGGGTGAGAAATGCAGTAGCAGTTTGATGCGGCGAGGTTTGACTGCACATGTATTGCATACAGGGTTTTATACTACGTAGCAGCAAACTCTCCAGGTACATAGTAGGAGGTAGTTGGCCCTGCAAAAAAAGAGAAGTAACATTAGCATTAATTAAAGAAACAAAGTTTTAGTCTCGAAGGATGTTCTGCTCCTGGCAAGGTTAATTAAAGGACAACACTCCCAAGAGATCAAAGAGGACTGCAAGTCCTAATCTTGGAAAAGTACCAAGATGCTTTCCACCTTTATTTCCAACCGAACACATTGCACTGGTCTCCCCTCTCTCTAAGCTAGGTCTGCCCACCAAAAAAAAACCCCTCTGGATGAAAAATAGAGTTCCACCAAGAGGTGACTTTCTTTTGGAACCTCCTCCCTTCCCCTCCTCCCCCCCTATTGTTGAGTTGGTTCACGGCCTCCTTTTATTGGCCTTTTCCGGCCAATAACTCTCTTTCTTTCTCCTCGGTCTGCTGCAAGGGAAGGGAAAGAGAGGCTGTAAAAGTGAGAAGAGGTGATGGCGGCGGCGGCGGCGGCGGCGGCGGACGACAGAATTGTTCGATTCCATAGTACAGTCGAACTCCGAAAGTCGTGCAGGCCACTGTACCAGAGTTTTTTTCACTACGGTACTATGTGCAAAGAAGGAGGATTAGAAAAAAAACCTCAATTTTTATTATCATGCAATACGTGATAGTGTGATACGTATCAGAATTCTACTGTAATTTCTGGTCTTTCTTTTTTTTCTTGCTATTCATCACCGTGGTTTTCTCCAGACAGATGGAGAAAAAGAAACGCAACAACTTTTTTTCCTTTTCACCGTCGACAACCAAGGAAGCTTGTCTGCTTAGTGTACTAAATTGTTTTGTTTCGTGTTGCCGCCCCTCTCTCTCTCTCTCTCCCCTTTTTCTCCGCAATCTAAGGCTGTTTGTGTTGGTGGCCCCTAAGCACCAACAGCAACACTTCCAGTTCATTGCAGACGACCCCATGTGTGTGGGCTGTGGGGCCCTTAAGAGGAGGCGAAGAGAGTGGAAGATGCCGTGGATCTCGATAAAAGGATGCTGTTGGTCAGCAGGGAAAAAGAATCATCGGCCATATGAGATTTGTTGTAACTAGTACAGTAGCATCTTAATAAGCAAACTTAAGTCATCGAGGTTTCACTGTACTACGACGAAGTACCTGGCTTGTCTGTCCATCAGAGACAGATAAGAGAGAGAGAACGAGAAAGGTCGAAACAAGTCCACGTGGGACCATTAAAAATGACCAGTTGTTTCTCTCCGACCAACACACTGCTCATAGCAATTTTGAGAAGTCACATGGTAGACCTAACATAGTAGGACAGATTATGCATGGTGTATTAGGACATGGTATACACCGTCCAGAAGTGAAGTGGAGTACATTGCCAGCATGGTGATCGGCACATAATGCATCACCAGATGTTTGGGAACTGTTCTGGCACTGTACAAAACACATCCTGATTAAGTGTCGCAACATGTTCAGTTCCACGCGCTGTGTGTTGGTCGGGCATCTACTGTACGTGGACTGACTGATCAATTAGTCAAGGCAATCTGCCCCTTCCCTTTCCGACCCCAAATTCCCGTATCCCGACCTCGCATGAATCATTGAATCCTTCTTGCTTCTTTCTCCCCCCCCCTCCTCCCCTTCCAGACGGCCGCTACGACACCCCGCGGCACTCTCTCTACAGCACCCTGCGCACCCTGCACAAGGGCGACTTCTACCAGCCCTGCGAGCCCGGCGTCAAGGCCGCAGTCGGACCAAGGTCGGTGCTGCGTACCACGGGTTCTATCTAGTACAGTGGAACCCCAAGGGATGATGAGTAATGAGTCTGTACTAAATTGATTCTGTGATTGGAAAAAATTAGACTGCACTTCTCAAGACTGTCTCCGACAATCCGAGTTCCACTGTACACGTACTGCGTATAAATAAATTAAACTTTTTCCCCCCTTTCTTGTGCCAATCAGTTTTTTTCTTCTCCCTCTTAATTTATTCAAGGCTCCCCTGGCAAGACGTCCACGCCAGAGTGGTCGGCCCCGCCGCCAGGGACATCATGGTCAACTTTGTGGAGAGGTGGGGGGTGGTGGACGACGGAAAAAAAGAGTTTTTTGCTGCAGTAGACTCCACTTATACATAGACTTCATTTTTTTTTCTGACACGGTATGGGACATTCATTAAACATGCCATGAGCACACACACCAAAAACTAGAATAAGGAAGATTAATGCATCCCATACTTCCCTCCAATTCCCTCGTGGTCAGCCTAGTAAGCATCATTAACGAAAAATAGCCTTCATATTCCCACATATCTTTATTTTATTTATTATTATTATTATTATTATTACTGTATTATTATTATTATATTAGATGGGGCAAGGAGTGCCCGGACAACTCCCGCCTCCTCATCCAGGACGTGGGCCCACCTGAGCTGGACTTCTCGCCGCTGAAGGACACGGTCGCCCGCGGCGGCGACGGCGGCGGCGGCGGCCACAGCCTCTGGAACGTGCAGCTCTTCAGATCCATCACCTCGGACTCGGCCAGGTCTGTCAATCTCCAGCATCCCTTTCCTCCTGGAAGGAGACACCCTGTGCTTTCCCATCTACTTGACATGACAGTGTCTGAATATCGTCATTGTCATGCAAATTAGGACGTTAGTAGTTGAAGAAAAAAGAGCTTTTGTCCCCCTCTTTTCTCTCTCCTCAAAAATCATGTCATATAGTTACAATTTCCGCTTTTTTTTCTCCTCCGCCCCAAAAGCCCTCGTCTTGCTTTTCCCGTCTCACATTTCCGGTTTTATCCTCTAGCTTCCATTCTTTTTTGGGAAGAAGCAATGCGGCGAAAAAACAATCTTCCTCTTCCCGAAAAAAAAAAGGTGGAGTAGCTGGAGCTACAACACCTACGGTAGGATGTGCGGAAATGAAGGGGTGGAGAGACGAGATTTTCAAAAGCACCAAGGTGCGTGGCAAGCCCAAAAGTCTGGTCGGGAAGGCCCTCTCACATTTTCCTCCTCCTCCTCCTCCGCCACATCAACATAAATCATGTCTCGTTTGTTCGTCCCCCAAACTTTTTCTTATAATCATGAAGGAGAGAAACAAAAATGTGTGGTTGCTTTCAAGGGTTGTTTCTCTTCTCGTTAGAGGCCTTTAAAAGTCGTCCCCCCCCCCTTCTCCTTTTAGGTGGGTAGAAAGAAATTAGTGATGCTTCGTTAAGCTCGTCAAGTTTCCTCTGCGAGTGGGTGAGATGGGGAGGGAAGGATGGGGAGCCCATTACGTACCTAAAAGTAGGGGTCTTTGTCTGGCGGATTATGGAAGCTACCCTACGTTGTACTAGTATGTACGAGTACATTACTAGTGGTACAGTGCAACCTAGATATGTAAAAGATTTTGTTGGCTTCAGATACCGTATGGAGACACTGTACATGTGGTAGTAGTAGTTGAACTGAGAGTGCTTGTTTGCTTAGGTTCCAGCTGGAGAACGAGACCTCCTTCACCACCAAGAAGGGCCGCTCCGTCGACAACTCGATCGTGCGCGCATACACAGAGGCCATACGCAGGTGAGATCGGGACCATTTGTTGCCTATTAGGAAGAAAATTTGCTACCTTTGGTGAGCTAAATAAAGTATTCATGCTTCATGCATTTTGAAATGGCCTTTAGAAATACGAAATATGTTCTACCTTGCTAGAAATACCATTTTAATAAACATATGCTTGCGAAAATGCCTAGTAAAGTAATTGAAAAATAGTTTTTAAAGTAGCTTTTAACAATGCATCTTGTTTTTTTTCTTCACTAAATTCATGTGTGCACCATTCCATAGTGAGGTGTGAATAAATCGATAGGTACCACGATTTCCATTAACGAATTTTTCCCCATCCCAGGGCCAAGAGGTTCATCTACGTGGAAAACCAATACTTCATGGGATCCGCCTACGGATGGATGGACGATCAGGCAAGCATGTTGTTCTCTTTCAGTCCTTTTTTTTTAACGGAGAAGCAAAAGTACAATTGGACTTATTCAGTTGGTCATCAACAGCTAAAAGGTTTATACTACGTGGTAATCTTCTTTACTGTAGCAGTCTTTCCCGACCAGAGATACCCTATTTGACACATTTCAATCTTCATAGCTTGTTTAATACTTTATATAAAAAAATTGCCCCTTTTTCTCTCACACATATGCAACATTAATTAAGGATCCAATTGCTTTTCACATAGGAGGAAAAAACAGAGTATGGCAGTCAAAATAGGCATATAAGCTTAGGTTACAGTAGCTAAAATACGGTCAAGACAATAACAAATTTTAGTTTGGGCTATTGCAATGCAACTGTTGGCTATTATAGTCTGTTATCTGCTGTAATAATTCTTTTTTCTTCTTCTTTTTCCAGAATGTGCACTGCTACAACGTGGTTCCCATGGAGATAACGCAGAAGATATGCGAGAGCATCGAGTGCGGGAGAAGGTGAGGGGAAAAAAACAACGAAACACAACTTACAAGAATGGCATTTAGTTCCAAAGTGTCTCGCAAACTATCAACAAAATTGAAAAAGGAGCATTTTATTCTAAAGTGTATTGTATAACTACTACTATTACTACCAAAATAACTTTTAGTGTACATACAATAAGAACAGCAACTTTTCCTTGTTTAGACCGTGGTGTTTGAAGCGGAAAAAACCTTCTTCCATCTTGCAGCAAAAGCAGATTTCGGTTCTTCTTCTTGTGATGCACTTTCTGTCTCTGGCAAAGAAAGTCTCTTTCTCCACCACATATCTCTTTTTTTACTCCTTCCACTTCCACACACCAAAAATTTCCTGCTTTTTCTTCCTAATAAGAAGAAAAAGCAGGATTTTTGTGTGTGTGGACTTCTACTATACATTACACCACATTATTTCCCACATACCTACTACTGTACAGTAGAACCTAGGTATTCTGATCTTTGATATAGTGGTAACTTTTTTTTTAGTACAGTATATTGCGTCTTTGTCACATACTAACCAGTTCTTACTTAGTTCTCCTGTCTTCATTACTTTGCCGATCCCAGGTTCTCCGTGTTCATCGTGATCCCGATGCACCCCGAGGGCATCCCCACGGACGCCGCCATCCAGGAGATGCTCTTCTGGCAGCGGAGGACCATGGAGATGATGTACACCAGGATCGCACAGGTTGGTCGGTCGCGGTCGGTTGGGAGGAAGAAATACAGGGTGTCAAAAACAATCACCTACTTTTTCTTTGCCAAATTGTACGGTTTTTTTTTGCTGGGGAACCCTGTACAGGAGTGCATTCCCCAGCAATAAATCATTCATTTTCCTCTCCGGGAAAACCCATGCATGCATGCTCCTTTTTTCTTCTCTCTCTTCCAGGCTTTGCACTCTACTGGCAACGACTCCGCGCACCCGACCGACTACCTCATGTTCTTCTGCCTGGGCAAGAAGGAGCGGAGGGACGACATCCCGGCGCAGGACCTGCAGCAGCCGGGAATGGGCAGCAGGGGGGCAAAGCTCAGGAAGACCAGGAAAGATGCCAACAAAGGAGGAGAAGGAGGAGGAGAAGGGGGAAGGCTTTCTTCCTACTTAGAGTTTCCCGAATTTCCGATAATCTCACTACCAGGTGTACTTCATCGATTGTCTTAAAATATTGGGCAAATCATGGAGAGCATCCTGGACTTCCCGGGTTCTGAGCTTCATGCCCATGTAAAAAAGCTGTAAAAATGGCCGGAGTACCCGGGTTTCCGGATTCGGGAAATCTCTATTTGCCTACCCGTTTATGCAAATGAGAGATGGTCGCTGTAGGAGGTCGCTGCAGCATATCTTCCTCATCGTAAAAAAAGGAGGGAATCTTTAATCTCCGGGGCTCTTACTATACACGTATGTAGAAATAGATAGATAGATGCGCATGCACGGTGTAGTAGAAGAAGGATCCTTTATGTGGTTGAGGGGCAGAGAAGGAGAGATCAATTAAGATTGCGTTGAGGCTTTGTGGGCCAGATGCCCAAGAACAGAACTTGGGTTTTCAGTACCTACAGGTAGAGAAAGTGCTAACTTTCTCTACCAAACATGATAGGATTCCAGGTATGGAAGATGGGGGGGGCTAAATTTTAATCCTGATCTGAAAATGGGGAAAGTTTCAGAGAACAAAGCCGTGATGATGACTGTAGGGTCATGTCCTTCGTGCTGTTCGAGCACACCATAGTGACGGCGTGCTCCTCCTACTCCCCCCCCCTCCCCTCAACAGGCGCTACATGATCTACGTGCACTCCAAGCTGATGATCGTGGACGACTCCTACCTGCTGGTGGGCAGCGCCAACGTCAACCAGCGCTCCCTGGACGGTGACCGCGACTCTGAGCTGGCCATCGGGGTGCAGCAGCAGGCGCACGTGCTCAGGCAGATCTCCCCTCACCTCGCGCAGCCCCCGAGGTGAGTGATCGTGCCAGCCGCGGTCTACAGATCCACGGGCGTGCATGCTCCTGTTGTTGCTCTTGTTTGTTTCGGATGCTTTAGTACAAGATTGAGTTTGCTTATAGTACTACATAATAGATGTACTAGAAATGCGGGAAAACGCAGCAGTGCGAGGAGAGGAGGGTGGAGGCAAAATCCAGAGAGGTCCAAATCCCCCTTTCCGCAGCACTGATTCATAATTCGTCGGCGGTCACCGCGTGACCGCACTAAAAAAATGGATTATAGGACCACCATTAGCGGTACGGTAGAACGCGGATAAGTGGATCCCACTAGAACCTGGCAAAGTTGACCCCCCTCCCTCCGGTTAAGACTCCTACAAATCGGTCCCGGTCAAGTCTGACCCACCTGTCCAGTAATTAATTTTTCCGCGTACTGAAGCTGAAGCTTCTCCATCATTCGTTTACGACAGGGGGGACATCTTCAAGTTTCGCATGTCCCTGTTCCGCGAGCACCTCTCCCGGACGGAACCGGCCTTCGTCGACCCGGCCTCGGAGAAGTGCGCCAGACTGGTGAGTGAGTACTACAGTATGGTACAGTCGAACTCGGATAATCGGGTACGGACAGGTCGGCGAGAGGTGACTCAATTTCACAATTTATGTCAATTTTGACTGAGTGAGTTTACCGTATGTACCGCGTATATATTATATATAAAGAAATGTTCTAATTATCCGACCGTTCGATTGTGATAAATTTGTGAATTTCGGACGGAAAGACCTGTTGTGATTTCCCATGTTTTGTTGGCTGATAGAAAAAGACAGAGAAGCAAGGTTGTAGGCAGTGTGGGACTGAAAAGTTTTTTATCTCTTGTGGTAGAAAGCAGAGAGAGAGGGAGAAGCTGCGACCGCTCAAAAAATCTGTGCAGAAATGATACTGTGACTTGTGGTGGGCTGAAAACTTTTTTTTGAGGGAGGGAGAGAGGGAGAATCAGAGACAATAAATCGTCGTGTTTCTGGCATGACCCAGATAAAAAAAAATAGTACATTACCACCAACATGAGATGTAACTGTTTTGTACATTGTCTAGCGCATGATTCATTCATTCTTTTAAGAAAAACCAGAAGGCAAAGTTGGCATGAATGAGTCTTTTCGAGTCTCAACGTTTGAAACCAGCCCACTACGCAGTTTTGTTATGTTAATATGTAGTTATTTCATGTTGGTGATCTGTAGGAACTGTAGGAATCATCCTATTTTTTCTTCATATCCAATTTTTCCTTGTTAAATTTGATGTACTTTAGCCTATATCTTTTCTCATGTACACTACTATACAGTTCATAGCAAATATAGGAAAGATCCAAAACTCAGTGTCCACCACTTTTTTTTCTGATCCCCGACCCCCAGGTCCGTGAGTCCGCCCTGCAGAACTGGCGCGACTATGAGTCAAAGGAGGGCGAACCGGAGGGGCACCTCCTCCTCTACCCGGTGTCTGTGTCGGTCTCCCTGGACGAGGACGCGCCGGTGGTCAGGCTCAGGGCCGCCACCAGGAATGGGCGATTCCCGGACACCAGGGCAGACGTGCTTGGGAAGCCCGCCAAGTCCATCCCCAACAAGCTCACCACGTGATTGGTGTCTCGACCCATTGATGGTGGTCTGTCCGTCTGTCTGCATTACTGCAAAGTGGCACACACACACACACGCAGGGGTTCCCAACCAAACAAGTTGACCACGTGATTGATTTGGCAAAAGGGTGGTGGTCTGTCTTAGCACAGAGATTCTCAGTCTACAGGTCGCGACCTAGAAGTGGGTCGTTCCTGACCCCTAAGGTGGGTCGCGGTCTAAAAAAAAGGTTGAGAACCTCTGGTCCGAAAGTGAAGAAATTGTTGTTGTTGCCGTTTCTTCCTTAATGTCTACTATTGCACCTCTCACCTTCTACAGAATATCTCTGTGCCTTCTTCTTCAACTTTCTCTGATTTCTCCCCAAAAACCCTGATTCAATGCCAAAGAAGAGAGAAAGCGAGACACTAATTTAGTTTCTTGGCTGGCTCCCTCTTTTCCCCCCTCCTCCCCAAAAAGAGCACTCTTTTTAATTAACTTTCACCAAAGAAATACAGTAGAACACAGATAAGTATGTAAAATGGGGCTCTGAGATGATCCACTTAAGAGTAAATGATCTGCTCATCAGTATAGGAAATACGGTAGTACCTACATATAAAGAGACCCTAAATTTGTTCCAGCAAATTTAATCCACTTATCCGTGTTCTACTGTACCCACAAAGAAACACCCTTCTCATTTTATCGTCCACTGTCTTACGGACACACTCACAAAAAAGTATACTATATCCCTCCAGACACTTCGCGCACATTCGCAGATTTTTAGAAGGAAAAAAAAATCAACACTGACCTCCTCTGCATTCCACGCTGTGATTGATCTTCGTCATCCCTCCCCTACCCCCAAAAAATGCAACAAGAAAAAAGTTATCTACTAATATATAGATAGATAGATAGATCCATAATTAATACTCTTCTCATAGTGTGCTTCTTCGTCAAAACATTATATTTTTCAGTTTTAAAAAGTTTGAACTTGCTTTATCTAGCAGCTTCCCAAATTCCCATTTTTTTTCCAAAAAAAGAAAACCATGATTGTAATCCAGTTGTTACTGCTACATGATGTTCATACCGGATGTTGGCAAAAGAAGTCCATTGTACTGTGTATGCAATCCTATTGATATCGTCATACTCTAATAATTATCGTCACGCTGTGGTGTCCCATATGTACGTGCACTTCTATGTACCGTATGTGTGGTACTATGCACCGCTATACCTATAGGCAAATGCTTTTCCTTCCATCTATTTTTGTTTACGTATCTACTGTATGTACTGTACATGCTACACCACACCACACACACATCCTATTCCCATATCTACATACTATAAATAAAAAACAACCCAACTTTAAACTCAAATCTCAATAAATGGTGCATTCGAATGAGAACTCTGCAGTGTCCAACCCAACTTGGAAAACTCTTTTTTTTATTTTAAAGAAACGGAAACTGTCTGCCTCCGCCCGTGACAAATGGTTTACCATTGTGCACACATCACTTGCGACAGGAGAAAGACTTTTTCTTCATTTTGGCAGAAGAGAAGTGTACGTGTAGGTACAAAATGCGTGGAAAAAAAACACTGACGTCTTGCCGCCAGCTTCGCGGTCTACAAGTCAGAAAGTTGTTGTCATTCTTGTTCTTATTACTTTTGTAGGAAGCTAATACCATAAACATAAAAATCAGTAGTAATAGAAATGCTCTAATGTGTGCAAACAAAACAATGTGAGCGATTGATAACGTTCTGGAGTGCTTGTTGTTTCCTGCTCCTCCAAACGTACACAGCACATTGAAAAGCTGGGCATCCTCCTCATCTCAACTCATCTTCACAACTCTCATGTATGACAAGAGAAAAACAGAGTCTCAATGTTAAAAGGGTGCTTCACATTGCACAAGCAGAATCTTAGCCTTCCCCCTCCCAGAGTTCCGCAGAGTTACTCCGAACCAAGTTTTCTTGCTCCCTGAAGACCTTAGAGAGAGAGAGAGAGATACCAAGGGGAGAGGGAGAGGACAAAAATAGTTTTGAGAGATAGAGGAGGAGGAGGAGGAGGAGGAACAAGAGGAGGGGGAGGAGGAGAGGGAGGAGGAAAAAGGAAG
>JAAUYM010174010.1_pt1 | contig 16548 bp, 15 predicted proteins | sample 7278001 | NCBI WGS metagenome assembly JAAUYM01 (sample SAMN14350224, study PRJNA611818) | marine sediment metagenome | isolation source: surface marine sediment (1.8m) | place: French Polynesia: Moorea | collected 2018-08
AGGAGGAGGAGGAGGAGGAGGAGGAGGAGGAGGAGGAGGAGGAGGAGGAGGAGGAGGAGGAGGAGGAGGAGGAGGAGAAGGAGGAGACAAGAACAAGAAAAGCGAGCGAACCTCAAACAACCCTTGAATGAAAAAAACCTTCTTCTTCTTTCTTCTTCCTCGTCTGACGCAACGAGAAAGAGAAAAGATCTGACTCATTCTCTTCCGCTGCCAGTCGCAGGTGTCATGCAGTATGAGCCGGAAATGCACACAGTATTGAAATTAGTCACCAATGCAACATACCTCTAAATCGATGCATAGTCCAACACACCCCGACATGTGTCTTTATTCTTCTTTAAAGTAAGGGTGCATGTACACTTGAAAATTTTTTAGGGCACAACGATGCATGTACCACGTAAAACTCAGAAATCATCACTTGGTGGTAGATAAGAAGCTCAGACAACTGGGAAACTGAAAAATTTTTCCAGCTGTGGCAAAGTGAGAATGCCTAGTGCAAATATTGCTGCTGCTCGCTGCAAAACCACCAAACTTTTTTTTGTGTGTGTGTCTGTGTGCATAGTGCTGCGGCCAGCGATCCGTGTCGGAGGAGGGGAGCAATGAATAATAGGTCGGTGACAAAAGGTGGAATTTTGAATTGAACCAGGTCGGGCGGGCGCAACACACGACGTCTTCTCTCCCATATAGCAAAGGTATCTCGCAATAATTTTTTGCTTGAAAGATTTTTTGCGTCTTTCGGGCGCCAGATGGCGCCACTCGGGTCTCCGCGTCATTCCTCTCGACTTTTATACATACCTGCCATGAAGATGATTTCATTTAGTTGGCGGGAGCCAAGATAAAAATACTCCCGTCGCTCTCACACCGTCCAAATAGTAAATGTGTGGGGCTTAAAAAAATAGTGCTTTGAAGCAAATTTCTGGTCGAATAGATGGTACATAAATTATTCATTGCCAGGAACGATCAGAAAGTTTTTCAGTTCTCTCTTGGGATCTCGTGAACAACCAAGGAAATTAGAGCTCATGTCACCTCCCGGAATTACTTTGTTAGATCAAATAGGGGTCCAGACGCCTGGAGAAAAAAAGGAGAAATTGGAAGCAAAAGTTTTTGTGCAAAAGTGCACCTTTCTCCTCGCTTTCTTTCCCATTCGAAAGTAGTACATGTGTTCAGTGGAATCTCGCTATAGTTGAATTTTTTTCACATACAAATCTTAACTGCACATGCGGAGTCCATCGATCGACGTAGTGAGCAACACTGTACTTTCTAAAAAAAATCCCAATTTTGCTGTCTAAAAAAATGAACCAGTGATCTGCTGACCTCATTTTTGGAAGATCAGTTCGCATCAGCCTGATTAGATGTCGGATCCCTGTGCCATTTTCTCCCTTTTCCTCATTTTCTTGTTTTCTTTTTTTCAAATCACGATGATATTCGCAGATGAAACTTGGCTGCAAGCAACTACGTACAGTAGACCTGGTTTGGGAATAAAGAGGCTTTGTCGCTGAAATTTTAAAAAATACCATCCATTATTCAAGCCAATTTGCGCGAGAGGTTCAACTACGAGTAGGATAAAGGAAGGCTACTGCTAAATATAACTGGGACAAGCCAGTAAGGTGAGTGAATGCAACTGGCATCACCAACGACCGCAAAAAAATCTCCTCTTGCAGCAGCAGCAGTAGCAGTCGACGCAGAAAGAGAATCTTCTATTTGACCTCCTTTTACCCACCCACCCCGATGCACTTTCGCGAAAAAAAAGTAGGAAGTTGCAAAACGAGTGCGTTGCCCTCTGACCCACTTTTGTACGGCGGGAAAGGGCCAATTTTCTCAAACCTCTCCCAACAGCCCCTCATCATTATAATGTATCCCAGTACCTACCTCCTGTGTACGTAAATTTGGGCGAGAAAATTGGCCAATCTCCTCCCTCCTCCCCCTTAAGAACCACCCTGTTGAAGAGGGGGGGGGGGAAAGCAGCTGCAGCTGCAGACAAGCTCTCTCCCTGCTACACTCCTTTCTCTCTCTTTCCTTTCTCCCTCTTTCCTTGCGAAAGAAAAATATGCATTCCCTTGGGACTTCGAACCGGAGGAGGAAGAGCAAGCAGACTGCGTATTGTCTGCACACACACACACACACCCCTCGACCTGTTTATTCAGTGACCTACAAATCCTAGTGCAATCGTCTCAATTGCCAAATACCTACCTACCTAGAAGGCAATGATGAAGACGTTCACGGTTCAAGCAAGGCCTTATTGCCGCCATATTACAATCGGAAAAGAGGCTAAAGTCGCAGAGAGGGGATAAAGTACATGTATATGGAGGAGGAATTTGTAACTAGTACAACAAAGAGAAGCACTGTGCTACTACTGCGTACTACCTACGTTTACTAGTTCCTCGTAAAACGGCAGCAGCAGCAACTTGCTTCCAGAGAAGAGAAGAGAAGAAGGAGGAGGAGGAGGAGGAGGCCTCCCGTTCTATTTCCAGGCCTTGGGAGAGCCTAGCAGCCAGCCTTCCAGGGAAGCGGGGGAGGGAAGAGGCTTCTAAGCTCCCGACGGCGGCGGCAGCTGGGAAGAGGTCAATGAACCTCCGAGAAAGAGAGAGAAAGAGACGAAAAGTCGGTCACATCATACTACTACTGCTAGGACGACTCAGAGAGAGAGAGAGAGAGAGAGAGACGAAAGCCATCTCAGGGGAAAAAGTGGAGAAGGAGGAGGAGGTCGCTATGCTACTAAAGCAAGCCAAGCCCTCTCTCTCTCTCTCTCGTCCGAGGAGAAGACGTGGGCGGTGGCAGTTCCAGATAGTATATACTACAAAAAAAAAGTTTGAGGATCGGTGTGTGGGGAGTAGTAGTGGGTAGAGAGGACAAAAAAGACGTTAGTAGTAGTAGGTTCTTTGAAGGATTGAAAGCTCAAAAAGCGTCGCAATGCCGCCGCCACCGCCGCGGCTACTTGAGTAAAAAAAAAATATCGTCTCGTACGAAGAGAGATCCTCCTCTCTCTCTCTTTTTTGCTCCATGTTCTTCATCTTTTCCTCCTCCGTCTCCCGCTGTGTTGCTCTCTGCTGCATCAAGTTGCTCCTCCCTCTCTTCTCCGCCCCCCCCCCTTGCCCCTTGGACACGCAACGAAGAAGGAGGAGGATGACAAATTCCTGACCTGCTTTTTATCCCTTCCTCCTCCTTTCTTCGGTCACTGCTTCAGATATGGAAGGAGGAGGAGGAAGAAGAGAGAAAGAAGGGAGGGTTGATGCTTCGACGAAGACAAATTAATCTCCCCTTCCTCTCCTCCTCCTCCCGTCTCACTCTCAAAAGCAGGTGACACCGACGGAAGATTTTTTTTGTGCGTGCGATGCCTTTTTCCCCCCTCCTACTAAAGAAAGAGATGGTGGGAAAAAATAATTCTGCTCTAGACGGAAAGTAGTTAGTTAATCCTCATTTTACTTTTTTTATGCGAAACATCAGCAGCATAGCGTTTTGCAAAAGAGGCCTCATTCGTCTGGCGCTTCCGGAAACGGGAAAAAGAGGGGAGGGAACAGAGAAGCCCTCATTACTGCACAAAAGGAAGAAGAAGGGAGAGAGACGACAGACTGGGCGGCTCTTGGGAGAGATGGGGAGGGGGGAAAGGGCAGCAGCTCTATAGAGGAGAGGAAGAGGGGAAAACAGCTGATCGAGAGGAGGGCGATGAACGACCTCGGAAGTCAAGCAGAGGACAGACATGTGGATGTTGCGTTAATTTTTTTTTGCAGTTGGATATGATCGACTTGGAACCCTGGCACATTTCACGTCCGTTCTTTATATGGGTGTCGTTCAGGTGTTTGACGACAACTTCCACTTCTCTATGCGCGTACTCCACTCGACGCCAGACGGACTAGGATATACTATACCGTAGCATAGTAAGAGAGGGAGAGAGAAAAAGGGAGGAAGAGGAGGAAGAAAGGAAAGAGAAGGAGGGAAGAAGTCTCTCTCTCTCTCTCTCTCTCTCTCGCTCGCTGCTTCTTTCTCCTTGGCCTTTTGAGGAAGTCTCTGGAGTTGGAAGAGGAGGAGGAGAAGTTGGAGGAGGGAAGGGAGAAGGACTCCGGGAGGGGTCAAGTTGTCTCCCGTTGCAGTTGCCGTAACGAAGACTTTGCATCCGTGGGAAGTCCTCCTCTTCCTTCTTCCGCTCTCAGCGTGTGAGACCTTCTGCGAAAAAAAAAGGTTACTGATTCTTGACTGAGGTGTACGTGCGTTTCTTGCAAGTTTCCGTGTCCCCTCCCCCTCTCCACAGCGCCGTCCCTCCGCGAGATGGACAGCATCCCTCCTCACCATCCCAGCTAGCGAAGAGCATCCTCATCCGACCTCTCCCCCTCGCCCGCCACCAAGAGGGGGGGACGGAGGGTGAAAAACAATCCTTTGCTCCGAGACTCTAGGCCTCATTGTGTACATAATATGGTAGAAGATCGCGTGCGGTAGTGTGTGTTGTGGCTGACTGCAAAGTGGATTTTGCAAGCAGTGTCGGTGCATCTGCAAAAAAAAAAAATTGCTTCTCATAACAGATCTCAAGTTCCTTCACAAGCATTTTTTCCCTTATTCTACATAAGTCCACACAATCAAAAGAGAAAAAACTCCCAGCCCCCCCTCTCCTAGCTCAAATTTCAAGCCCAACAAGCTCTTCTGTGTTACGAAACCTACTTCGCCTCTTGCCAGCTCCTCCCTGTGCTGACGCGCATCATCGTCGTCCACAAAGATATCCCAAATGTCCCAGAAATAAAAAATAATTTATTCCAAAAAATAACACGACCGTGACGTCCAGGAGACTACTGCCAGCAGTATTAAGGAGAAATCTCACAGAGCCCAGCCCAGATTTGTCTTTGCTCATGACCCTGACGGAGACCCACGGCAAGCCGGTGGCGGCGGACGAGAAGTACGTCCACACGGGGGACGATAAAGAGGAGAAGAAAGATCGGAAAGTACTAGAAGAAGGCGCCAGAGGAGCCTCAATCAAGGATGACGAGGGCGCCAGTCTGGAAGGAGGCCTGACGGTGGCCAAGCTGGCCAAGCTGAAGCCCAACGTGGCAGTGACGGTCGTGCTTGATGTCATCCAACCGCCGCCGCCGCCGCTTCCTCCGCCGCCGCCGCTTCCTCCGCCGCCGCCGCTTCCTCCTCCGCCGCCGCCGCCTCCTCCGCCGCCGCACCCTTCAATGACGATAGCAAGAAAGCCGCGAAGGGCCATTTTGATCCGGCTGGAGAAGCCTCCTCCTCCCCCGCCCAAGCAGGAGGCCCCCTCAGGTTCGGGGAGCCGGATGCCCTGTCCCCCGGTGGACGATCTGCTCAAGTACCTGGAGAAGAAGCACGAGCACGAGAGGAAGAACGCGGCGACCAAGAAGACCGTGGTGGCGTTGTCGCCGTCAGCGGAGGCGGCGGAGGAGGCGAAGGCGGCGACCTCCTTCACCAGCGAGCAGGTCATCGTGAGGGAGGTGTCGTCCTTGACCGGCGACAGGAACAGGCTGGACCAGGCCATCGGGGAATGCCTGATAGGTAAGACGCCGATGGTGTTGGGTGACGTGTCTTTGTACGTATTACTGTCTAAAATTCGTGTCCACCCGGTCATCTCAGAAGTCACATGCTGAAAGTACAAAACGTGAAAAACCTTGAGCGTAATTAACCCATATTTTTTTTGGTAAAAAGCGTATACTAGTACAACGTCTCCTCATCTCAGAATTACGGGGAGGAAAGCAGTACTTACCCAACCAATATTGAGATGTCACTGAGATTTTTGGAGGTAACATTGTCACTCTATTCTCAATTACGAGTACTTTACCTTACCATGGGGGAAAGCTAGGATGCCTGGATGCGATCTTGTCAACACCTCGGCATTATTGGCACATAGCAGTGAAAATTGCGAGCATGATCAATCTCTGAACTTTTCGAAAGCGATGTACTTTTCTTTTTGTCGCAAAAAAGTCGACGAAAAGGTCAACAGACATCATCATCACGTCGAAATTGCCCTGGCGTAAATGCGCCATATGATTTATTCAAGACCTTCCCACGATCCAGAAAAGCACTACTCCTTCTTTCCTTTCTTTCTCGGTTCTTTTTTTTTTTTGCTCTTCCTTCATCCGTCTTCTCCCCCTTCTAAACACGCCCGATTGCTTTACCAATTTGCCCTCCTTTTCTCCTCCTCCTCCTCCGCCTATTAAAACCTCATAAATCTTTCTTCGGCAAGAATCCACTCCCTCCTTCCCTTCAGGCTCTGACACACCCCCTCCTCCTGCTCTTCCTCCCTCCTCCTCGTCAGCCTTTCAGGGCATCTATACCTATATTTGCTCGCCCACCCGTGAGATCATCAACACGTTTTGACAAAGGAAAGGAGAGAGAGAGAGCCGCCTCCACCGCCTCCCCTTCTTCTCCCCTCGGGGGAAGGAAGCAAAAAATGGCCAGACAGACAGACACCTACTCCAGAATCAATTAGCTGCTCATTTTTTTTGTGCTCGCTCCCCATTCCCTCCCCTCTCTCCCTTCCCCCCGTCCGGTCCAGACTCTGATTTTTTACCTCCCTCCTCAACTTCCTTTACTGAGGTTTTCTTCCTTTTTTTTGCTTACTACCCCCCTCTCCGAACCATCGGCTCTTCTTCCCCCTCCCCTTTCTTTGACTTGCCTGCCACCGTCACCGTCACCGCCACTGCCACCGACTCCACCTCCGCCGCTTTCCCCCTCCCACCATTCATCGGCCGGAGGGGAGGAGGCTTTGTTCGATGACGACAACAACATGTCAGTTTCTGTGTCAACAGGACAAAAGGAGAAAGGACATCATAATCACGTAACTAAGAAAAGTACACACGTGTGCACTTTTTATGACGTGAGGGTGAGGGTGAGGGGGGTCAAGGCAACTTTTCGAGAGGAGAAGTTAAGTCCGATTACGACGTGATGTTTGCGAGATTGTTAACGGGATGGGTAACGGTGGAAAAGAAGTTCGATTCGAAAAGGTAGCGGTTATCTAGGGGCAGTTTTTCAAGAAGAAAAGGCGAGAAAGAGGGAGGGGAGAAGAAGAAGCAGTCGAAAGTCAGGGGCAAAAAAGGGGCCTCCTTTTTGCTCGAGAGCGACCCTTTTTTCTATCAGAGAGAAGAGAGAGAGAGCTGGCTAGTCTCGTTTCTCTCTCTCTCTTCTCTCTTGCTCTGTCTGGTCATTCACCCCAGGAAGGGGAAAGCCCGTGCTGGCAAAAAAGGAGGTTAGAGAGGGAGAGAGGATGGTTGGCTGGGGAGTGAGAGAGGAAAGAGAGCTACTAGTAGAACTACTACTAGGCCAGGTTAAGGGAGACTAATCTTGAAAAGGAGATTTTTCCTCTTCCTCCCCCTTCTCTTTTGTGTCCGCTTCTTTTTTTTTTTTTGTTGCATCTCCGTTTGCCTCGATACTTTTTTGTGTGTCGCTGGTTGGGTTTCTTGTGTGTTTTTTTTTCTTCTTTCCTTTTCTTTCTTGAGCCTCTGGCTGGGAAAAGGTGTAGAGCCGGTCTCTGTTTGACTTTTCCGGCATTAGCAATTGCCACTTCAGGTGTCCCACCTCCTTTTTTTTGTTTGTCCCCTTCTTTACCGCACAAAAAAGGAAATTGATCGGTTCAAGATGGTGGACGTCAATAAAACTTTTCTCATGTTAAAGAAATTCATAAATATTAAGATGGTGTACAGTGCACGTTTGATGAATTATTGCAATAAAAAAATATCGTTAAGTTAAGCTGCTAATAAGTGTTCGTAAAAACAAGTTAGGTTTGTTTATCATTAAAATGCACCTGATGGCATTGGAGGTCCCTTGGAGGTTCCTTGGAGGTTAGAGAGGGAGAGAGAGAAAAAAAAATCAGTAACCCCTGCCGCCATCTCGGTCACTTTCAGATGCAGTGTACCTAGTGGCGACTATTACGTAATTAAAAAAAGGCAGATCTTGAAGCTCTTTAACCGTGTGTCTTTTCCCTTATCCCCCGATAATTTTGTATGAAGCGTCCGGCGTCTCCAGGGGGTGCGAGAAGCTTGACGATGAGCTCATTATGGTCTTCCTGGAAATGCTGGAGGAGGACGCCAACAGGAGCGAGGACATGTCTAGTTTACTGATGAACATCTTTCTCCATTAAGCACACGGATGGAGAAAGAACGTCCGAACGAGTGACTACAGATAGGTGCTATTCTTCCTCCACACCCCAGACCACTAGAGACTCAGGAGAACATGACACTGTACGACAGCCTGGGCAAGCAACATCCGGCCCAGGTGGAAGTGACGAGGCGATTCGTGGAGGCAAGGAGGGCACTGATAAAGGCAGAGCCACCAGAGGGCCTGGCCAGGCAGGAGCCCCGCCTGAGAATACTGTCAACTGCGGGCTTTACGTGGTAAGGTACGCCAGGTGGGTGATGCAGGGAGGTGATTTAACCATGCCCCCCTGAGGCAGACCCTCCTGGAAAGCTTGTATTCTAGAAAGCAATAAAGATCTGAAAAAAAGTGATGTTTGCTGTGTCCCAATTTCTATACCTTTGGCTGTGATTTAATAGGTGATGCGTACTGGCGCGCGCGAACCTCTCTGAGTCGTGTAGGTTATAGAGACCTCCAACAAGAACCTGATAAAGAAAGGAAAGATTGTTCATCAAAGACACCTGCCTGTAAGACAATGGACATCATTGACCGGGTCAAGAAAGCAAGAGAGGTGGATAAGGAGGCGGAATCAGGCGTGGATGTGGAGGCGGAGGCAAGGGCGGTCGCGAGGGCCACGTGCAAAATGCAAGAGATCACGGCGGACCACTCCAAGTGGTCCGACGATAACTATAAGGGTTCGTGGACCCAGTCCTGGGTCAGCTGGCTCAAACTCTTTGTCCGTGACGGGTCAGAGCGAGCTTAGCCCTCATCAGAAGCTCATTCATCTAAAGCAAGAGACAGAAGGAGACTAAAACCGAGATGCTTGATCCGAGTCACAACTAAAGTAATTTCGCCTTCGCCTTTTCCAAGCAATTTAAGGAAGGTGAAAAAAAAGAGTCCGAGGACAAAAAAAATCTTGGAAAGAGCGACTTACCTACTCGATGGCCGGAGCGAAACTGACCCCGTTCTTTTATGGTTTAGTCCTGAAGCCTAGGTAGCCTGAGCAGCAGCAACATGTGCACATTCAGCACCACTGTCCCAGCCACCCAGGGAGAAGATGGGGCGGATTGAGTTTGGGAACCAAGAAGTAAAGTTTCAATACAAACCGTCATCCTACCCTCCTTCTTCTTCTCCCGTTCCTCTCCACTCCACTCTCACCTCTCTCTTTCTCGCTTAAACTGCACGGTGCCACACAAAATGATTCTGAGACAGAGTGACTTGGTCGCCACTCTCGAGCCTCTTTTAAGAAAGTTCAAGAAAAAGATATTATTCTCCTCGATGACTCCCGATCAATCAATCTTCTTTTTTCTCCCTCGTTTTTCGGATGGCTGAGCGGCTCACTACCATCTCGTGAATATCAAATGATGAGGAAAGAGAGAGAGAAAGAGCACAGCACAAAAAAAAGAGGAGAAAGAAGGTGGGGAGGGGGGTCATTTCCTCCTCCTTTTTCCTCTGCCTGTCTGGCGAGCCGAGGGGAGGAGTGGGAAGGGCTTTGTAATTAACAAAAGGCTTTGTTTGCGCCCTTGTACGTAGTGCCGTAGTAGTACAACAGTAGTAGTACACTAATCCGTAATGCCCCCTTTTTGTCTTCCCATCATGACCTCCTCCTCCTCTTCCTCCTCCCCTTACTTCCAGTCAACATGGCAAAAAGGTTCTCTCCCATCAACGAGGGTGAATGAACCGAAACTCGTTCGCGGCAACCACTTTTGTTGCAATTCTATTAACCCAGTTTCTCCCATGTTGTAGCAGACAGCTTTTTAAGAAGAGGAGGAGGAGAGGGAAAGGGTGGGGGGGGAGGCACTCAGACTTCTCCATGCGAGAGAATTGGGAGAAGTCTGATGAGGAGGAAAGAGAGGAGAGAAGCACAATGGGTCATTGACATCCTTCCTTCCTTCCATTCGTTACCTTTTTTGTCGTCACAAATGCCTTTTCTCTCTCTCTTCCGGCACTCAAGAGATAAAGCCCCCCCAGTTCTTGAGGTCTTGCTGCACACACACACACACACACATGTTCCAATAAGCAACGTGAGACGTCGACTTCCGTCACGTGCTTTTCCCACATGCTTTTCTTAAAAAAAGAAAACGAAAAACAGCCTTTACTTTTTTTTTGTCTGCTAGGACAAAAAAAGCGTTTCTCCGCTTCGATTCCTCCTTCCTTGATCCGAGAAGAAAAAAAAACTATCGGAAATCGCTTTGATGCGGTGCCCTACCTTACACATACGTACAAAAACTAGAAACTAGGAAGAAACTCTTTCCGATTGTGGTTTCCCTACTACTATAACAAAACATGCTAGGTACATGACTCTAGTCTGCCTAGAGCGCAAGTGCAGTATTTCCCTAGAAGGTTGCACAATTTTTTTATGAAAAGATTAAATTTCAACTACTATCCCTCTCTCAAGGGGGAGGAGGAAGCTTTCTCTTCTCTCTTCTTTCTCCTCTTTTGGCAGAAATTGGCCTGACGCAAGCAGAAATTCCCGGCGGAGAGGGAGGAGGAGAGTAGAGAGAGGCGGAGAGATGCTTCTTCTTCTTCAATCCGAAAAAATAACCCTTTTTTTGTCTCGCCATTTTTTTGCTCTGTCTTTTTGTGTGCGGTTCCCTTTTTTTGTCTCTTCCTCCCTCCTCCTTCCCTCCCCAGAGAGAGAAGGGAAGGAAAGTTCGTTGAACTCTGGATGAAGAAGTATGGCGAGAGGGAGCAATGATGGAGAAAGAAAGAGGAAAAAAAGGTAGAAAAAAAAGACCGACAGCAATGGCTCTTGATTCTCCTCCTTTTTTATTCCTGGTCTTTTTTTGTGTTGCCTCCGACGCGAGTGAACAAGGCGGCTCTTCATTAGGCGCGTTGGTTGGTGGAGAGGTGGATTCCTTCTCCTCCTTCCTCTCCTCCCTTGATTATTAGCCTTTCATTATTGGGCTCTGGAGACTGCGGAAGAGGAGGAGCTGGAAAAAAGAGGAGGAGGCAGCTTCCCGATTAATGCTGCCTTTCTTCGGCGCCACCCGTGTTTGTCTGAAAAAATCTTGGTTGATTATTACACAAGGTACAGTACAAGGTTCTTTGTTGATGTCAGTTGTGGCAGGTAGCTTAACATATTAGCTGAATTCTGGGAGCTGCCGTTGATGTGCAAGGAGGAAGTTGGCGCTGAAAATTCAGCACCACCTGTGATGCTGTATCGGTCGCAGGAAATGTCTCGTAGGTAGACCTTTCTGGTAAAACATGACAGGGGTAAGATATCTGTGAGAATTCAGTTGTATGCAAATCAGTTTAGTTACGCACACGCACACACTCCATTCACAAATGTTTGTCCTTTTATTCCAGGTAAGTGGAGAACCGTTGCTATCTCTCTATCTATTTCCGTCAGATGGCGCTGGCGCGCTCTCCTTAAGAAAGCAGGACACAGGTCAGACAACATGCGACATCTAGTGGCAAAATGCTGGAGTAAGCACACCAGGCTATACGATCGATCCTGCAAAGTACTTCTAGGATGGGAAGATATTGCTTTTCTCCCTTCCGTGATCTTTTTCGAATCAGTGTCTTTCTCCAGATTTCCTGAAGAGATAGAGGTGGGATTTATTTCTTCGAACTAGGTCGGCACAGGCTTTTAGTTTGCGTCAGTTTGAAAACGACCTGGGAGGAAGAAAGAGTTGAAGGCAACAAAGGAGGGGAGGGAAAAAGAGGAGCTGAGTAAAGAGACACTTTTTTTTCGTACTGTGAAACTCCAATATATGTAAGAAGAGTCTAGTTGATGATTGTTATAATAGGGGATGCTTTTGTGAAAGAAATTTTTAAAGCCAATTCCCGACAATATTTTTGGGCCAATACGTACCAGATGAATCTTGCATGTATTCCATATTATACCGGTACCAGTGGCAAATCTCACTTTTTCCTGCAAGCTTAGTAGTGTCTCTATATCTGGATATTTTTAGTGAGATTCTGACAGTTAATTTTATAAAGTACTATTATATCTGGTATTATCTGGTATTTAAAGATCTATTCCACAATTTTCAACGGCTCCCTAAGAAATACACATCATCACTTCAAAGAGGATTAAGATATCCTTTTGGAGATTGACGGTGAAATTGGTTTCTTGTGATTCTTACATAAAAAAAGAAATCATGTTGGGTTACTGTACTGCGGTAGTCGAAACAATTTTACCCAATAGTGGAGTTTTAGACGTTTAGCTGCATTTACTTGCAAAGCGGAGTTTTACTGTACTACATCGAAGTAGTAGAGAGAGGAGTGGGAGGTAACGACGCGTGCACTGGCCGTGGCGTTCCGCGGTCCGCGTGCCTGTTATGCAAGTTGGGGGGAAAGGGGAGGGAGGGAGGAGGAAAGAGAGAGAGAAAGAGAGAGATACGAGAAGCAAAGTAAAGGGGTGGCCTTTAATTTCGAGGGAAAAAGGGGGTGTGACTGTTCGAAATCAAATTCAGGGCAGCGTCGTGAGAATGAATGTACCGGTACTCGTAGTTCGGGTGTTAAATTCATGGCATAAAGCCGATAAGAGTTAAACGATATTGGAGAATATTAAAAAAAAATTATCTGGATTTTTCCCCTCTATACTCTGAGCAAATTTGCTCAAGCTTAATTCCATTTATAGAACTTTTTTGTCTCTCTCAATATTCTTTCCTGAATTTACACTCCCCTCGCCTTCCGCTTTCCAATTAAGGTTTGAAGCAAAAATTTGATCGGCCTTGAAGCCGGCAGGCAGGGAGAAGAATTTGGTCTGTGTTTCGAGATTGGGATCCACTTTTGGGAAGGCGCTGAAAGAGAAGAAGAGAAGAAGCATTTGGCATTTTCCCGAACTGCGCGCCAAGCAAGAAATATTTGATTTAGCTACTACTAGATAGCTTCTCGCACTCGAACTTTCCTCTGGATTTTTTCTTTCCGCGAGCGCCGCTGTCTTCCAATCTTGTCGTCGTCGTCGTTATTATTCAGGCATAATTTCAACCCTCTGTACCTGAGACTATAAAACACTGCCTTGCGTAGGTACATGCGAACGGTCAGAATGCTTTTGCGTTCTTTTAAGGCTTGTTTCGATCTTTTCTGCGGTCGCCTGCTCATGCTGCGCATCTCATTTCACCTCCTCTCCTCCTCTCCGAAACAAGCAAAGTTGTTGATACTCCCTGCTGTCTCTCCCACGTTTCTAAACTTGCGTTGACCTTTTTTTGTGTGTCCCAGGGAGGGTGGGGTGGAGAAGAAATGAGACGCGTAGCGGAAAAATGTCTGGGGTCATTCCCCGAGAATGGAAAGAGGTCAACACATGACCACAACCTTAATCTTGTTTTGCAAACATTCCCTTAAAAACACAAAAAGTGCTGTAAAAAAGAGGGGGGTCCCAGAAAGGAATTTCTCTCTTCAAACAAGAGATGCTGCAGGGAGAATCCTTGGAGATTTTTCTATGCGTTGTTGTATAGAACGAGAATATCGGACAATCGGCTAAAGCAGGCGAAGGGGGAGTTGATGTAGGAGGGCAGCCGCTTTGAATGGGAGAGAGGGTGAGAAAGGAGGAGGAGGGAGAGCATTTGAAGCCCACGAGTAGGGCAAGCAAGTCTCAAGTGGCCACGGATGAGAGAGGGACAGGTCAAATGCAGAGACATTTACGACCTTTCTCCTCCCATATAAAAATGCAACAAAAATGGGTCGCGTGCAAAACCTTTGAATTTCGTCCCAAAATTTACGTTGGCTTTTCATTTTCACAACGATTTTTCTTATTTCACACTTTTTTTAAGGGCTGAAGCTTCCTTTTTCCTAGAGAGATGAGAAACTGACGCAAAAAGTAAGAGAGAGGGGGGTTGAGAAGAAGAAGAGCGATTCTCTGAAACGTGCACGTGCAAACATATGGGGGAGAGAGGAGGAGGAGAGAAAAGAGCTGTCCAAAGAAAAAAGGGAAAGAGAATCTGAGATAGCGATCTCTCACTCGCCCATATCTTTTGGCCATTGCTTCCCCTCCCTCTCGTCAAATACTTCTTCTTTTCGACAGTCATCTCTTTATGCGCTGGCTTCATTTTCTTATCGGCTCATCCGCCTTTTCTTACCGGGCACGTTTAGAAACTTAGGGAGTAGCAATTGTTGGCAAAAGATTGGCCTGAGGTCGCTTCAAGAGAGAAGAAAAAAAAATCATGTCATGCTTGCCTGACACTCGGGGGGGGGAGGGATGGGTAATTTTTCAAAGGTTTTTGTGCCAGCGAAGCACGAGTCGTAATTGAAGTTCGGAGGAGGAGAAGAGGAGAAAGAGGATAAGGAGAAACTTCGAAAACTCATTTTTGGGCGCGCCCAAAGTGAGGAGGAGGAGGACGAGGAAGAAGACTGGAAAGCGAAGAAACGAGAGGGAAAGCAGCAATCTTGTAGCAGGGAGAACAGCCGAAGAAGCCATGAGATAAAAAAGATGCGGACTTTGGGCCAAATTTTGCCCGTCCTACAAACGCAGAGTTTATGCATTTGGATGCGGCCCCTAGCGTTACAAAGATTTTTTTTTCCAATGGAGGGCTTGACGAAGTTCTTTGCCTCAAAGCTGGGAGGAGGAGGAGAGGGGTAGAGACACATGCACATCTTTCGTGGGTGGAGAGAGGAGGGAAAAATAAGGAGGGAAGGGGAGGAAAAGGAGGGAGGGGGAGGAAAAGAAGGAGGGAGAGATGCTTTTTTTTTTTGAGCAGCCCACGGTGTTTTTTCTATTGCAGTTCTGGTTGCAGCTTTGGGAGTAACGGGAGGGAAGGGGAGAGAGGAGGAATACAAGCAGGTGCTGAATGAGTTGGCATGACGGATGTGCTAGTACTAGTTATCTTCTCTCCCCTTTTTGCCGCTCAAGAAACGAAGATTAGAAGACAAAGTGCTTCTTCCTCCTTTCTCGTCGTTTAAGGGCGAGAATGCACTTTTGACTTTTGGAAAAGGAAGGAGGAAGGAAGGAATCTGATCCTCCCGACAAGAAGGGCAGGCAGTCACAGATTACATTCCACGATGGAGACGTTGGTGGCCACCACGCCGCTGCTCAGGACGACGGCGACAAGGGCGGCGGAGAAGCCCTACGAGAACGTCATGGTGGTGGTGTCTCCGCCGACATCTGATGGACACGAGGGGGAGGAGGAGGCCGGTGACACCAGCAGGGTTCTGGTGCCAGTGGGGAAGGACCTCCGCGGCTCCTCCTCCTCCACGGGGGAAGACTCCGACCACAGCAGGTGCCCCTGCTGCGGAGAGGCCTACTCGCCGGTGCTGCACCAGGGGCGGGTCCTCCTATCCTGCCTCCACCACATATGTTCTGCCTGCGTCAGGCTGGCCGCCGACCTGCTGGTCTCCCTGCGGAAGGAGGAGGATCTTGCCAGCAGGGGAGATTTGGTGTTGTTGGGACGGCTGATGTGTCCGTTCTGCCACTGTCGCACCCAGCTGAAGAAGAAGTGTGCCGAAAGCGTGGGAGAAAGTTCTGCTAGGAAGGATGAGGAGCCCTTGGACTGCCACTCCGAAGGTGGTTCCGTCGTCATCGGCAGGAAAGGGGAGAGGGAGAGCACCTACGCCCTAGAGAAGCTGAAAGAGCGGTAATGAATGCTACTGTATAGGCATTGACACATTCCTCCATTTTATGCAATTACTGGTAGCTTAACCTTCCTCAGGGACTCGTGCATCCTGCACTCTGTCCTGCTGGAGTTGACCTCCCGCCTGCGGGTGATCGACGGCGCTATCTCCGCAGCCGAGGAGCGCCGAGACCGCGTGGTGGCGCTGGCGGGGGCGCTGGAGGCCTCGGAGAAGGGTGACGCCGCCGTCCTGGGGTGCCTGCGACTGCGCCGGCTGCGCTCGGCCAATGCCACCCTGGAGCGCCTGTGCGTGCTGAGGCAGGCGCGCGCCGACCTGGACTTTCTCTGCTCGGGCGTCTCCGCCCTCTGCCAGGGGGATGCAGACGACGAGAACCTCGGCGACAAGGTCCCCCTGGTGGCGGCCAGACTGGCCGCCATCGGCAGCGCCCTGGGCAGGCTGCGCCAGCTGCCGCCGCCGGAGGAGGAGTTCGACCTCGCGTCGCTGAGGGCGGAGGCGGAGGAGGCCAAAAGGAGAAGGAGGAGCGGAAGGAGCAGGGAGAGGAGGAGTCACGGGCGGAGGAGCAGGACTGACTCGCACGGACACGAGGAGGCGTCCCCGCGGGTGAGGCGGTTGAGGATGTGCCTGGACGTGAGCGCGCCGCTCTACGAGAAGGTGCTCTGCCGGGTGCCGTTCGTGCTGCTGGACGAGGCGGGGAGAAAGGTGGATTGCGAAACAGAGGGCGAGAGGATCCTTGACGGACTCAGGTGCGATTTACAGTACTGCACAGTGGAACTCATTGTTGGGACTCGGTTATAAATTGGAACTTTTTGCAAGGAAAGATATAACCCACAGTTCAAAAATTATGTCGCAACTCTTTTTTTTCAATTTTCTGGCTAAAAAGGCAGAGTTTGGCAGGTGTATATAAAAAAATAAACAAGAGTTTAGAGGAACACCAAGGTGCACCGGCAGCCAGATTGTTGATTTTGG
>JAAUYM010083014.1_pt1 | contig 16530 bp, 22 predicted proteins | sample 7278001 | NCBI WGS metagenome assembly JAAUYM01 (sample SAMN14350224, study PRJNA611818) | marine sediment metagenome | isolation source: surface marine sediment (1.8m) | place: French Polynesia: Moorea | collected 2018-08
ATAGCGAAATGCGTTATTTGATGGAAGTAAAGTTTGGTCTTTACTTTACTTTACTTAAATAATGCATTTCGCTATAACAATATTTTCGCTATAGCAATATTTTTGAGGGTGACCAAAGATATTGCTATAGCGAAACTCGACTGTATACGGTATACTATACTTATCTTTAGACAATACTTCTGTTGCCTGGAATTTGGGTTGAATCCAACGGCTATGCTTACCAAGTGGAAAAAACTGATTAAGTTAAAAAATTACCCGCACTTCTCATTGCTTGTTCCTGGAATGGACTTATTAGATAGCATGCCACCATACCACGTGAACATGACAAATACAAGGTTGGGTTTGCTATTGCAAGACTTCATTCGAGACACAGCTGCTAAGTGATGGGCTACGGAAATTTCTTTTTCTGCCACCTTCACTTATGGTGCGAGCATGGATACCTCCCAGTTGTCATTGTTGGCCTTGTAGGAAACCTGATATCTACTGCAGTATTTTTACTGAGCCCACATTACAAGGAGAAACCTCTCACTAAAACCCTGATTACACTTGCCATAGTGGACTTTCTCTATCTGGTCACAGCCACAGCTCTCAAAGGCAGTGTGAGTATGTTGCTCTGACAGCGTCTTACAACTCAGATACAAGCAATCATGTTTAATCTCTCTCTCTCAGGACATTGTAAGCTTTAATGTCCCACTAGTTCTTAAAATAGTGCTTCAGATGGTGAGTGGAGCCAGTCACACTGCCTCTGTCTACCTGACACTGACAATCAGCTATGATCGCTACATGGCCATATGCAGACCATTTTCTCGACAACGTCTGACACAGAATTTGCAGATTATCTTGGTCCTGGTTATATCTGTGTTCTTGTCACCCACCATGGTGTATCTCCCACCATGGTTTTTAGATCTCTACTTGTCCCAAAACTGGATATTTTTGTCTGGCTTGGCATTCACACTCAGAGCACTGTTTGAACTTTTCCTGCCATTAATAGCAATATCTGTCCTCAGTGTTTTGGTGTCAATAGAACTGAGGAATTCTGATGCAAAGTGGGCCAACTCTCTGAGCACAATGAGGAGGCAAGAGTCATCAACCATCACAAAACTGTTAATGACAATTGTCACTGTGTTTATCTTGTGCCACATTCCCTCTGTCATGTACACCATTCTAACAGCCATTTTCTACTTTTCTCATGAAAGAGAGGAGTACCGGTACACCCTCTCAGATGTGCTGTGGGACAACCTGAACATTCTTTTTGGCTCCTTTCAGATGCTAAACTCATCCTGTAACTTTATCATTTATGCGGCAAGAGACAAAAATTTTAGAGCAGCGCTGAAGTCTCTCTTTGTCAGGAGGCAATCCAGGAACACTTCTGGTCAAAAAGCAGGAACTTCTGCTACTTGTTGATTTCTTTTCTCACAAAATAAGATTAACTTGTCCTAATTATATAAATATTGCCAATATTCTCATATTTTTCTTTATTGTTAAGTAAACAGCAACAAAACAAAAAAGGGACTAACATTCTTGTTAGTTATGCTATGCAAAACAATAACAATAAAACAAAACACTGAATTAAAAGCTGACTTCCCCTCTTAAGTTTTTTGGTATTTACCAATGAGCAACTACTGTACCGTAGTACTATGACTGCATATAGTCACCACACAGACCATTCGTCACCCGCCATGGAAGAGTAGGTACTACTTACTGAGGTCTTTTTTCTCCTTGTGGCCAACTTTACTACGTACAATATACGTATACCGGTATACTACTGTATCAAAAGTTGGCTGTTTTCTTTAGGTCTGTAATATTGGACAACTAATAAAACTGGCATATTTTTAAAACTAAAAAAAGGAAGCTATTGCTTCCCACTTCTTCATGCTGGAATGGTCTATAGAGATAGCAGTACAGCACTAGGGCAGCCAACAGAACAAATATCAGGTTTTAATCCAAAAGCATACACACTCACTAGACCAGCCATGAGCAATGACGATGATGTGTTCATCTGCTATGAGCATTTCTGGTGCCAGTATGCACACCTGCCAATTGCTATTGCTGGCCTTGTGGGCAACCTGACTTCGGGAGCCATATTTTTGCTGAGTCAAGACTTCAAGGAGAGACCTCTCATTAAAGTTCTGGTCACACTTGCTATAGTAGACTCTCTCTACCTAGTTACAACTACGGTGAGTGTCACTCTGAGAGCCTCTGTAAACTCACAGATACGAAGGTACAATCTTATTATTTATTAATCTCTCTCAGGACGTTTGGGTACATTTTGTAAACTTTAATGTCCTAGTGGTTCTTGAAATGGTGAGTGGAGCCAGCCACACTGCCTCTGTCTACCTGACCCTGACAATAAGCTATGATCGGTATATGGCCATATGCAGGCCATTCTCCCAGGAATGTATGGGGCAGCGTTTGCAGATTGTCCTGGTCTTGGCTATAGCCGTGTCACTGTCACCCTTGTTTCTTCCACCATGGTTGCAGCACCTCTACTTGCCCATGAACTGGACTACTTCTCTGGTTGGTGTGGCTGCCATTCTCAAGGCACTGCTTGAGATTTTGTTGCCATTTATGGCTATATCTGCCCTCAGCCTTCTGGTGTCAAGAGAGCTGAAAAGTGCTGATGCCAAATGGGCCAGCTCTCCTAGCATGCAGAGACGAGACTCATCGGCAGTAACAAAACTGCTAATGACAATTGTTACCCTGTTTCTCCTGTGCCATGTTTTGTCTGTCATAAATACCATCCTAACAGCCTTTTTCTACTTTTCTGAGGAAAGAGAGGAGCAAGATCTCTTGGACATGGTGTGGGCTAACCTGCTCACTCTTTCTGAGTCCTTTCAGATGCTGAACTCTTCCTGCAACTTTGTCATCTATGCAGCCAGAGATAGGAATTTCAGAACAGTGCTGAAGTCTACGCTGCAGTCTGCCCTTGTCAGAAGGTCATCCAAGAACACTGCTGGACAAACTGAAAAAACCTCCAATATGCCTTGTTGATTTTCTTTTCCTTGTACTATAAGTATGAATACAGATAAATTGCTAAATAAAGCACGATTTTTTCCTTTAATCCTTTTTCAGTATTCAGGAAGCAGGGAGAATGAACACCACTTCCTGATAATTTTGCTTCTCATAAACGAACTAAATTTTCCATTTTTCTTACAACCAACCAATCATCACGTGCCTACGTACTAGAGTGCCATAAAAATGTGACTAATTACTTTTGATTCTATGTACTCGTTGTCCCGGGAACAGTACAGTACATGCTGAGGAAGATTACGTACTGAGTGAAATACAGTACAGCAGCCAGCATCTCAGTACTATGTGATAATAAATCTTGCTTTAGTGATGTATGAATACGTATTGCATAGACCAACAACATCCTCATGTACTGTAAGGTACTATTACGTGTACTAAACAGGCTGCAGTACGTACTAAATACGGGTCATCAGTTTTTCGTGGTACAGTACCGTACATCCTGTAGGAAACACTCACAGAGGCTGAACCTGGGCATTGATTGGAGTGTCAGATGACTCAGGTTGGTGACCAGCACCCTACAGTGGTCGCCAGTGTTGTCCTGGTTGCAGGTCGAAACGCAAAAGGTATTTGGGAGAGCCAGGTATGTTGACGTGATGGCGGGAAAACAGGGGTGCTTTCAAAGAAGGAAAAAAACCGTCACATCTTCCTATTGTTTTTTTTTTCTGAACCTGTCGTCAGGTCTTTTTACTACTGTCCCTTCCTATCAGCACAAATGCATCCTTCCAATAACAAAGTATGGGAAACAAGCAGTTGCAAGTCGCTTTGTGGAGAAGGCGGTGGCACTGGCGACGATGAAGCTGTCCATTCTCTGCAAGTTCATCTTGACGTCGCTCAGCGTGTTGCTGCTTTGCGTGGTCCAGGTAATACTGGTGGCAAAGATACGAAACTGACGAAAATCGAGATTATACTGTAGCATCTCTTCTTTAGAACTTGAGGCTCAAGGAGGAGTGGAACCCAAGAATGCGGCTAGTTTGATTGTAACGCAAGCGGAAGATAGACAACAAAACAAAATTATAAGTAAGTTTTGTGAATTCTTGTACCTTCTTACAATAATAGATTATAAGAATATTAATAGTAATCATAATAAAAATCATTCACGCAAAATAGGACCAACTCCTCCTATCAATAAGTCACACACTGCCTCACACTTTCCGAAATATGATGTTGGGTAAGTGCGGTCTGAATAAGGCCTATTTCAGTGCGTCACAAACCTTCCAGTAATAGGTCAGAGGCAACATGACTTTTTTGCGGTTCAGCATCATGATTGGCATGGTCTTGTGCATCTCATTCCAACACGTGGTGGAGGTATGTCATTTCTATGCCATATACGTACAGTAGCATTTTATGCGAAACCAAACTCTACTTTTTTCCTGTTCAGTGTACGCAGGACGAAGAGGAGAGGCATCTGAACCCTGTATTTGTCAAAGGAGAGGAGGAGAGAGAGGACGGAGACATCTCCAACCTGTATTACAGACTGTAGCAAGAAAAATCTTAATAATGGCTAAAGTTTTTTGGTGCAACGTGTTTTACACCATGTGTGAGTGATGAGAGAGAAAGAAAAATAAACAAGAACAATGGCCTGCGACGAGGAAAAGAGTGAAAACCTAAAGGGGTTAAAATGCTTTAAAAACAAGTTGGCAAAAAATAGCAATAGGCAAGCAGACAAAAATGCCAAAAAAACTGACACATATTGAGAGGGTGACACAAACAAGTTGCATTGCTTACATTGCTTTTTTTGTTCAAAATATTTACGAGCCTGGATTTTTCCAACACCGTCTATTAACATTCTCTCATTATCACAAGAAAGCATTCCTTCCCCCCTTTCTATACACTGGGTACAGTGAACCCCACTTGTATGGACACTTTTGGAGCCACCTAAATACAGTACTTTCTCCAAGTTGTACCATACGAGTACATAGACAGCTTGTCATTATAATTATAGTCTCACTGTATCCAGAGTAAATACGGAGACTTGTCTACAGCTTGGTTTTTTTTTCTGGGTATCTGTAGACGTGAGCAGAATGTGGACGTAACCGGAGTTCACTATACTTCCATCTGTGTATGTGGATGTTAGCTAGCGACACAGCAGTGTTGCCAACTGACATATCCCGTAAAAAAGAAAATGGGTGTTCTGCCACCTGGCAGGTTTTGTGGTTTTTAAGTCAGCTTCTCAATCCTCTCGTATTTACCTCAACCATCTTATGTTTCAGTTCTGCATAGCTACAACCCTTTAGTAGATCGAGAGTCTAGTCTATGGATATGCTTTCTACCTGGACTTCTCTTACCCAACCTTCAATGATGACTTGCATTAGGGATTCTTTCCTAATAAGAACCTGTTTCAACCATGATTTCTTTCTCTATGCTAGTGTCTACCAACTGGCATTCTACAAGATTCATCTGTTCTAAGACTCGAGCATTGGAGATCTTATCTTTCCAGGAAATCCCTAGCATCTCACAATAGCACCACAACTTGAATGCCTGCAACCTATCTATAGTGTCCAAGCTTCGGACCCATGCTCCGTAGCCACAATGAAATTTAGTTTGGCATGCAAAAAAATGGAATTTATTTACTGTTTAGTAATTTCTTTCTTTTTATAAGAAGGGCTAACTTTCTGCTTGGCACGTAAAATCCTGTGCCACAGTAAATATAATGATAAATTTGGCACTTTTTTGCTGGAAAATTTAGCCTATGCTGTACTTACGGCTGAGAGTTCGCAACCCTGCAACTGCAAGCCGAGGTGCTGTGACTCAAGCCACATAGACATGAGCCATCAGCGCCTGCAGAGGCTCTTCTACGAGTGCCCTTGGATCCTCTGGCTCCTCTGGTTCATCCTCATGGACTTCCTCAGAGTAAATTTTAAATCAATAAATAAATTTGGGAAGGTCAGGTGCGTGAAACAACAATAGTTTAATGCCATGCTGTACCAGGACACTAGAGGCGTCTATCGTCGGATACGAAGGTGGTGGAAGGGGCCGGAGGAGGAGATCGATGTGATGGAACATGAGGAGGAGGGGGAAGATGATGATGATGATGATGGCGAGGAAGAGGAGCAAGAGAAAGGTGAGAACTGGCGCCCAGATCTTTTTGTTGCTTCTAAAAAAAGGTTGCTTATAGTATGCACTACAGTAGAATAAAGTACTGTACTTCATTAAAGATTTAGTAAGCAATGAAAACATATTTTTCAAAAGTTGAGATTTTGCTGTCCTCGCAGGCGAGGAGAGCGACGGCGGAGTGAAGACGGGCGGAGAAGAATCGCACTTCAAGTCGGAATGAATATGGAAGAATATGGAATATGTTCTCTGCTCATGAACAAAATTTCTACATACTTTTCTACGAAAGATATAATCTGTGCTGCTGTTTCCCATAAATATGCCTTTTATTCCGCATGTTTGACTTTATGAGATGCTACTCCTTTAGGCAGAGGCTCACAGCAGGAAAAAAATCTGCTCCACAGATGAACATAACCTTTATAGTCCTGCAGTAATGTACGTATAGTGGTACCTTATGAAAGAAGATGTCTCATTTAGTTGTGACAAAAGTCACTTCTGTTTCCAACAATTCCATGCCTGCTGCATGATAATTACAGCAGCATAACTGGAACGATGCTAAAAAAAATCTCTGAACAAGGTCTCATCCAGGTAGACACAGAAAAATTAAATAATCACCGCGTGTTGTGTAGTACACCTCTCCAACATTCTTAATGTCCCAGCACAGCGATATCAAATTTCGCAGTTGTTGGTTTGTTATTTTTCCCAAATCAATTTTCCCGTCTTGCTCTGGCGTGGCAGTCGTCGGTCTCCCCCTCGGCGATGTTGGCCTTGATCCAGTCGAGGAACTTCTTGACCCTGACGTAGATGCCGGGGAGGCGGTGGGAGGCGCAGTTGAAGCCCCTGGAGACCACTCCGATCACGAAGGCCCTCCTGAAAATTGTCTTGCATTCTTTGGTTTATTGAAAAAAAAAGCTTAGAACTATGCTGTTTACTGATAGGGTGAGAGTGGTAGGAAATAAGCAGAGGGCAGAATTTGCTCCTTTTTGAGGGGGGAAAAGGTTGGTTCTGTTCAAGGTGATTAAGACGACCTTGCGATTTATTGCAAATTGTGAGATATTTTAACATTATTGAGGCCAAAAGGTGACCTTTGTTTTTTAGGCCACGTTATTTTTGTACTGTATGCTTATTAAAAATGAAATACGTAGTATTAGCATAAAATTCTAAAATATCATTTTTAAAAAATGAGAATTTGCGCCATTTTTCGGGGGACTGTTAGACCTGACATCTGCAATTTTTTTCACGCTCACCTGGTCCTCTTGCCCATCTCGATCCAGAGCGGCGCCCCCGAGTCTCCGGTGCAGGCGTCCTTACCGCCGATCAGCTCAAGGTCCCCGCCAGCAGTATTCTCCACTTCGCGAAAGTCCCAGTCCTCTTTGTTGCTCCCGCTGAAAAAGAGAAATACTGGGTGTGTCAGATTTTTTTTTCTTTTTTTTTTCTTCTAGCAGACACCCGGTCTGTCTGCCTAGTTCGCTCGTCTGACCTCATGAGGAATGCCCTCCTCCTCCTCTTGGAGATGTACCCGGCGCAGATCTCCCTCCCCTGGTCGAAGGGCGCCTGCGTGGCCGCCAGCATCTTGGCGCACCTGCCCGGCGGGAAGACGACCAGGGTGACCTCCTGCAGGTGGTGAGGGAGCAGCTCGTGGTCCTCGTCGCACAGCCTGTTGCACCAACCCCTGTGAGAGAACGACACTCTTTGTTCTTAAACAAAGTTTAATTACAGTGAATCCTGTTTCGATCACCGACCATCCCTTGTCGGCCATCGGCCTGAGCGGCTCCACCCTCTCCTCCACGCAGAACTCGTTGTCGTCAATGTCGCCGTCGCCGTCGCTGTCGCCGGCGATCTTGCAGGTGGCGCACCATCCCCTGGCGCCGGCGTGCGCGGCGTAGCAGGTGCGCCTGGGGATGGCGCCGGTCAGGTTGTTGTTCCTGTCCTTGCTGTCGCTGACGTCGTAGATGAGCGCCTCGCTCTTGGCGTTGACCAGGACGGCGGAGTGGCGCTTCCTGAACTGAGCGGGAGAAATCGTTGAGACAGCAGAGGACCACGCGACGGTGTCAGACCGAGTATTGCCAACTGGTATATTTTCACAGCCAAAATCCATGTGTCAGAACTCTCTTTTTTCACAATTTTGAGGCTATGTCAAACTGGCATGTTTTTCTCCTACTGTCTTCCAGGAAAGTTGGCATCGCTATCAGGACTGATTCCGATCCCACCTCCGTGCATATCTCGTCCGCCTCGCTCGGGTTGGCCCTGAAGCTGCAGGTCCGGGACGCCTCCTCACCCTCTTCCTTCTGGCGGAAGGGGAACCCGCACTGCGAGTTCGGGCTGGGCCCGTCGTCGTTGGTGTGGCAGACCAAGTTCTTTAGGGTTCCCCAACCGGCAACCTGAAGTCAGTCCTGTGTTATTTGTCATTGATCCTTGCCATGCTACGTATAAATAAAAAGCTGCACCGTTGCGTCCGTCCTGATGTCCGGGAAGAGCGGGCCGAGCGGGAGGCAGATCGGCTGGACGTGTCGACCGAAGGAGACCGGGCGGGCGGTGCGCGTCAGGGCAACGTCGAACAGCGCGTCGTTGTAGCGAGGGTGGACCACAACCTGGAGCAGGTTAGAAGGTAAGCGTGGATTAAAAAGCAATAAAAAAACACTTGCAGCTCAAAATACTTCAGTGTAGTACAGTAGAAGTTTACATCTGAGCAAAGATCTCTTTAACAAAAAAAAAAAAAAACAATTTTGAGCAATTTTGATATTGTTTTTAGTGGAGTTTCCTATACTTCATTAGCTGAATGCACTTGAGCCTTTCACCTTGTCGACCAGGTACTGCCGCCTCAGCACCTTGTCAGACCTCTTCCCCGGATGCAGGACCTCCTTCAGGTCTTTCAGACCAAGGAAGATCTAGAATTGGCAGAATCTTAAATTTGTACAAACGCACTTACCACTACTTGTCTCATATTTTTACCTACCTAGGCCAAATCTCATTGTTTCATAGTAGTGACCTTGGCATTATTTAATTACAAATTTGCATCTATTCGGTATAATGTTATGATGTTCTTAGGCAGTCTTCTTACATGAGATTTGTCCCTGACAATTTTTTTTTTCGACCCAACTTTTTCCTGTCGATATCCCAATACCCTAGTATAAGCAGTGGATTGGACAGTTAGCAAATGTAAAATTGCGCACCTTGATGTTCTCCCCCGGGTTGAAGTCCGCCTTCCTCCGCCCGGTGTCTGCGTCCCTCTCGCAGTAGAAGTGGGTGCACACGCAGTGCGCGGCCGTCAGCACGTAGCGGGCGTTGAGCAGCGACCCTGCGCACCGGCTGTCCTCCATGACCAGGAGGAAGGCCATCCAGGGACGGGCGTGCACCGAACGCTTCCCGCCGACGATGCGAAACTGCAAGGAGGAGAGGGGGGTCGGACATAGAAGAAGCACTAGAAGCCATCCATCCCACTTTCTGATGTGAAAAGATTTTTTTTTACACAATGTTTTCCCATAAACTTTTGAACTTTAAAAAAAAAATCATCGACGTGGATAGCTTTGTTGAAATTCTCCTGCCTGGTGCTTCCTCTTCCTCCGGTTCCGGTTCCGGTTCCGCCCGGCCGAGACCTCCTTGGCTCCCCCGCAGGGTTCGCAGTTCCGGACGGCCGAGTCCGGCAGGCGCCACCGGGCGGCAGACAACTTGCTGTGGCTGGTGCCGTTGTCGCTGTTGTTGCCGCCGCCGATGCTGTTGCTGCCGCCGGCCTCTGCGCAGAGCAGCCCCGCCAGCAACAGCAACGACAATAGCGTCCTCCTCCTCCTCCTCCCCCTCCTCTTCTTCTTCCTCCTCTTCTTGTCGGTGGAAGACACCGGAGACGACATCGCCCCCTCTCCCTCTCTACGCAGGCCGACATCCCGATTAATCTCTCACCTACTACACCCCAGAAGAAGAAAAATAACATCCTCTACTCTTTCTTCTTTTTTTTTCTTTCGAAGAGAGAAAAACATGATACAAGGATCATGTGGACATGCGAAGCAGATTATTTCCCATTCTCTGCAAGCGATATATCGCGATTTATTGTACTACTGTACTACATGTGTGCTAGGCTGTTGTAGTGGAGGTAGGATGCAAAGAAAAATTCAAATTTGGCAATCAGCGAAATCATTGTTATAGCGGATGAGAGGCTTTTCTTTACCACTACTGTACCGTAAGGAAACAAAAGCTGATCCCACTTCGATATCTCACGTTAGAGAGCTGCGTCAAGTCTGTCCAGAAAAATCTTTCCACCTCTCCCCCTTTTTTTTCCCTTATCACCGATGATGATGACCTTTTCTGCCACTCCGAGATGCTCTTATAGTAGAAAGCAGGTAAACTGCAGCGGCGACTGGATGGGTGGTGGTTTATCATGATAGTCTTCTGCACCCTGCTGCTGCTGCTCTGCATAAGAAATGGAGCATCTCACCTCCCCAGCATCTCCTTTGTGTCATCTCGTCCCTCCCCTCTCCTAGTAGCTCCTACGCAGCTACTGCAGCAAATGCCAGATTGAAGTGGACGAGGCTCCACGCAAGACGCAGCAATTTGGTGGTCACACCTGCAACTGAAGCAAGGGAAACTAATAACCGGTTTTGCGTCCCTTTCTCGATCCTTTAAAGGTTCCTTTCTCGACGCGGTCTCATCCACTAGAGCGTCCGTCCAATATGGGGAACGGAAGCAGCAGTGAGTGACACGCTATCGGAAAATATACTGCATGTACCGTGCTTAGCACAGGCAAAGTTTGATTTGTAGACAAGAAAAAAGCAGAGTTGCCTAAACTGAACTCCTTGCCTGGTAAAGTGAGTAGATTTTCTTACTATATGATGAGGAATTGTCAGGTCTAAAAACCAGATAAATTGCCTAAATCGAACATCGACTGTACTCTACTGCCCACAGTACACCAGTTCCCGTCATGCGTCGTGAAAAAAAAATAGATGCATATTGAAAAAACATGTCTGTTGTACGTTTGTCTGCAGCCTCGAACGGCCGTCTTGTGAACGGCGACGGCGTCTCCCACGGGGCCCGCGGCGGCGGCGGCGGCGGCGGCGGCGGCTTCGACGGCGGCCGCCTCCTGAGGCTGACTTATTTCGACGCCAACTTCCGTGCGGAGCTGATCAGGCTGACGCTGTCCGCCGGCGGGGTGTCCTTCGTGGACAGGAGGGTCTCTTACCAGGACTGGCAGGAGATGAAGTCCAGTGGGTGGAGATTGGAATGACGGTTATGTTACATGTCAATAAATGTACTAGTGCAACGACGTAGGATAGTTTCTACATTTGTTGTATACTACGTACTACTAGTACATTGTGTTGAGGCCTAAAAAAAGCTATGATTTTTGGGCTGACATTGCAGGTGTGCTACCAGAATGAAATGCTTCTATACCCATTTTTTGTTGTTGTTAACATGAAAAGTTTCTTGAAATAAGGATTGGAGCAATTAATGATCCAATCAATCCTCAGTTAATTATTCCGGCAGAGACTCCTCTGGGCGGCCTTCCAACCCTGGAGTACGGCGACGAGACCCTGGGCCAGTCCACGGCCATCGCCAGGTTCGCGGCCAAGGCCGCGGGGCTGGATGGCGGCACCCTAGTGGGCCAGGCCAGGGCAGACATGGTCGTCGACCTATACTGGGAGTTGCTCACCAGAAGTGAATTTGATGATCATTAATGATGGTGGTAATAATGATGATGACAGAATTGATGGTGGTAATGATGATGACGGACAGAATTGATGGTGATACTGACAATGATGACGGTATTAATGGTGGTAATGATGACAATGCCAATGCTACTGATGTTCATAATCTTATTATTGTTGCTGGAGGTGGTAATACCGGCATTATAATGTATATTATGATGACAAGGCCTTTTTCTCTCCAGGGATTGCTCTGCTGTACTCGCTAAAGAACGAGGAGGAGAAGATCGTGACAATCGAGGATATCTTCGACAAACACTTCCCGGAATTCTTCAGGATCTGCGAGAAGCTCGTCAAGGAGTCTGACGGGGTCTTTGTCAACGGAGAAGAGGTGCTCAAAAAATAAGCTAATAAAGCATGAGCAGTTCTTGAAAATGTATCTTGTTTTCTTTAACATTTTTCAGATGACCTATGCTGACATCGCCATCATGGACATCATCTTCCGGATGAGGAACCCGGAGGACAAGACGTTCAAGCTACTTGGTAAGGACGAGGAGCGAAGGAAGCTTCCAGAGAGGTAAAGGCAATCCTTCAGCGTCACCCAACCTGCTGTCACTAAAGTCAGTTTTTTCCAGCTATCCACTGCTCGGTCAGCTGACCAAGAAGGTCTTGGAAAACGAAGGGATCCAGGAGTACTTTAGGGTTCTGAGACAAGGTTGAAATGAAAAGAAGGAAGAAACTGGGGAGAAAAAAAAAACTACTGTCAGCAAAGACGCACAAATGCACAAAGAAGCAATGTACTACGTATTTTGAGTTTCTACTAGACTAGTAGTACTGTACGTACAGCAAATAAAGTGTGGAAAGCGATCTGCAGAAAGCATTCACTGTTAAGTGCTGCTTCTGCAGCCAGAAAACGGTACAATTTTAAGTCTCCTCCGTTGAAAACAATCAACAATGTAACCGTACTGTGCTGCCACGTATGACCTGCTTTGCAGGAGTACGTACACCTACACACTTGTTCTCGGCACAAAGATGTGAGATAATGAGCAATAGGGGAGACACACGCATGTTTTTACCGTTGTCAAGGCTAAGGAGAGACGATGAACACCTGAAGGAGTGACAAGAGTTGATCGTTGACAGGACTGACGAGGGACGATGAACACCTGAAGGAGTGACAAGACCTTTCTCCAATATGTCTTTGTCATGACTCGAGGTTTTTTTTTGGTAGCTGCGTACCCAACCAACAAGGAAAGCTTAATAAAGCATCGGCGGAGCATTGACTGAGCATCACCGGGGTTTTTTGGGAGAAAAATTAGGGCCTATTTACTTCTTCTTCATAAATTTTGATTACAAGTTATTTCGAGGTTGCGATAATTCAGTGTACAGTATATTAAATGTGGTACCGCGAGAGAGGGGGTAAGCAAAGGAGAATATAGGTGTACAGTACATGATATGATATACCTATGTAGTACAGTAGGTAGATGCCAAACACCGTTCTTGCCTGCAATACATGGTAGACTGGTACATATTATACGCATATGGCGAGTTGAACCATCTTTATACTTGTATATTTACCAATTGGTATATACTGTACCATGTATTGCAGCACTAACGGGCAATAACGAGGTAATTTGAATATTTTTTGGGATATCACCAGTTTCACTTTAAGCTGAATTTTTTGGACGTGTAGTGATATTGAAGTCTAAAGTAATTATTTCAGTTCGTTTCTAATTGCAGCATTAACCATTGCACCATATATATTTTTCGTCTAGTAAAAAATCAAACAAACCTACTACATTTCATAATGTAATGCTACAAAAATTTGTACAGACATACCCTAATGTATATACAGTACATCTAGTTTACAGAAAATTTTTAAAAAGTTGCACTTTTCACCTTTTTATAGGCTTTTCTATGCATCTTTTATCCCTGGCCCAAAACCGGGTGGGTGGAATAGTAAGAGCGTATACTGTAAGGGACAGAAAGAGCCCAGACATAGCTGGAGTTGGTGATGTTGAGGTTATTGGTGATGATGTGAATGTGGATGTTGTATTTTTTTTAAATTTCTTGGATAGAGAAAGGTGTTTGGCAGTAAAAATGTGGTGGCAAATTTAAAGTAAAAAAAGTGATTGATTTTTTTACGAAACGAAAGAAAACTATCAGGCGCAATGGTTATTGCCATGAACAGAGAGTAAACTTGCCTCATAATAAAGATATCATTAGATTTGGCCAAAAAGTTCTTATCCAGGCTGCTTTGCACTTAATTCAAGTTTTGCTGTAACGGGTAAGTAAAATATTATCAGCATTGTTGTTTCGTGTTCCAGACAAAATTTCAGCCAGATTGTTGGGTTAATCAGTGCGCGTGATTCTTGCACCTGTGAATCTACGTAATGGGCAGAAGAAAGGCTTATAAGCTCACTCTAAACTCTCACCCCCTTCCTCACATCAAATTGGATCCTCAACGCCGCATCATCATGAGGTCGAGACTTGGACTTTGTCTTCTCCTCCTTCTACAGTTCCAAGCATGTTTTGGGTAACCAATTCTTTCAGTTGGCAAAGTGGTTGATTGCATGCGTGGTACACTAAATCACACATTAATATTCTCAGGGAGTGGTACGATGAGCACTACGCTGCTCTGGTAGAAGGCATCAACACTCCCATCAGGCAGCTCAGCACACCTACCAACAAGAATGCCTACCTCGTCTTGCCAGATGAGTCCTTCAATGACGGGAAGACCTTTGCCGTGGCCGTCAACGGCATCGGCCAGCCGACCATCGTTGCTGGAATCTATGGAGAAGCAGAGGTGAGTGTTAGGCCAATACCCAGCCAACAAGGGACCCTTAATAGAGCTGTGTTAATCTGCTGTTATTGATTTTTTTTTTCCACAGGGGCGCTTTGTCTTGTCCTCAGATGACGGCCAGTTCTACAGACCAGGAGAGGATGAGGCCGCCATCAGGCTGATTCAAAATGCCATAAAATGGCTGGCGGGGGGAAAGAGTACTGCAACTGTTGCCCACTTCAAACAACAGTGGATAGTTCCTGGCCATGAAACGGATCCAAAGTGGGTTGTACTGGCGTGTCACGTCTCATGCCAGGGCCTTAGTGAATCAAAGACAAGACACACGGATTTCAGTCCCTCTTACCGCTAGCTCTAATGCATGTACTGTAGTATAGTAGTAGGTCACTTGTTATTGTGTGTGTTGTCATTGCTATGGGGCTTGGCGACAAGTTAAGCACACTTTTTAATGTGAATGTTTCAGGAGATATATATTAGTGCTTGTCTTCTTTTGCTTTTCTCCCCTTGTACCAGAAACTTGGATCCCTCCGAATTGAGTTCTGATCAGCATGATGTCTTTGCTGTCCGTATAGCCAAAGAGCACAACTCTCAAGTGGTGGCGGACCCAGATGGATGGGCAGCTGACGTCCTGGATTGGGTGGGGACCAGTGGTGGGGGGCTTCTCATAGCTGGGTACGCTGGGTACTACGCTGACCACACTGACTATCATAAGAAGGTCACATACAACAAGTGAGTCTCACATAGCGTGGAAAGTGCCTGAATTAAGTTGAGGCCGCCACCTGACCAATATTTGCAGTAAGGGTCATTCAGCTAGTACCACATGCTATAATTTTGATGACAGGGTAGCTATCGAACTTGGCGCACTTTTTGTGTGCAATGGGGCCAAGAGCTTGCGGGCAGACTACCTCCCTGAGCCAGTGGCACCGATGTCGAGTGACACATTCTTCGGTAACATGATCAAAAGTGTCACCAATGTGTTGACCCATCCGTACAACCAAAGGTGGGCGCTGGAAAGAGTGCTGATACTCGATGATGGTACAATTGAGAACAACAAATACAACGAAATTTGGAAGGTACCCATCACAAAATTTCTTGTTTTACAGTTGCAACTTGCTCCTTTTTAGAGAATATTTGTGTCGAACGACTTGTTAAAATTGTAAGTTCTATGGCAGCTATTCATTTCCTGAAAGCCATGGATAGCATAATATAAGGCAACTTGAGCAAATTGTACTTTTAATTTAATAAACATCACTAGAGACCAATTATTATGGCCTGGCACTGAGTTTAATTCTAATGAATACGGCCCTCGTAACGGTATGTTGCATTTTTTTCAGTTTTCTGCTGTACTGGCAAAGGAGTTGAATAAGGAGTCAATTTACGACCAGGACGTTTATGCTCACTCTAAATATATCCGTGAATGCTTTCACCACTTCATACTGAAGGTAAGTAAGCAGGAAGGATAAGGTGAAGAAATACTCTTTTTTAAGTACCTGAAAGCGCCTGCAATTGTCCAGTAAGTATGGCCTGTAGCCAATAATTCTGCTTCCATTTTGTAGTCACACCCTAATCCGCTGTAGTACACAGTTTTGCACATTTAGTAACTGTCTTGCATAGAAAGCTGTGCCTACCGTCTCAGTCCACACAATGTCCAAAAATATGTGACAGATGGTGTTTTTACGAACGGCAGGAAAACTTGGATGAAAACGATTACATACACAAGGCATGGGACATCGACAATTTCCCAGGAGATGTGGAAGAGGGTGCAGAGATGGCTCCAGCCACGACTCTTTCGATTCAAGAGACGACCATGAGTTAGCACTAAGCAGTAAAATTATTTTAGTTGACAGCCAGTAAATGCTCTTACCTTAATACACAGATGACTACATGTTTGTGCAAAGGACGTTGGTCTCCACAGGACTCTATGCAAGAGGTGGAGACAGCGTCCGGTTTACTTTTGATGGACCTCTAGTGGGCTCAACAGGCTCAGTAAGTAAAAAAGATTTTAAATCATTAGCACCTAGA
>JAAUYM010015840.1_pt1 | contig 16504 bp, 18 predicted proteins | sample 7278001 | NCBI WGS metagenome assembly JAAUYM01 (sample SAMN14350224, study PRJNA611818) | marine sediment metagenome | isolation source: surface marine sediment (1.8m) | place: French Polynesia: Moorea | collected 2018-08
ACACAGAGGGAGGGGTGAGACGAGACAAAAGCTAGGTGGAGGAGCTGTAGCAGCTCGAACAAACCGTCTGATATTTCCAGCCGTCTCGTAAAGATTTCTCCTCCCTCTGTGTCTCCTCCACTTCCATTACCCTCTCCTTCCCTTAATTTCCAAAGTCTGAAAAAAGAAAAAAAGAAAGAAAAAAAAAGACTGAGGGAAATCTAACAAAGAAATGACGTTCCACATTTGACTTCCCTCCCTTTCCCCTTAAAAATGCGATCTTTTTTCGCGTAAGTGTCCATCGTCCACTTTGTAACGGTGTGCTGTGGATTTTTTCTTCCTTCTCCCTCCCTCCCCTCTTCTCCCTCTGGAAAAGAAGGGGATTGGCGAAACGACCTTGCCAAATTTTTACCCGGGGGTGGGGCGCGAGAAGTGGGAGGAGGCACAATCCTTCCTTTCCCCTCTACCTAGTAGTACTTAAATACATACTACGGCCTATTTACCGACCTGATAGATTTCTACCTGCTAGTAACCAAGTCGACCTGATGTAAACAGAAATTGCGGGGTTTTCTTTAAGGCTGCGGAGCAAACTCAAGTTTACTTCTGGTCTTCTTATAAGAAGCTCAAAGAATGGAAGCAAGGCAAGGACTTTTTTTGCCATTTCCGTTTTCAGGAACAAAGGGGGAGGGGGGCAGGATAGTTTCTTGGTCTATCCTCTCTATTTTTGCACGAACACTGTTCAACGTGTGTAAGATTAAAAGGGCTACCTACATCTGAGACTGTGCAAAGCAGAACTTAAAATACGATTCATGACAGAAAAAATACTTCCTGGTGGAATAAAGGTTGTTGGGGGGAGGGAGGGAAAGAAAGACGCTGGCCTTGCATCTGCCTAAGCAGTTTCTTCGAAGGAAAGAAGAATCCGGGGGGAAAAATCAGTGGCGCGTTTTGAAACCCGATTCTCTCTCTGTTTCTCCTCTTTCTCTTCCTGCTCCAAAAGAGATCAAAATGGCAATACATAGTATTGTAGTACTATGTAGTACAAGTGCATGGTGCGTTCAACCATCAGTAAACGTAGCTACCCTCACTCCTCTTTGCAAGGAAGGCTTTAATCATTCTTCAGGCCTGCAATATGCGTACTCCTCCTCCTATCTTCAGTTGTAGACACAGAAACCCGCCCGCAGATTTGGTTGTCCTTTGTGGAGGCAGCCTATGGGCACACTCGTTTGGTTCTCTCTCTTTTTCTTACGTTTGCTAGACCAGAAGTATAATTGGTACCATTTTTCGTCCATAATGAGGCACAGTAACACAGTTCTAGTAGTACCCTCTTTCTCCCTTTCCTAACAAGTTTGACCCAATAAAGCGAGCCTTGGAAGGTGTCTTTCGCCCCTTCTTCTGCCCGACTGCGTTTTATGCTGCTACTTATGCACCGGTCCATGCTGCACGGACACACATACAGGGGCAGAGGCAGAGGCAGAGGCAGAGGCATAGGGAGAGGAGCTGCTATCAGTCTGCATGTCCTAGTTTCGCTGCGCGTGCAACACCCGTCCGTCCGTCCCTCCCGTGCGTAGTAGTACTAGGTACTACACTAGTATACTGCTTGCTTCTTTCTCCTCCTCTCCGCCCTCCTCTCTCTTTCTTTTGCCCCTTTACTGCTGGCGTTGGGACTGCTAAAGCAGCTTTTAGTTTTTCTCTCTAAAAGAAGGGAGGGAGAGGGGGAAGCAAGGGGGGGGGCCGTAGTTAGTATGTACTACTACGTATGTGCTCTGCTCTGTGTGTGTTGTGTGCGTATGTCGGAAAATAAGAGAAGGAAAAGGGCTGTTGATTTTTTGTCTATTTTATACGCAGTTGTAGCTCTCTGCCTTGGAAGGGGGGGAGGAGAAGTGGAGTGGCCGCAGAAATAATGTTTTCAAGCAGACTTTTTATTCCTAAATCAGGACGTTCTTCTACATAAATGCTGATTTCAGCAGTCTATTGTCCACCCTTCTTCGAGTCAAATTAGTGCTTCGTCGAATGGCTGGTTGTTGTTGGTGCCTCCTCTCCAACGAATTTTCTTTGGGGTGGTGGTGGCTTCCTACGTATTCGAGGCGTGGTTGGCAATTTCCACAGAGACAAGATCTACTCCCTTGCCTTTTCCCTCTTCTCCCCCAACTCCCTCACCAGTGGCAGCTCCCTTCTCCTTTATTTTCTGCTCCTGAGCTTTGGTGTCCTAATGATATTCTGGATACGTGTTATTACAGCCTCCTCTCCCCTATTTTCCTTTTGTCCTCTGTCCTCCGCTTTCCTCCCTTTCGCATACTTTTCAGCCCCAACTTGTCAAAGCAGGAGAAAAAGCGATTTAGGTTCCCTCTCCTCTCCCCTTTGCTGCCACCACCCGTGAGGAAGAAGAATCGCACTGGCGCCAAAACTCCCGTCTTAAGAAGAAAGGGGAGGAGGGAGGAAGAAAATAGGTTGTGGTGGCGGCGAAAATGATAGACCTCCCCCTCCTTGTGTCGGCAGAATTTGTCAAGCCGCCTTGTTCCTCCCTCGGTCCTCTGTTCTTATTCGACCACCTCGTTTTCCTCCTTTTCTTCCTTCCCCTTCTTCTGAAAAGGGGATCAGCGCCTCCTGGCGTTGGATGTCCTTGGATTTTAAAACCTCCCCTCGTCTCTTCTCCCCCTTCTTCTTCCACTTTCCGTTCGGTCGTTATGGGAGAGAGAGACAGAGAGAGACAGAGAGAGAGAGAGAGAGAGAGAGAGAGGAAAAGCTTTAAATGACCCAAATCATTTCATGCTCGCTCGCAGCGCTCGCGCCTTTATCCTCTTGGTTTTCTTTCTTGTCCAAAGGCGTCGTGAAAATACTCCGCCTCCCCTTGCCTTCCTTCCTCTGTGTTGTGCATCTTCCTCCTTCCTCCACTTGGTAACTGGCTTCTTTCTCCAATCCCCCTCCCTTTCTCTCTCTCCCCCTCTTCTTTTCCCCATTTCGCCTCTTTCCCTCTTCCTCCTTCCTTCCTCTGTTCGCCCCACTTCCCTACTTCTTTGTGCTTTGCGCAAGCTGCGCTTGCTCCGCTTATAGCTACGCACGGTCGAGTCGACCCTAGAAGGGAAGGAAGGAAGGAAGACCAAGTCAGAGAGAGGGATAGGGAAGGAAGGGGGAACTCCCTCCCCTCCCTTCTCGCTTATTGCTACTGCCTCTTCTCTAGGATCAGGAGGGGAGAAGGAAAGAAAGGGAATGGAGGGGAGTGGAATGGAAGTAGGGTGAAGAAGCAGCTAAGGAAGGCGTCGAGGGACCAAAGAGAGGAAAAGTACGTCGTCCTAGTAGGTGCGAGAAAGAGGGGGGAGGAAAGGGAGAAGGATTCATCATGCAACTAGTAATGTGCAAGACGAGCTTACTAACTTTTTGTTTTGTGGCCTCTCTCCTCGACCTCTTCCCTTCCTCTCCTTGTGCTCTCCTTGTGCGACCCTCGATTCTTCTTCCTCATTTGCCTTTCTTCCTCTTCCTCCTCCAAGAGAGCTTGGCGAAATGCCCTTGCCGATAGAGGGAGAAGCCGCAGAGAGAGAGAGAGAGAGAGAACTTTTGGTCCTTTCCTTTCGTTGCTCTCCCCTCTCTCTTTCTCCCATTGCCCCAAATTCTGGCAGCCTCCTTTGGCGCGCGAAGCAGCTTCTGGCGCATGAGGAAGAAGGGCTTGGGGGAGGGGGACAACAAGAGAGTCTTTTTCTGCGGGAAAAACATGTCGCTTTGGTGCCTTCTTCGTCACCTGTCCCCCTTCTTCGTCCTTTCCTTTTAGCTGTCATCCTGTTCTTATTGATGAGGTGCGAAACCAACGTCCGACCAGAGCGCCATATGATAGACGCGAACGGGTTGCTGTTTCTTCTCCGCCCTCTTCTCTGCCCTGCCTTGTTCCATTGTTTAAATTGCGCCAAGATTTCGACTTTCCTTCCTCATCTTTCTGACTCGCTAGAGAGAGAGAGATACCGAGAAAGGGGCGGGAAAAAACGTTGACCTGGTTAATGTTTGTTTCCTGGTTGTTCCCCCTCCCTTCCTTTTTCTCTCCTCTGTTTCATTCTGGAAGAGGGGCGGTGGTGGAAGAGGGCTTGCAAGCCATCGGGGGTGAAAAACAATCTTTTGTCATCCGGAACGGCCATAATCGCCTTTTCAACCGTTCGCCAGAAGAAAGGGGGGAAGGAAGGGACAGTGTGGGACGGACATCTCTCCACCCCTTTGGTTGTTGTCCACTTTCTTTGGGATGCAACGATCGGAGAAGAAGAGCTTGTTGCTCCATTCCATCCGTGGAGGTTTTGTGCAATGTTTCGTGCAGCCGTTGACGACTGCCGCCGTCTTCTTCCTTTCCTGCAATCATCGAATTTTTTTCGGTGTCGTGACTAATGAAAGATACAGAAACTGGCAAAAAAAACTGTACCTCTCTCTGCGCTTGGCTTTTGTGTGGCATAATTCACACACGACACACGCATTCATGCTGCTGCTTGGTACAGAGAGAGAGATGTGGGAGAGGGAGGGAGGAAGATCAGGAAGCAAGGACTTTTGTTGTTGCCCCGCAAAAGAGAGGAGGTGTGTGTGTGTGTGTGTGTGTGGTGTGACCTACATCAGCACGATGCACGCATAACTCACCCCTCCCCGCACGTAGCAGCCAAGGTCTTACGTCCTCTTTCCATCGAGAAAGCAGTTTATTTTTGCTATCATCTTGGTGTCCGATCTCAAAGACCCGGGCGAAAAAACTGACCAAGACTTTCAGTTTGGACAGCAAATGCTTGGAATGTCCACAAAAAAGTCAGTTGCAATTTCGTTAACAATTTCATGATGGTTATAGTGGCGGCCGGTGGCGCAAAGCAGCGAAAAGGGGGATGAAGCCAGGATATGGAGGGAGAGGTAGAGAGGTAGTCTTCTTTAGCCAGGATCTCTCTCTCTCTTCAACCCTCCAGGCTTCTCTCTCCCTTTGTGGCATTCCTTCTTCCAACGTTCCGACCAGATATTTTACGAGCTCATGTCCTTGATTGCTTTTCTCACCCCAACTTTTCTCTCGATGGCCCATTTCTTTAAAGTAATTTCGAAAAGTGATTGTTGTTATGTTGTACTACTTTCTACTACCCACACCACGTTTCCCAAAAAGTTAAATCCTCATTAGTTATTACTTTCCCGGCTGTTTCTTTTTTTTTCTCATTTTCATCTGAAATCCGTATCCTGTTTTTAAGTCGAGCAAATCCGTGATGCACTTTCGGATGTGTTCGAGGTGATATTGTACTGTAGGGTATACAGTAGAAGCTATTGGAGGATGTACTAGAATTTTTTTCGGAACCGGAGATGAGGCCAAGTCGGACTTGAGATCACACTCGTCTCCCTTTCCTTTGGAAGGGGTCGTTTTGGAGAGAAAGAGAGAGAAAAAAAGGAGAGAATTCTCGAACGTGTGACTGGGTCACTGAGCAGTTTATCTCACATGATTTAACATCCATCCATTTGAACTTCGACACCCGAACTGTAGACGCACGTAGTATACATACTAGAAGGCGCAAGCTACCTCTTTCAGACACATTGTAGAAAACCCTTATTTTTTGGGGAGTTCCTTCAGATCGACCAAACCGTCTTCCTCTTCTTCCTAATGGCAAAGAATTTCCGCTCTCCTTTTTCCCCCGTTTTTTCCTCCTGTGATTGGTACTTGCCACCGGCTTGCTATTCCTCCCGCGCCGCCTGTTGCGATGTCGGGCGGACAGACAGCAACATCTGCCTCCTTCCTGAACCCGCCATCTTCCATCACCAAAAAGTCCGAGATGCGAACAATCACGGCAGAGAAAAAGATCTCCATTCTTCCCCCCTTTGTGACTTGGCAGCTGTACGGAAAAACCTTCCGGCTGTCAATGTAGTAGTATATAGTATACTACCTACTGTTCTGTACGTGCTGCTGTACATACGGTAGTACAGTATATAATTTTCTCGAAGCGATGCTTTCAAGTCGAAGATTTCTGGCGTGCTGGAACAAAAATGCACAAAAAACTCGAAGAAAATTTTGTCTGAAAACTTGTCGCAAGAAAAAGAGGAAATGAGTCTTTCCGCTCTCCCGCCACATACGATGTACTAGGTTATGTTCGGCTTGGTCGTTTGCATTCGACTAAGCACAGTTGTAGGTAGAAGGTAATAGAAAGATAGGAAAAAATCTCTTTTTTGTTGGACAACTTTGCCACGCCTTATTATGATGCTAATTTCTGCCATTCTCCACGTCACCTCATTAAAACGTGGGGGGAGACAGGAGACTTCGGGGCGGCCGCAGCCGCCGCCATCCCACGTACTCGCACATACTACTACCAGTACAGCGGGACTGGATTAAAGCATCGTGGTAGGCCTTGCCACAGTTTCCCTATCTCGTTTTAGCATTCACCTACTAGTACCTACCGCTAGAACGACGGCGAGGTGCGGGAAGGGAGGAGAAAAAGTAACATCGCGACAGACGGTAAATCTCTCCTTCTCATGGTCACGAACGCTCCCTCTTTTACCAACGGCCCCGGTAAAACCAACGGGCTCCTCTTCGTTCCCTTTTCTACCTTCTCTTTTCTGCTTGCTCCAAAATTTTCCCAAGCGCCCCAGCGCGCAAGCCAACTTGCACCAAAAAAAAAGAAGGGAAGGGAAGGGAAGAGAGAGGAAGAGAAGAGAAGCTTGCGACTGGCACCATGCTTGCATACTTGGCCCACGCCAGCTTTTCTCCTTCTTTTACCTGCTTGCATCACAAGAGCAGCGGAGGAGAGGAGGGTACGTAGTAGTGAGCACACACGTACACGCATAGGCGGCCATGTGTGTGTGGAGGAGGAGGAGGAGGAGAAGCAGGAGAAGCAGCAGCTTTTATTGGCAGCTTGTCCATACTGCTGCTGCTGCTGCTGCTCGCAGCCAAGACAGTTGGGAAAGTGAAAGTAGAATCGTGTCGCTCTTGCTCCCTCCCTTCCTTCGTCCCTCCTCCCTCCCTCTTCGCTTCCAAGCTGCTGGCTTGTTCTTTGTGTGAGCGTAATCACATGGGCGAAAATGACGTAGATGATGCAGTAGCTTGTGTGTGTGTTGAGAAGTAGTACGTACACGTAGTAGTAGGCACACGCAAAGCAGAGGCAGAGCAGATTGAAGGAGTACTATGGTACACACGCATTCAGCGCTGATCTTGACATCACGTTTATGAAGCAGAACATGTGATTGCTGAGAGGAAAGGGATGGGAGGAGTAGGAGGGGAGAGGATGATTGCTGCAATGCGCCATCTTGGTCGCTCTCTCCTTCCCGCCTTCTCCCATCGGAACCGCCACTTCCATTGCTCTGCTGCGATGGATCCGATGGAGGTGGAGGTGCATGCTGGATGGAGGATACCACTGGCGCGCACAGCACAGTTAACCCCTGCCCCCCCCCCGCCATCGTAAAAGAGGTGGTACCTGGTGGCAGAGAGAGAGAGGGAGGAAAAACCTGCCGCTCTTTCTAGCTTGCTTCCTCTCCCCTCCCCCCTTCTCCTTCCCCTCTTCCTCCTCCTCCTTGGATGGCTGCATGTGAAGAAGGAGGAGAGGGGAAGGGAAAGAGGGTTGAGATGGCATTTGGGCCAAGGACGACCGTGTACGTAGATTAGTCGGGATGTGAGTGTGTGTTTTACCAAGAACAGGAGAGGGAGAGGAGAGGGTTGCAGAAAAGAGGGAGAAACCATAGGGACTCTGTATGACTGTGCCTTGTGAGCATGTGCCCACTTGGCAGACGTTTTGCATCATAGGTATACAGTAGTTTCTATAAAGGAAAAAAATATGGCACAAGAGAAACTTGCAAGTTTGGTGGAGCTGGCTTGGAGAACAAAAAATATACGTACCTAGGTCCTGTTGTTAAGGCAATGCTTCCTTTCAGCCCCCTCAGCTTTGAGAAGAAGAAGTCGCATTTATAAAAAAAAAATTACTGGCAGTCGTAGTTGTCATGTGACAACTGGAATGAGGTAAAAAAGAGCACCGAAAAGTGGGACATTTTTGCTCTTCCTTTTTTTTTGAAACCTGAGTAACGTGAGAGGAATAAGCGCGTTTCCCAAAAAAGCTGTTAAGATAATCGTCGCCGCTGTCTGGCAAGAAGGGGGGTGAGGAAAGAAGACGAAAGAGCAAAAAAAGCAGGGGGAAGAAGATGTCTGTACCCGCAAAATTGTATTCTGTTAGCAGTGGCATTGCCGCACTCTTCCCTCCCCCTCTCCTTTTTCCACCAGTTTGCCGCCACGACTTTTAAGAATAAGAATTACTCCAAAGTACAAAAAAACCCAGAGAAGTGTGGAAAGGGGAAGAGACCGGCCGTTTTCTTGCCCCCAACCTCTTTCAAGCTTAAAATTGGTCAACCGTCTCTTTTTATACCTCCCTCTGCCTCTCTCTCCTCACACACGTTAGAAGGGAAGCCACTTGCAGCACGGAGCTTTTTTTGTCAGTTAGCCTGTTGGTTTGACCCTGAATCAAGAAGGGAGAGGGCAAAGAAAAGGACATCGACCGGACCCGTTTTCTCCACCCCACCCCACCCCAACCCCCGAATTTCTCCTTCCTCCAACGGTTTTTCACGGCGGTCGTTTTTTTTTTAAAAGGGGGAAGAGGACGGAGACGAAGGTGGTGGAAATAATCTGAAATATCTCTTTTTTCTCTTCTCCCCCTCCTCCATTCTCACACATACAACATCCACCAGCTCTCCACCAGCTGCACAGCGGGCGACGAGAGAGAGGAAAAACTCGCCATTCGCCACCCCCTTCTCTCTCCCTTTCCTGCAATAGCCCCGAGGGTGCCAATGACCTTCCTGCGAGCAGTACCCCCAGTTTTGTTCACTTTCCCAGCTAAGACCCAACTGCCTAATATAGTACGTGGCTGGGAAGGGGGAGGGGGTCTGCTGTTATTGGACCAGCTTTCTTTAAACTTCGCCCTTGAAGATGTCCAACCCCCCGCACCCCCCCCTCACAACCGCCTTCTCGTATGGAATTTTGGAGTTTCTCTGGAAGCTCCATCTTTTCCTTCTCTATCCGTGACAGAACGTGACCTAGATTTTTTTTATGCCACACATGTCGGCTTGTTTGGTGACAGCTAAGCCTGGATTGCCACTCGATTTCTTAAGATTTTACTTTTTCATCGAAAGAGAGCTGGGAAGTAATAGAGCGGCCAGATGACGCTGAACTTTTTTTTCGAGACACTGAAGAAGGCAGAATTATTATTATGAAACCAAGTTTATAGACAACGTATTGCCGACGGCTGGGACGCTGGTGTTTTTTAATCTGTTTACAATATTTGAGCAGCTTCTCCTTTTTTAGACTTTTTCCGATTTTTTGAGGGGATAATGAAAAACGAGTAATGGAACGGATAGAACAGGAAGCCAAAGGAAGACACGTCAAACGAAACAGTGACTGTCTCTCTCTTCCTCCCTCTCTCACTGTCTATCCTCGCCTTCTTCCATCCTTTTTTCTTCAGTTGCCTTCCGGGGGAAAAAAGAGACCATATTATGGCAAAAAAATTCCTTTTTTCCCTTCCGCTTGCTACTACCTCAATCATCTCGCCTAAAGACCGTTGTGACCCAGAAATGACGCTCCCCCTCTTTTCACTTCTCCCAACTCTCTCCATACTTCGACCACCAATTCCTTACCCTCTCCTCCCTCTGTTCTTTAATCTCAACTCGCCTCTTTTTTTTCACCTTTCAGCCGTTCGACACGACCGCATGAGGGGAGGACGAAACAAGTTCGGACCCATGTACAAACGAGACCGGGCGCGGAAGCTGCAAGTGCTGCGGCAACGCCAGGTTCTTCACCAGACGGCGAGTAGCGCCAACGGCATCGGGGCTGCAGGTGGCGGGAGCGGAGGGGGCGCGTCTTCGGGACTGGCCTACGGCAGCCTCAACGCCGCCGCCGCCGCGGCTGCCGCTGCGGCGGCCAGCGCGGCCAGCTCCATGTATGGCTCTTCGCCCCTGCACATCAAGCAAGAGATCCAGATCCCGCAGGTGACGTCGATGACGTCCTCACCGGACTCGTCGCCTTCGCCCGTGCAGCTGCCGCAGAACGTCATGGCCGGCAGCAGCGGGAGTTCAGGCGGCGGAGGAGGAGGCGGAGGCGGCGGCGGAGGTGGCAGTGGCGGTGGCAGCTCGGCGGCCGGCGGCGGACAAGTCGTCGCGCAGCAGACGGATCCGAGCACCGGGAGTGTGCAATGGCAGATCAGTGCGTCGCCACAGGCCGGCAAGGTAAAACATGGAGAAACTTTATTGTACCGGTACATTAGTACTAGGTACTGTACATTCAAAACAGTCTAGGTTGACACATGGTCTATCTGTATTAAACTTTCAGTTCGGCCAGGGCGGCCCTTCGAGCGGTGGGAACGGGAAGGTGCCTCCGCTCATACGGGAGTTTCTCTCCTCTCTTGATGACAAGGAGTGGCAGTCGGAGCTGTACAAGCTGCTCCAAAACCAGTCCTTTAATCAGGTGGAGGTGGACCTCTTCGAGCTGCTCTGCAAGGTCCTCGACCACAACCTCTTCGCGCAGGTGGACTGGGCCAGGAACTCGTACTACTTCAAGGAGCTTAAGGTAGGAGGACGTGCAAGCAGTACTTGCAAGTAGCAAGTACTGTACTACACAGTCAGTATACATATAGTAACAGCAGAAAAAAAAGCTTTAGTACTACTTGCATTCACGCGAGCTATCATCTTCCGTTAGGAAATACGTCCAGTGGTTTCTCGATCAGATTATGTTGCATCAGAGAAAGATGCTGTGCGTGTGTAGCAGCATTCCGTGGAAGATCTCCTGCTCAGCATGTAGCTTGTCCTTAATCTCCTTTTTGTTCTGTGCTGCATCGGAAGCGGATGAGGGCCTGGCGCTAGAGCATGTAGCTCCTTTCTCTCTGTCCGCACACCCTCCTTTCTTGCAACATGACAGAAAGCTGTCGTCATGCCAATGCTCTTGCGAATGTAATGACAGGAGAAGGGGAGAATACGGGGAGCGCTGACACAAAAGCAAACGGGAAGAGGGGAGGGGAAGAAAGAAGATGAGAGGGAGAAGACTTCTTAGCTTTCAGTTGGTTGTACACTCTCTTTCGTGGCCTGCTTTCTTCCAGCAAGCTTGGATCTATGAATCAGCAGCTCCAACTATCCCCCTTCCCCTCCCCCCTTCCCCTTTGCGTTGCGTAGGGAAGCAAAAGAAAGGACGGAGGGGAAGAAAGGAAAAGAAGCGAAAGCTCAACTCTCACTTTTCTTAGGTCACCTACTTATTTCTCCGCCGCAGTTCGCTTGCTTAGAGTCATTGTGCTAGGGGAGGAAAACAAGTTTCTTGGTTGGAGTAAGAAAGTTTTTCGCAGTTACCGTCATAATTGGTATGAATGTCGTATCAAAGGCACACTTTTTTTTCTCTGTCTGCTTGGGAAATTACTGTACTCTCCTTTTTATTTAAGGTGCATTTGTTTCCAAACAACACTTTGTAGTCATGGAGGAGGAGTGCAGATCAAATTGCACCATTCGGAAAACTGGTCTGTGGAGGAGTAGCCCCCCACCCTCAGCTCAGACTTGACCCCTGCCTGTGGGACAGAGTAGTAGATGGCCCCTTAAGCCCTCTTCAGGGCTATCAAGAATACTATGGCCCGGTTAGATCCCGCGGACGTCTCCAACTTGGCCAAGGCCTTCAGGGGCAGGATCAAGCAGGTGCTTCAGGCAGGTGGGGGGCCATATTAAGTAAATAGTGGAGACAAAGGGTCAGTCTTTCTTCAAATACTGTAATTATAGGGAAAATGTAAAGTATAGTGAAATTATGTACAAGGTGTTTTAAAATGTCCGGATTTACCATCTGTTAGACCTTGTACAGTATATTGTAGTACTATAGCACCACGTACGTACTATTGTGCATATATCACAGTAGATGTCTCTTTCTTTTCCCCGACCAACCCAACCCACAAGGCACAAATGAACATTAAGATTGTAGACGTCTCCGAATGTGTGCTATTAGAAGGGCGCCGTCTACTCCACGATAGCTCTGCAAACGACAGAATGAATGAAATCCATTGCTGTTGTGCTAATCATAAATCAGTCGGTCTAGCCGAAAAATGTTTGAATTTGTTTGCCGCAAAGTGTTCTCTCTTGCCCAGATACTCCCGATTATTTTAAGCAGAATGCTTGTTTCCCAAAAAGCGCGAGAAAAACTTGCTTGGGAAGCCGTTAAAAAGCCAAGCAAGCATGCCAAGGTCGGTCGACGCTCCCACAAGCAATTCCGATTAAAGCATAACGCCCCAGCCCGGCCGCTTTCCCCCGCGTTGCAACGACGTCTCATCTTCCTCCTTTTACTCTTTGCCAACAGATCGGAGCTACATACGAGTAAATAGCAAAATTGCTTCAGCAAGCCCTCTAATGCCCTCCCTTTCCCTGCGTGCTTTTTAAGTGGGCCGGAGTGCAACGTTCGTCCGTGACTTTAAAAAAGAAACAAGCCGATCCGTCCGGCCTTTCTCGTAACAAGGAGCAACAACACACACATAATAAGACGACCCCTCTCTCTCTCTTTATCCTCCCTTCCCTCGGTCCCTTTGCGCTCACAAGAACTCTCACTTTCAGTCGACTCTTCCTCCGCCTTCTCTTTGCGAGGAGGGGGAGGGGCGCTGCTGATAAGAGGCCAGCAGGGCAGATATTTTTTAGCCTCGCTCACCTCCCCCCTCTTCCTCTCCCTCGCTCGGTGTCACTGACTGGCATTGACACGGATTCGCCGCTCCTCCGACCGTTCCTTCGTTCCTTTCCTTCTCTTCTCTGCTACGGGCGGGTAAACGAGACGAGAGTGAGTGGGGGTGAGCGGCCTCGACACTTGTTTGCCTACGTTACGCACACTTTTACTGATAATTGTCGCTACAAACGCGTAGAGGCCACAGAGGCTACTCTCGCTTTCAGTTTTTATCAAAAGCAAGAGAAATCAAATGTACTAGCTATTGTACGTACATACAGTATGTGCTCGTATAGTATTAGTACCTACTGCAGTAGGTACTACTATGCACTGTACAGTAATAGTACTGTACATACAGTATACTGTAGTCTTCTTCACGGAGTATACCAGTACAAATTCTTGTTCTTGGATTATGTACCCTACCTAAGTACATACTGTACTATGTATCTGTGTAGAGGGATGAGATTCTTGGACATTTCTTCTGCGTTGTCCGACAAGCACACAAGCACAACTTATCTGAAGACGTTAAATAAAAACCGCTATTTTCTGGCAAAAGTAACGTTTTTGAACTGCTACAAGTCATGCTCACATGGTCTATAATGTCATACTCAGTACTCACAAGGTCTAAAAATATAATATGAGCAAAAAAGCAAAACAAATAATGTACCCTGCTGCCCTCGCTAACGTATCAAGCAGGATAATCGTGCGCTAGTTGTTCTGCTACTCTCTTCTGGTGGCTGTGCACGCAAAGTCCTTTATTTTCCGGTCTCTGAAGGGAAAAAGTTCTTACTTTTTCCCGTGCTTTCATTTTCGTTCTTCTTCCGTTTTTCCCCCTTCTCCTCTACTACCCTTGGAAGAGGCTTTCTTCTTCTTCTTCTTTCCTCCCGCTCTACTTCTCGGTCGTTGTCCTCCTCCCAGGGAAATGAGGTCGGTCGGGCGCTGCCCTACTTTTTTTTCGTGTACATATAAATAGGATAGATGAAAATTAGCGCGCAGTGTCAATGCCCTGTTTGGCGGCCAAGACGCTTTTCATGACTGACCCATTAGGACTTTCTATTGTTCCAGTGCTGCACTAGGTATAACAATCTCTCCTAAATTTATACGCACATACTACTACTCTTGCTGATGTAGCTCAACTTTATTTCTAGCAGAACATGTACACGTACTGTAGGTTTGCATTATTGTACTCGCACTATATACAGTTCCAATAATCTACTGGCTGTCAAAAGTTTCCAGTAATCCTAATAACTATTAGGTATCCTAAAAGGGAGAGAACTTCTTGGTTCTCCTCTCGGTCGTTGCACATTGAGTCCGTATCGTACGACTTATGCGCTAATAACACCCTTACGTACGTAGAATAGGTTGCCCATAAAAATCAACTAGCATTCCCTGCAGGTGATCGACTGCATTCTCTCTCTGCAGTACTATACTAGCAGTAGGTCATGTGCCTCAGTCCTATTTTCATTTCCTGCCTCTCTGAGAACTCTCTCTCTCCCCTTCCCTCCCTTCACTCTCGTTTTCGTTCGTTGGCCTCTTGGCCTTCCTCCCCTTTTTTTCGTTCCCTTCATTTCTCTTTCGGCGTCGCCGGCCTCCTTTCTTCTCTCCTTCCTTCCGACCCGCCGGACCGCGCCGGGTCGGGGGTTGTTTGTCGGCCCGTCCCGCCTTGCCCCTGAGTGTACAAGTACGTGCAAGTGTGGCTGGGTACGAGAGAAAGCCTGAAAGAGGCTGACGACGGCGCACGTGCTGGCCCGTCTGTACCATTTCGCTCTCTAGCTTCTCTCTTGGAGGCCTTGCTTGCACTCCTTTCGTACATTCAACTCCGGCCTAGAATAACGAAAGTGAGAGGATTTTTTTCGTCTCTTCTTTCAAACTAGTTCAGTTTCTTCTAGCTCCTCCCCCTTCTTAGTAAGTTCTGCGTATCCCTCCCCCTCCCCCCCGCACGCGTTTGTAGAGAGGGGCCGGCCAGACCCCCCTTGAGTCTGTTGAGGCGCTTGCTTCAGATAGGAAGAGAAGCGACTGTTCTCTCTCCTCCCGGCACCCTTTAAAAAAAACACTCGACCCACTTCTCGGTCATCGCCTCCGAGTTGTCTCACCTTGATCCAGAATGGGGAGAGGCAGTGGGGGTGATTGCGCTGAAGAAGCAACGATAACAACATAAAATTCCGCGAATGTTAGGCCATTCTTTTTATACTAGTTAGTATTAGTCCACTTTGTTAATGAGGCATCTTTATTATCTGCGTACTATGTATTGTGATATATTATCTATTGCGCTAAAGAGCTAGACGGCGCTTTTCTAAGCAGGATTAAGGTATTTTCTACTGAAGTTTCATGAAAGCACACAGCATTCGTACAAGTCTAATACGGTTTGTCATGTAATTTGCCGTGATCAATGTTGCTGTGAGAGAGAAACAGAAATCCTCTACATACAAAAGTGCTACTACTACCATTTCGTTGCTCAACAGTTAGCTTTCATTTTCTGCATATTATTTCCTCAAATTAGTAGAATGCACGATTCTCATATCTTTTGGAAACAAGAGCACCAAGTTGCAGTGCTAAAAAAATCACACATGCTTTTTTTACACGCCTGGGTCTGGTGCTAGGCTGGGGGAAAACGATAGTACTATGTCGTTCTTGAACCCAATTTCGGTCATCCAACTCTGGAGGAGCTATCCCCACGAGAGAGAGAGAGAGAACGAGAAGGAAGAGGACACTCGTACTTGTGAGAGTGAAAGTCCTGAAAGTAGGCCATGGCTACCCTCCTTCCTCCGAAGGCGCCGTCGCCGTCGTCGTCATCGGCGGCAGCGGCGGGCGAAACGAAAGTGAGAGTCGTTGACCGCGAACGAGGTTAAGGAAAGAGAAAGCAACGTTGGAAAGAGGAAGCGGGCGCGCACTCTGCTTTCTTTTTGCGGCTGCTGCTGCGGCTAGGCCACCAAGCCGGAGAGAGAAGGAAAGCCGGGTTCGCCCTACGGAGAAGCAGAGAAAAAGGAGAGCACCCCTTTTTATGCTGAGCTGGGTGGCTGAACAGGAGGACGGTGAAGGGGGGAGAGAGGGGAGAGACGAGAAAAAGTTACAGAAAGGGAAAGTTTTTGGCATATGGCAGAAGCTCTGTCTTTTTGGGGCTTCTAGTAGGTAGGACAGTTGATACGTAGAGGGGGGCAATGTCTTAGTAGATGGCCTAGATGGACGTAAGCGTGTCAAGACAAAAATGTCCACCAATGTTTTGCCAACATAATAAATGAGGCACTGCTGTAGTGCACGAAGTGCTGTGTCTATGTACTGTATGATGTGGGAAAGAGAGCAGAAGAGAGTTGGGATGCTGAAAGAGGAACGAGAAGTGGTAGAGAGTCGGAGGAAGGGAGCGAAGGACAGAAGGCCAACGAGTCAACGACCCTAGTTGGAAACTAGGTCAGCGCTACCACGGGGCCGGGAAAACATGATTACGTTACTGTACGGGCACTACAATGGATGTGGTGAATATAGCCACGGCATTCTCCCATTCTCCCTACTCCCTACTACTACGATAATTATTCAAGGCTTGTCCCCAATCCATAAAGTATGCCGCCTTGTTACCCTTTTGATTTACCCCAGTGGCCATACTGATAGGTAGGCACTTCTTTGTAGTCTATATTTTGTAGGATGGCCTTCGTTTCTGAGCTATGCTGTACCGTATCTTGCAGAGCTCCCCCCCCCCTTGGTCAGCCGACATATACTGATTTTCATATTTCAGACTTCTCCCCCGTATTTTACGATTTTTTTTTCACGAAAAGGCCAATTCTGTAAACTTAATGCTATTGAAGTAGAGAGCGGCCTAGCTCGCCAGAGAGTATGAAACGTCCGTACGCGGCGGTTTCCCTTGATCAACTGATTTATTATACAGAGAGATACGGCTATACAGGAGGA
>JAAUYM010036009.1_pt1 | contig 16491 bp, 12 predicted proteins | sample 7278001 | NCBI WGS metagenome assembly JAAUYM01 (sample SAMN14350224, study PRJNA611818) | marine sediment metagenome | isolation source: surface marine sediment (1.8m) | place: French Polynesia: Moorea | collected 2018-08
GGTTTGCCAGATGTCATTAAATTTTTAAAAAAGTTAAATCTAACCTGACAGGCAAATTTTATAAATTTCTAAGCTTACCTATTTGTTCATTGGCCACTAGCAAAAAGTACTCATTTTTTAAAAATTACTTTTAGACGTGCTATTTGGCAAACCTTCCTCTCGCTACTTTTATCGCTATTTCTTAGGTTGGCTAAATTTGACTCGCGATTTTTCTGCTATTTTGGGGCTTTTTTCTCGCTATTTCGAAAATTTTCATCTGGTCACACTGCGTGCTGTGCGCCTGCCTTTCCCTCTGCGATGCAACTGCACTGCACTCTTGACGAACAAATCAATAATGACCTTGTGGAAAGCAAGAGAGCAACACTCAAGATAATTAACTGTTTATGAGGAAGGCAACAACACTAGATACACACAAAGCGTCATTAATTTTAAAAAAATAACTTCAATACAAATCTTTTAGTAGGTACTTACTGTCTTGCAGTGCTGTTGTCTTCCGGTGGCGCAAAATCTTACAGCATTTTTCGCGAAACCTTACATTAGAGGTAGACCAAAGCTATTTTTAAATTTTTGTGCAAGACACTGATCTGCTTAATATTGTTATCTTAATTTTTTATTTTTTTTGGGCATTATCTGGAGTCCGCGTTTTAATTTTTGAAGCTTTTAGTTTTGCTTTAACTTTAGCTACAATTAGATGCATGTCTATGTTTTACCCTATCCCTAATCTCATCAGCCAGTTCGTTGTCAAAATTTAAACCGTCGAGGCGGGCAGAAGAAGGAAAGAAAATTTGAGAGGAGGAGGAGGTGGCTCCTTGAACACTGCGTTTGCATTTCGGCGAGTTTTTAAGCACATTTTGACCAAGCATCTCGAAGGAGTATCTCGTGGGAGGAAGGAGGAATTCACCATGAACCCGACCACGCCCATCAAGAGGCCCCGGGAGGCGACGCAGAACATTCAGGTTTACGTCAGGGTCAGGTGAGAAAGTGGATAGCGCCAGCAAGATTCCCCCCCGATCCCTTTGCTATATCTCCCTCTTCTTCAGGCCCCTGAACCAGGATGAGAAGAGCTCCCGTTCCTGGGCTATCGTCTCCTGCCCGTCCAACAGGGAGGTGTCCGTGCAGCAGAAGGCGGTGGAGAAGTCTTCCACCTTCAAGTTCGACCGCGTGTTCGACGACCGGTCCCAGCAGCAGGAGGTCTACCGGGTGGTGGTGCACCCGCTCATTAAGCAGGTGCTGCAGGGCTACAACTGCACCGTCTTCGCCTACGGGCAGACGGGGACGGGCAAGACCTACACCATGGAGGGGCTCAAGGACTTCGACGGGTCGTGGGAGGACGACCAAGACGCCGGGATCATCCCCAGGTCGCTGGTGGACATCTTCGACGCCAGGAAGAAGCAGGGCTACGACAGGGACAACTTTCAGATCAAGGTCACCTTCCTCGAGCTCTACAACGAGGAGATCATCGACCTCCTGTCCAAGGGGATGGACTTCGGAGAGAGAAAACAGTTGAGTCGATTTCTTATGAGATGTTTTGGACACTTTTTTTTTTGTCAAGTACCAAATTCCTCTTTCCGTTCCAGCAAAATTTTCGAAGACGGCAACAAGAAGGGCTCAGTGATCGTTCAGGGCCTGGAAGAGATCGTGGTGCACGACAAGGAGTCCGTCCTCCGCATTCTGGAGGAGGGTTCCAAGGGTCGCCACACGGCGGCTACCAAGCTGAACGCCACCTCCTCCAGGTCCCACACCATCTTCACCATCACCGTCACCATCACCGAGAAGACCATCGTCGGCCAGGAGCGGTTCATCGAGGGCAAGCTCAACCTGGTGGACCTGGCCGGGTCGGAGAACATCGGTCGCTCCGGGGCAGTGGACAAGAGGGCCAGGGAGGCCGGAAAGATCAACGAGAGCCTCCTCACCCTCGGCAGAGTCATCAACAGCCTCGTCGACAGGAAGCCCCACGTTCCTTACAGGTAAGTCGAAGCGCATCCGCCAAAACGAGAGAGAAAAGTTTTTTTTTTTGATAAATATTTATTGTTCGCCTCCGGCGTAAAGAGCGAGAAAAATGCACTAGCACGGGAATTGTCGATCGTAAGGTAAGGTAGCGTGGATTAAAATAGAGAGGGATATGAGAAAAGAGGGGGATATTGTCAAGGGCAAAGGAAAGAAAAATAGTGCATATTTCGGGAACTTCCATTTCCTCACGTTCTAGGTATAAGATTTTTTTCTTCCTTAAAAGCACCATCTGAATTTCTGGAAATGAGCTCCCATTCAGCCTGCTACCTTAGTGAGGGCGCGAGTCACTTTCCTCCCAACTCCTTTCCTCCCTCCGCCCCCGATTCTCTCATTTCCGTCACCCTGAGACCCGGGGGCCCGGCGGAGACGGCGGACTGCTCCTTCAGGACCCCGAACTCCTTTGCACTCTTCAGGCTGAGACTCAGCTTGTCCTCTCTCTGGGCTCCTGTCCCCCCCGCCAGGCCCCCGGTGGCACTGACGACCTCCGCCCCGGCTCCTCCGATCCCGGGTCCGCCGCCCCCGAGCTCTCGGGGCTGGATGCTCCACCCGAGCGTCATCCTGTCGAACCCGCAGGTGAACAAGTTTGGCTTCGTGTCCTCCGACCTGCAGAAGGGGAAAAAAATTACTCCGCCGTCCTCTTCCACGAAGCAAGTTGCGTTCAGGCAACTCCCCTTTTTCTTTTTCAAGGTGCTTAACAGCGCTTGTCGAAAGCTAATTCCCCCCCCCCCTTTTTTTGGCAAGGTTAGCAAGTGCGTCCTTTCCCATCCAAGCGCACTTTTTGCCCGTAACTCTTCTAGTCTACCCCCTTTCGAGAAAGCCACCCCTCTTTTTGCCCGTTTATTTTTGACAGATGGTCCTGGAGCCTTTTGCTTCATTTTTTTTTTTTTTTTGCGGAGGCACCCGACCTAAACTAAATGGGAGCTGCAATCTCTCTGTTTGACTTTACATAACATCTGCAAATTCACGGCTTTTCGAGATTGCGAAAGTTTTTTGCTCTCCCCTGCCCCCCTCCCCCATTTCCCAGGCGGAAATTGGAAACAAGTGGCCACATCCGTTGCGGCACTGTCGTGAGGGAAAGTTTACCATGCCGTGCAGCAGACCATCCTGGAGTGTCCCTGCCTCGAGCTCCGGGGCAGCCTGGCGATGCGGTTGCCGTTCAGATCGTAGATGCGGACGTTCCTTGTAAAGAGATTGAGCCCATGCAGATTATGCGAACCAGCCACAGATTCTCTGCATTTGCCGGTTTGATATTGGAAGAACACCCAAACTGACTAGAAAGCTAGGCTTTTTTTTGTACCTGTTGTCAAAGGGAATTGCGATGAGTCCTGCCTGCGAGATGGCGAGCCTGTTGACGCTGGAGTCGCTCTGGATCATGGCAACTGGCGTGCGCATGTTGCGCAGGTCCCAGATTCGGGCGCTGCGATCGTCCGACCCGGAAACAACCTTTTTTGGCAGGGAATTCGTTACTTTAAAACCGACTCAGAGAATCTTAACATTTCTGCATTTTTAACCCTTGCCTGATTTGCTTCCGAGGTGAAGACGGCAGACGTTACCGTGTCTTGATGTCCCTGAATGAGAAAAATAACTTGTTCTAACTGAAAGGATATTTTCTTCACCGACAAAACAAAAAAGTTTTAAGGGACTGTACTAGTACGTCTGTCACATTCGAAGAATTGAGGTCCGTTGAATGTCACTCGTTCTCGAAGAGCATGAGGTCGATGAGCATCGTGGCGCCGAGCAGCAGGATCTTGCTCCTGAGCGGCATCTCCTTGGGGAAGTGCGCCCCGAACACGTCGGCGTCGCTAAAGACCTCCGCCATGCGCTTGTAGAACTTCTTGGTGATCTTCCCGACCTGCTCGCCGGAGTCTGCGGCCGTCACCTCGAAGTGGATGTCGTCGCAGCACTCCACGTTGCACCAGGGCCCGGTCACCAGCAGCACCGGCTTCTCCTCCGGGTCCGTGATCTCCCACTTGGGCGTGCACTGGCAGGGGGACCTCTGGTAGACGTAGCCGATGATGGTGCCCACCGGGTAGCAGACCCTGATGCGCTGCTCGCAGCAGTTGAAGGGGCGGGTGAAGGCCATGACCTCCTTGCCGTTCCCGTCGTAGAAGGTGACGGTGAGGGAGCGCATCCGGCCGAGGCACCACCGGGCGAAGCAGTCGCTCTCCTCCAGGGCCTCCATGAAGATCAGCCCCTTGTCGTTGTACAGGTAGTAGTGGTTCTTCATCTCGCAGGAAGTGATCGCTTCCCACACCTCCACCTTCTGCTGGATGAAGAACTCGTCCGCGCCCTTCAGGTTGAAGTCGATCGCGTCCGCCCCCGTGGGCCTGACCGCCTTCTCTCCGGGGGGCATCCCCTGCTTCTTCCGCTCCTCCCACCGCCCCGAGGCCTCCTGGGCGGAGACGCGCTTCGGCTCCTTTGAGTCTGCCCTCGAGAGCTCTGGTGGGGCGCGCTTGGGCTCCTTCGTGACCACCGCAGAGACTTGCTTTGAAGAGGCATGCTTCCTGTGCTCTTTCGTCTCATGTGGCACCTCCTTGAAAACCTTGGCCTCCTCTCTCTTTGCTTTTGTATTCTTGGCAGAGGTGTTCTTGTGCTTCATTATTTTTCAGTTTTACAATTTACACTACACGCATTTTTCCACATATGATTAAAATTTATTGTGATATAATAAAAGATGCATCGCATGTACCACAAAAGTAGACTTGCAAAAAAAAAAAAAATACTAGCAGCTTATGTTGTAAGCTGCTGCTCTGCAACTGTCGTGAATTTTTGGGATTGCCTTACCTGAAACACGGAGACAGAGTGTATGGCTTCTCGGAAGTCCCACAGCCTGAAGGTGGAGTCCTTGCTGGAGGTGACGACCAGTCTCGAAGTGGGATGCGCCGAGGCGTGGGTGAGCTCCTCGTCGTGGCCAGACAGCTGGTGGAGCATCTCTCCCGTCTGGGTGTCCCAGATGCAGGCTTGTCTGTCCCAACCTAGCACAGATCAACGTCATGTGTGGACGTCAGGATGGACAGAGGAGTGCGGCTTGTGCAAAACCCACCTGCTGTGACAGCCTGCTCTCCTCCTGGCAGCCAGTCTGCCGCTATCACCACTCCGCTGTGTCCAGTCAGCGATCTCAGCGGAGTCCGGAGAACGGAGAACTAGAAATACAGTAGAAGTGTTTTTTGTTTATTATGCATAGACGTCATGAGAGTGCGAAGCGTTATTTTCGTTTCCCAACCTGGTTGTCTTCATCCACCCCGCTGCTGAATCCCATCCCCTCCCGTCCGTGGTGGATGCTCTCCACCTTGTCCCCTGGTTCCAGCTCGTCCTCCGAGGAGGCCACCCTCCCGGAGGAGGACTCGTTGTACAGGTGGACGGCGCACTGCCAGATGTGTGCCGTCCCATCGCCGCTAGCTGTCAACACCTGGGGTGAAAAAAAAATTGGGTTTTGAATTTCATTACGGGTTTTACATTTCTTACCAGTTCTTTGTTCGGGTGGAACCGTAAGGAGTTGACGGATCCGGTGTGCCCCGAGTACTGCAGCAGCGCCTGCCCCGAGTGCATGCCCCATATCATGCCCGTGTGGTCTGCACTGGCCGTACCCAAGATGGGGAGCCCCATCCTGGACACTGACACCTCCCAGATACCGTCCTTGTGTCCGGAGTACCTCCGGATCGGCGAGCAGTTGAGCGCCTGCCCCTTCAGGTTGGACATGAAGCGGTTAGTCTGGGCCCTCAGCCTGTTGGTGTGCGACCTGAGCTTGTGCGCGTACAACCCTTTCCCGCCAAGCGAGGACTGAAACTTTCCGACTCCGGAGGAGGAGGAGGCCTGTGGCGTCCCCGCCCCCGTCCCCGCTGGCGTCGAGGCGACGCTGTGAGGTGGAGCCGACGACGGCGTCGAGAGCGCCAAGCTTGCTGCATCGGCGCCATCGCCGCCACCTGCGCCGCCGCTACCCTCCGGGTTAGAGAGCGAGTGGGCGAACAGCGACCGCTCTGCGTGGAAGCTGCTCTGGTAGGAGGAGGAGGCGGCGGCGCCGAGATGATGTTGGTGCTGCTGGTGTTGTTGTTGGTGCCTCCTCTCCGCCCTCTCAAGTCTCTCCTGGAGGGCGAGGTTCTCCGCGTAGAGGACCTCGAACTCCCTCTCGATCTGCACGAAGAGCTCGTAGAGGCGCACCCTGACGGCGGGGGGCAGCGAGGAGGAGGCGCCGGCGGCCTGAGGCATCGCTGTGGCTGCGTCCGGAGTGGAAGGCACTTTGCGGCTGATGCTCTTCTTCTTCTTCTGTTGCGGTCGCCCCCCTTCCTGTCGCATCTTCTCCCTTCACGCTTTCCTTACATCGTCTCCCACGAGTGAGATGAGAGCGCGCAACCGGAGAAGGAGGAAAGAAAACGGGAAACTAGGCGTCGTCGACTGCCTTGTCTTTCTTCTCTCCCTCCCTCTTGTTATCCTTTTGCTTGGGTTACCACCCAAGGTCGCCACGAGCCTGACCTCTGCGCCAAGTAGTGAGTTCAAAAAGGAAGGGAAAGGGAGCGGAGGAAGGGCTCCTCTGTCTGCTTGTCAGATTTGCCCGCCGACGTGAAATGTCACCCTCCCTCTTTGACATGGGAGCCGCATCTTCTTCCGCCGTCTCTTTTTCTCGCACAGGCACACAGATGAAGAAAGCCGTTTCTTCTCTGCGCCTCTCCTCTCTCTTCCCTCCCCCTCCCCCTCCCCCTCCTCTGCTGGATCCTAAGGGTATTTCTGTGTTTCTGATGGCAGCATGTGTTTCTTCCGCGTTCCTTGCTTCCGTGTGCACTAGTATTAGTAGGGGAGGCAGGACTCTATATGAAAGTCCCCCTATCCTTTTCGTTCGTTCGTTCGGCCGCAGCAAGCGTCGATAACTCACACAACTTGTGTGTCTGGGACACTTTGCTTCTGCTCCTTCCTCTCTCTCCTCCTCCTCCTCCGCTCCGACTGCCCTCGATCCTAGGCACCCCCAGCAAAGAGAGAGAGAGAGATAACGCCTTGTGCTGCGTTGTAGTACGTATATGCCGGTGGGAGAGGAGGAGTAGGGGGGGAGAGGGAAAAAATGGGTTTTTCTTCCTTTGCTAGTTCAGGCAATGCCTTCGAGATTCAACCTTTTGTTGGGACAATCCCAGAATGACTCGGAATTGCTCGTGGAACCTGGCAGGGAGGCCTGGAAAGCGCAGCCACAGCCTGAAAAAAGAAAGAAGAAAAGGAGAGAAAAAGTGATTTATCATGGCCGTTGACTCAAAGAAACTCTAGTTGTAGATATACGTATAACGTAACAGAAGAAGCCTTGTCAGATTCAAACTCTCTTTTGATAGGATGAAACACCCGTTGGGACGTCTTTTCAATGCCATCCAAAGATTTTTTCGTAGGGAGGAGGGGGTGGGTTCGTTCAAAAAACTTTTCTGGAGGACGTCGAGACTCTTCGCTTTTAAGTCTTTCAAGACTTGTCTCCAATATTTTTTTTTCAGAAGATGTGCCCGTCATAGAAGACAGTCTTATCAAAGTAGCCAGTCACTTTTGAGGCAACGTATGGGAAGCAACCTAACTGGTATCTTCATCGTAGCCTGTGTCGAACTCTGTCCGAATTTGAGTAGTTTGAGTAATCTCGGTTGGGTAAAAGAGTACACTAGTCCCCATTTTCGTCGGCAGACTGTCCTCGCTGGAGCAAAATCCTCCTTCCGCCTTCCCTTTTTATGCCTTGAAGATAAGAAGATTGGGACACAAATGACAGCACTCTTTCCCTCCTCTCTTCCCTTCAGGTCTTTGAGATTGGAGGGGGGGGGGGCGTGTGATGGGGGGAAGAGAGAAGGAAGGAGAACACGGTTTTTTTGTGGCTTTGCCGCAAAAAAGGAGGAAGGAGAATTACTTATTTCCAGGAATCGTCATCAAGGCCGGTCTGACAAACCAAAGAGGCCTCTTTTCATGTGGGAAATCGCGGGCGGAATCTCGTGGGCCAGGAGGGCACGCACAATAAGCAGAAGCGATGATGGCTTTGCTTATCTCCTCATCCGCGGTAGCAGCAGCAGTAGCAGCAACAGCAGCGGTGGCCATAAATCAGGCATGGCATGGTCGTCTCTTTGTCCTCATTCCTTTGCTTAAAACACAGTATTGTATTACTGTGTATGCAGCAAAGTACGATGAAGGGGGGGCTTTCCCCACTCCATGGGCGGTGTCGATATTTCACGACAGTAGCTTCCTTTTGCGAAAAAAAAAAATGAAAAGGAGGCGGTGACTCCCTCCCACCCCGACAGAAGCTTTTTCCCTGCTTTCTTTTAATTTTCACTACTTCTTTCCCCTTTCGCTGCTCACCTTGCGTGTCCGATGGCAGTAACAATTACCCGAAATCTGGGGGAGGGGGGTCGGGTCGGGCCATATCCTCTCTTGTCGGGATAGGCCCAGACAGAAAATTTCGGCTATTTTTTACCTCGCCATTTTTTCCTTCAAAAGTTGGGTCCCATCCCATCTGGTTTTTTTCTTAATGTTTGCACTCCATTTACTATGCGGAGTAGTAAGCCTTGGACATTGAAGAAAGAGGATGAGGAAAGGGAGGGGCTTAGGCAGGCCCACGTAGGGTATGTAGTTTTTTAGCTTAAGCATTCCATTGGTTCCAAAGATGCCCCTCCTCCCCGGTGTGCAAAGTCCATATTTTTCACAACGGGAAAAATCCTGAGAAGGGGGCTTAAAGGGTCATTTATTCCGAGCTGTAACGGTCCTGCCAGATTGCAAGATTAGGGCTTTCATTCCGGCTTGTCTGGATAAGGAGAGGAGGAGGTATTTTGCCTAAGAATGGAGAGAAGAGAGCGAAAAACGACTTTAAACTTTTCTTCGAGAAGGGAGGAAAAGGAAGTCGTTTAAAACTGCCGGCGAAAAGAAAAAAAACCCTCTTTTAAACTTAGTACGAGAAGAGAGAGGGAGAATGTTAGAGCTAAGAGGAGAAAAAGGTGTGACATCCTGTGCTTACCACACACACACACACGACTTCCGATGATATATTATTATTGTTACACACGTTTCACGTAGTGGGCCGCCTTCTATCCTTTATCTCCTCTTCCTCTGTGTGCCATTAATTATACAGCAGATACACGTACCCGTTTAGTAGACGAGAGCACTCCTCTCTTTCTCTCTCCTTTCCTCCCCCTCCCCCTCCTTCTCCGCCTCTCTATTCCCAAGTTGTTCAGGGCACCTAAAAATAGCCTCCCGTCTCTCTCTTCCTATCCCGAAAGGCCTTTCTTCTCTTTGGCTTTCTGGTGTGCATGTGCTTGCCTCTTTTTCACCGCCGGAGGGAGGGAGGGAGGGAGGGAGCATCATCCAGACGAGGAGGGGATATAAGAAGAATACTTTATCTTGGCCTTGGGACCACGGAGGCGGGGGCCCGGTGGAGTCGTAATCGAGATTAAGACCACTGTACTCGTACGTACGGACAGAACACTCTGTTCTGGTGCACCTACTACAGGTTGCCCCTTTCTCGTATTGGGGGAGGAGTATTTATTCTTCACTGTTTTTTTGCCATGAGAGCAGCGAGTGGTAAAAACTCGTGTTGATTGGGGTGGGATGGGAAGCTTTATGTGTGTGTGTACGGTGGATCTTTTTCTTTTTTTAATAAGAATAAGAAGAACATAGTCTGTTCGAAGAGTTGCGCGAGGCAGCATTCTTATGATTTGGCAAATACTGGTACAGTACGTATATACTACTACTACTATTTTACTATACATACACTATTGTGTACGTATACTAGTTTGCTTTAATGCTTTTTCCACTCTGGCAATTTTTTTTAGCAGTTAGTAGAATGAATTCATTTTGCTTGATTTTATTAAGTTTTTTGCTTGCTGCTCACACTTGGTCACAGCTGGTCACAAAAAAACTGCATTATGCTTAGACAACATTACCAAGTTATGGTTAGGGAAAAGTGACAATTTTTGTCAAAATGCAGCATGGTTCACTCTTTAAAAAATCGGTAAATTGTGCAATACGAGAAACACCGTGCGATCTTTGGACAGAAAAGCTTCTCGCTTTACCTACTTGACAAGGAGGAAGATAAAAGTCCCACCTCCTCCGTCCGTCGGGTGAGTGGCTTGCCAAAAGTGCTCCTCGATCACTCACTCTTCACCTCACGTGAAGTGAAGTCGACAGCTCTTGTCCCTGCCAGCAACGGCAAAAAAAGACCTCACCACCACGTCCAACCAAAGAAATCTCTTCTTTTTAAGTCCCTCTTTCTCTCTGGCTGCCTGCTTCTTCTCTCTTGTCTTCTCTTGTGTGGTGTGTGTGTGTGTGTGACAGGGATCGGCTGTCGTTGTTGCCGCCCCTCTTCCTTCTTTCCTCCGTTGTGGCTGGTGCTGCTGCCGCTGCCACCGCCTTTCCTCTTCTCACTCCGCGAGCGCGCACACAGGCTCTTTCTCCTCCTCCTTCCGTCCTCGCACTTCCACTCCGGACTGAAAAATCTCTCGTGGAGGCGGAGGAAAAGAGAAGACCCGAAGGGAGAGGGGGAGAGACAGTGGGAGCGCGCTGGGGAAAGGTTGGGTAGGAAGGAAGAGGCAGCGAGCGATCGAGAAAGCCCTTTTTCGGTGGGTGTGAGGAAAGAGGAGGAGGAGGAGGGAGGGAGAGGTCCCACTGCGTCTATGAATAGATCCTCGTCCTCCTTCCCGGCATTTGAAGCTCCAGCACACACGGATTGTTGCTGCTGCTGCGATTATGTTGGGTGCCCGTGCGGTTGAAGAGGTGTTGAGTAATGTAGAGAAACGAGTCTAGTTTTTTTCCCCGCCCTCCACTGAGTGAGTAGGAGAAGCCCCATTCGGGCCCCTTCTTCTGGGAGAGAGTACGTAGAGAGAGAGGTGGCGAAGGTGCAATTATCTCTTTTCCCATGCGAGCAGGCAAGTTCGTCTTTGACGAACGAAGGAGAGGGGCTAAATGAGCTTTTGTGAGAGGAGGGAGAGAGGAAAAAATCGTGTCATCATCATTAAGAGCTCTCCTATAAAGAGAGAGAGGCGCCTTGTTTCACCACCAGATAATTATTGACCAGCCACATCAAGAAGAGCCTTAAAGTCGATATGTCATGCCGAACCTTGTTGCTCTTCTTTAAAAAAAAATAGATTTATGTAGCACTGTACAGTACTGTTTTCACCAAAGAGCGATTGCGATCGTATCTCACTGAAAATTCGAGTGTGACGAAGCATTGCGAGTTGAGACGTCATAACATGCTTCTTCGTTTCGGAGTTCAAAGAAAGCTTATTTCCATTTCTTTTTATTGGACTCGCTTGAAGCCAAAAATCCCTCCCCTCAAAATATCGTCCTTGTGCACCGAAATGGCCTCACAGAGGTTTGGGCAAAGAGGAGGTGGAGGAGGAAGGGGAAAAAATCTTTATCGGAAGACTCGATTATACTGTACGGGATGGGTGATGCATTCGAAGGGAAAGGGAAAAAAATAAGGGAGAGGAAAGGGACCACGAAAGGAAGATCGAAAGCCAAGAAAACAAGAAGTACCCTACGTACAGTCGACGCTGCTCAAACGCAATTTCTGCTTAATGGCACTTGGAGAACGGGTCTATGAGTAGATGGGTCGCTAGTGGGTCACAGCAAAAACCGGATTGCATGTAGTGCAATTCCTTTTCTCCACAACACAATATTTTACTACCTACCGATACAGTATAATACGTAGAGTGGGTTACAAGACGCTGGCGTGGTGGTGCCAAAAAGGTTGAGAACCCTCTGTATTAGACCAACCTAGCAGTTTTAAGCCGTTCATGTATACTATGGTAAACTAGCGTGTGTGATATCGTGTAGTACAGCAAGAGACTTTGCTATCTTTAGAACCCCGATGCTCGCGGCAAAAATGCGGCACAGGTCCTTCCTCTTGTTATCCGACCGACCTTTGCTTTCCCCCATTTTTCCGGATGACTTTCGAATCAGTGGGAGAAAAATCCTCCCAATCTTTTTTTCCTCCCCTCCTCCTTTTTCTTCTTGTTCTTTCCAACAGCTCCTCCTCCTCCTCTCCTCTGTTTGGGGATCGACCTTGGCCATAGCCTCGGTTGCCGACGCCACCACCCGCCCAAAAAGGAGTATCTCTCCCTCTCTCTCTTTTTGATGCTAATCGCTTTTTTGGGGGGGAGGGTAGGAGGCGCGAAGGCGTGTTTTTTCCATCTCCCGTTACATTTAGTAGGTGTACTATACTGCCATAAAAAACGACACTGCGCCTCTCTCACACTCTTTGTGTAAGAAAGATTTTTGGGAAAAAGAGTCATTTCTTGTTCTCAGACAAAGACGAAGGCTACTAGTTCTCCTCCGTTCCTTTCTCCCCCTCCTCTTTCCGTCGCATAATCGCCAGACAGACGCATCTTTCTGATTCCCTTCATCCACGCTCCCCTATCCTTTTACTCTCCCCCCTTTCTCTTCTTTCTTCCCCTCGACGGGAAAAGTGGCTGAAAAGCCATTTACGAAGAATCATGCATCGCATCTAGCTATGCTTCTATCCTTGGCTGTCTCTTGGCTTTCTTTAAGGAGATTGATGCTCTTACACGATCAACATCGTCTGCCTTGTATGGTGCAGGGGAGAGTAGTAGTGTGTGTGTGTGTGTGTGTGTGTGAGGGTCACATTTCTGTCTGCAAGTTTGTTCAGTCATTAAAGAAAAATAGTCGCTAGTGCGGATCGACTGCCCAAACAAGAGTGCAGCGCTTGATCGTCCTTCTTGGGATGACAGCACGCGCGTGGCCTCCGAAGGCCCTCCCTCCCCAAATTGCTGCTCTTATTTGTCGTCGTGAACAACACTTGTGCTCTCCCTCTACTGCACCTCCGAAGAGAAAAAAAGAAGAAATAATAACACTCGGAAAGGGAAGGGACGGGGGACATAAAAGCAGTGCCTCTTTCTGTCTATCTGGAGATGGAAAGAAGAGGATCCGTGGAGGAGGGAAGGGAAGGCTCATTTCCGACCTAATGGCGAGACGCTGTTGTTCCTTTCTTTGTCTCTTTCTGGGTCTGCGCACAGAGAAGAAAAAGAAAGACACTTTACCGCAAGAAGAAAAAAAAACCGGGAAAGGAAGAAGGGAGAAAGAGCAAGTTGGAGGGTAAAGCCACACATGCACACAAAAAAATCCTTTTTTGTATGTTTGGTGTCCCTGACCAAAAAAGTTGGCACCGGCTAAATGCAGGAGAGCAGAAGGACTCGACTGCTGTTCGTCTTTTGGCAGTCCCGGGAATCTTTCAGAGTGGAAAGGGGAGAAAGAATGCGTAAGTTCCTTTCTTCTTGCCGCATGCAGTCGAGACGGCATCTCGTCTGCGGTCAGGGCCTCCATTCTTGCTATGCAGTATGTCTCCGTCTTTTTCCATCTAGAAGAAAAAGAATTTGACCGCAGGCTTGAAGAGTTGCTGTTCCTCCCGTGTCTCTTCCTCCCCGGAATGAAAATTTAAGATAATTGGACATGGAATGGTGATGGCGGCGGCGGCGGCGGCTCAGCCTACTAGATAGAGAGATCCATTTAGAGAGGGGGGGAGAAGGGAAAGAATTAGGGTTTTATCAGCAGAGAGAAAACCCTTCCGGAAAGTCATACCACAGAGTTTTTTTGAACCTGATATTGACTCTTCCTCGCTAACTCTTCTTCCATTAATTCTACCGCCCGTTTCTACTAAAAGGAATTTTGAGAAAGTTTCCGGCTTAACGACCGACTCGGGGCTTTGTACGTAGAAGTAAATCTGGACCTGAAAGTCTCTATCTTCGCCCGTGTCTTGTACGTACTATTTGATCGTAACAGTTGAGCAAAAAGTCTTTTTTTGCGAGGTCAGTAAAAGTCGGTGTCCGGCATGTTGTCCACGGCGGCCTTGTTGGCCACGCCATAGTTCTTGACGCAGTAGCAGAAGAGGAAGCAGAAGCACATAATGAGGATGAGGCCGACGCCAACGCAGGCCAGAAAGATCCACATAAGCTTGGTGCTCCAGCCGTCGTCGTCCGCAGACTCGAACTCGCAGGAAATCTTCACCACACAGGGGTGACGGTAGCGCGGCTGGGCCGAGGTGGTCTGTGGGTGGACGACAGAAGACAGTGAAAGTGAAGGAAGGATCAGACGAGACCAGGAACAGGGTGGTGAAAGTTTCCCGAAAAGTAGTACTACTACTAGTAGCAAAAATAGATATTGTGGAGGGATATGTTGTTACGAAGGACTGAGTGGGTCACCAGACGTTCTGGGATCGAGTCCAAAAGCTTGAGAACCTCTTGAGTTGGAAGGAAAGCAACTTTCAAGCAACTTCTCGGCGAGTCACACACCTTGAGGTCGAACTCGACGTCGATCCTGATCGAGTCTGCGTCCATGTCGGCGCCGCTGCTGGGCACCAAGCGCAGCTTGTTCTCGTCCGTCACGAGGGCGTTGGCGTTGCTGCTCGTCAGCGGGGACATAGACGACACCGCCGTGTCCATCTCCATCGACACGGTGAAGTCGGTCGCCTTCTTAGGCAGCGGGAGGATCAGGGTCGCCCCGGCCCTGTCGCCTGCGACCATTAGGACAAGTTAGCATATGTTTTTTTTTAAGTGGACTTCACTTTTACTACCTGGATCATTCTGGTACACGGTGGTGTAGTTGCCGTCCTTGCAGTCAGTCTTCTTCATGTCCAGCTCGCACTGGCACTCGGGCCAGACTGTCATGACGGGATTGAACTGGAAGCTCTCGTCCTCCTGACAGACCAGCTGCCAGGATTCCTCGCCCTGGGAAAGAAGGCGGAATGAGGGATTTTTTGCTACATTATCATGACCCTTACGTTCAATTAACTTCCGTCACCTTGAATGTTTTGACCCCCGGACATTTGTAGAGGATGGCGCTTCCTATGCGCGTAGGCGGCTCTTCGATGGGCGACACCCCGGAATAGTCCGGGACCTCCGGGTCGTACCCGGGCGAGGAGGTGGTGCAGCCCCGGCCCCGACACGGGGAGAACCGGAGGTGCAGCAGGAGGAGGAGGGAGAAGACCTTGCGAGTCATGATCGCGAGGCGACGTTCCTTGACGCAAAGGTTCTGCTTTGTTGTTTCTTTCCTTTTCGTGTCGTGCCTTTCCCCACCTTTCGTTCCCAAGGTGGAATGCCCCCCCCCAAAAAAAAGAGACAGGACAAGATAGCTGCAGGGATTGGAGGAGCCATTGAGCACCCTTGCACGATCGATTTCTGCCTCCCCCCCTTCTCCTGCCTCATAAACTTTTCGTAAGGAGCAGTGGTGAATCAACGCTCACGAATTCTGACCCCCCTCTCTCCTCTTTGTCAAATGCTATTCTTTGCGCCTACGACCTCTCCTGCAGACATGTGAACTTACTGTATGGGGGACTTGAATTTGAGCTGCTTTCTTAAGTTTCGTTGTTGCTCACGGTCACGTCTCAAGTCGTACTTGACGAACGACTCTGTTTTTGATTGGGGAGCTTTCACACTTTTCGTACACTACTGTATACTTGAAGTGTTGTCAAGAAAAGGGAATTTCTATTAAAATAAATTTTCAATTTCGATTTCCCTTACGAAACGCTATACTACAACTATATTATAACCTTATACCTGTCAACAACAACAACAACCTGTCCGTGTATCCGACATATTTTTGTCAAATTATCCGAAAACCGGGGTATCTTTGATTCGGTTATTCGTGATTTAACGGGTTTTGCACATTTTTAAACTCTAATTTTGCGAAACCCGGTTTCACATTCCAATGGTATTCTCTTTTTGCCTCGCAGGGAGTCCAAGCTGACCCGCCTGCTCCAGGACTCGCTGGGCGGTCGCACCAAGACCTCCATCGTGGCCACCATCTCGCCGGCCTCCGTCAATCAGGAGGAGACGCTCTCCACGCTGGACTACGCGCACAGGGCAAAGAACATCACCAACAGGCCGGAGGTCAACCAGAAGATATCCGTCGCTTCCAAGATGGCGGTAAGCTGTGTGTGTTTGGCGCGGAATTTTTGGTTTGAGAATTTGTCTACATCGTATTTTGATTTTCCTCAGCTCATGCCAGGTTGCAAATCTTGGGGAGAGTGTGTTGCTTTTTTTTTTCCCCAGATGTCTAGGTGCTCTCATTTCAAGGATGCGCAGTGTCCTCGATGCGTGACAGGGCCAAGAAAAATAACGTGGAAAAGGGCAGGCCGACTCTTTTTTTTTGCATGACACCTGTCTGTGTGCTTTGCAAAAGGAGGAGAGGGCCTTCTCCCAAATTTTGTCACACACAAAAAAGGCAGACAATGAGTTCTTGTGGATTTTGCCGGAGGCTTTAAGGAATTTTCTCCCGGACTGACTGACCGCTGGGCCTGGCAGGAAAAGGGGAAGGGCCAAGGATGGAAACGTCATTTTTTTTCTGGCCCACACACGGAAAGACGAAAAATGAATTGTTGGTGGTTTTTTTTTTCAAGAGGTGCGAGATATTTGTCACTGAGCTTTCGGAAAAGCGCCACTTTAGAACCCGTTTTGTTATCTTCTTTTGTCGTACAGGAAAAAGGAAACGTCCGACTTGTCTTTTCTCCCTCCTTCCTGCTTAAAAGAAGCA
>JAAUYM010120221.1_pt1 | contig 16490 bp, 10 predicted proteins | sample 7278001 | NCBI WGS metagenome assembly JAAUYM01 (sample SAMN14350224, study PRJNA611818) | marine sediment metagenome | isolation source: surface marine sediment (1.8m) | place: French Polynesia: Moorea | collected 2018-08
CACCAGCAACGGGATGGGGCGATGGGTTAAGTTAGGTCTCTTTTAGGGCACTACGGGGGTTATGGGGGGGGGGGGGGGGAGGAGTTTGCACTCAACTTTTGTACTCAATTTGTTAGGAAGAGGAAGAAGTCCAAGAAGTCGAAGCAGCATATAGCCAAGGTTCCGGTCGGGAGCAGCGCCTACAGCCAGTACTGCAGCACGGTCAACGTCAAGCTGGAGAACTTTGACGTGACGGACCAGTGCCAGTACTGCCAGTACTACTGCGACAAGAAGGACCGCATGCGACGCCACATCCGCACCGTCCACCTAGAGTCCAAGCCCTTCGTCTGCTCCCTGTGCCCGTACAAGGCTTGCCGCAAGGACAGGCTGAAGCGGCACATGGACACGGTGCACTCGGACGAGAAGCCCTTCAAGTGCGAGTTCTGTGAGGTCACCTCCAACCGAAAGGACAAGATCAAGCTGCACGTGGAGTACGTGCACCTCAAGATCCCGAAGCCCCCAAAGAAGAAGAAATCAAAGAACCCCGTCGCCCAGCAGCCCTCCCCGAACACGTTGATGTCGGGAGTGGCGCAATTTGCAGTGAATTAAGCCAGCATTGTCTTTACTTACGCAGCTACTACAGGGCATTAGTGTTTTTTTTTTTACAATGTACAGTGGATGTCGATGCTAGAAAAAAAAAAAAAGATCTGTTGCAAACAAACGATCCCTCGTTCGGTCTCTGGGCAAGTCTATATTAAGAGGCCTATCGACCTTGTTATCTAGAGCAGGGTGCACAGGAACTGTTTTTTTTTAAGCAGTGCAGATATGAGAACAAACTGGTCCCAGTGAAAATGTTGACACGAGCTGAATGTCAATCCTGTATCCACTGTGCTGCTTACTATGTCGTAGTATAGTACGTGCCACCTCGAACATAGAGCTGGGGGGGAAAGCCACAAATTTTTATGTATACCTTTCCCTCAGCAAATTTTTCTAATAAGAGTACTACGTTGTATATGAGAAGAGCGTGAGTGTAAATCTTGGAATTAACCCGACAGCGATACTGCCTGAAATGTGTAATGGCGTAAAAGACGTTTATCCCCGAAATAAAATATTTTTTTTTGCGAAAGACGTGATTTGTTTCAACAACATTCACAGCGTTTTCTTGAAGTGTAAGTCATATTTTTTTTTCCAGTCAGAGTGATTTAATTCTTTCGGAGTGAGATCATTTTTCATGAAACATTTGTCGTGAAACACTGACATAGCGCGGAAAAAATGACATGTTTTGTAGTTTGTACCAAACAAACCTTTTTTCCTCACCCTTCCAAGAGAATTCTTTTCAAAATACGAGATTTTTCTTATATTGATACTCCGGAAAAACCCTTCCCAAAACCACCGGAAACAGTAAAAATCAGAGTTTTATGTTGCTTTTGAATACATTTATTGCTTTTTCTCACAGCAGAAAAACTAAATGCATGAAAATGCATCAATACACAAGATTTTCTGTGCTCATACCCATAAACTCTGACTGAAAGTAGTCTGTGATGCACTTTTGCACTTTCTCCTTACTTAGCTCAGTCACACATATGAAATTTGGTTAGAAAAATTGTCTACTGCCTGATTGTTTTGTTGTTGTGAACAATTGTTTTTTTGCTTTCTGGCCAGGAAGATTGGAAAATTTTGCCAAAAATTTTCTTATACCGATACTTGACTTTTTTTTAAAAAAAATTCTTATATTGAGACTTGCTATGGAATGAAAAATTGGCAAGCGGCAAAAAATTCTTATATCGCGTATTTTTCTTAAATTGAGATTTCTTATATCGAGATTTGACTGTACTCTCAGCAAACTGTCCGATGCTTTGATGACCAAACTTTAACTTTCTTAATGTACATGTGTAATAGTAATCATTAATAAGTCTCGGCAATTAAAAAAACTACGCTATCATAAACTCTTACCTAAAAATAAGTAAACGATAAAGTAAACAAAGTAAGTAAAGAAGCCTTGTCCTGTTCACCAGGTAGTACTGTCACTACACATCTTCCGCACCTGTCGACGGGCGTGACCGTGCAGATCATGGCCGTGCCGGAGTTCCCGCCGAGGGAGTTCTTCAGGAACCTGGTCAGGTTGGAGTTCCGGTAGGGGATGTGGCCCGAGGAAGCAGAGATCCCCTCGCTGAGGCGGGTAATGACCTGACCGAGGACCATCAGGGAGTTGTTGATCTGCGCGCCCTCCCGCAGCCTTTCGCCCGTTGCGCCGGTCTGGGAGGCGCGCTCAGACCCAGCCAGGTCCACCAGATTCAGGTGGGAGACCGTGATGGCCTTCCCGCTGATCTCCTGGCGTCCGCCCTCTTCCTCCGGAGCGTTGACGGCGTCGACTAGTGGAGTAAAAAGATGGATCGTTTGTTCAATTAACCTTCGCACATCTATTTTTTTTTTCAGATAAACTGATAATGTTTGAACTGTATAACTGCGAGCAATTTCAAAGAATATTTAGTCAACATTTGGTTGCAAAATGACCAAAAAATTCAAGTCAGGACTACATTTTTAAAGCATGTAAGAAAAACTAGTGTTTTTGACCTTACCTTTTAGACAAAAAGTGTCTGAAACTGGTCGACTACTCTTTAAAGGCAATGCAAACGATTCTGCACTTGCTAATACTCACTAGCGTCCAGCGTGGCCGTCTCCGTGGCCGAGGACTCGACGATGAGCCTGAAAATGGCGTGGCTCCTGCTGGAGTGCCTGTTGACGTTGGTGACCCCGTAGTGCCGGAAGCGCTCACCCATCTCCAGCAGGGTGAAGATGTCCTCCGGGCACTGCACGGGCACCTCGGTCAGGTTGGCGATCACCGAGTTTCCGTCGCGGTCCTCCTGGATGGCCAGCCTGGGCGGGCTCGGGTGCTCCGCCGGGTCCAGCAGCAGGTCCTTCAGCCTCTCCTGGTAAATCTCCAGATAGGAGACCCTGATAAGGAACTGGACCGCCCTCTGCTCGCACTCCTCCTCAAAGTGCCTGAAGATCTGCTCCACGGCCCTCCTCATGACCCCCGGGTCTGCCTCGTCGCCCAGCATGGTGTGGGTCTTGCCGGAGGAGCTCTGGCCGTAGGCAAAGACGGTGGCGTTGTAGCCTTGCACCACGCCGGAGATGATGGGGGCCACCACGGAGGAGTGCACGGAGCGGTTGTCGTCGGAGGGGCCAAATAGGCGGTCGACGGAGAAGACACGACGGCTGGAGGACGAGGCCGAGTCGACGACCGAGGAGGAGGAGGAAGGTGAGGCCCAGATCTGGTTTCCCTTCCACTCCCATTGCGCCTCCCTCTTTCCCTTGTCCTCCTCCTCCTGGATGACCCTCCTGACCCTGACGGCCACCAGGACGGACTCGAAGGCGGAAGAGGAGGAGGAGGACGAAGAAGACATGCCGGAGGTCGAAGACGAAATCATCCTCGGTCGACCGGACACTCAACTTCTTGGATTTGTTCTTACGTACGTACTAGGGTACTGATATTGTTTTTGGCAAAGGCGTTTTCAAATTTTCATCGCGCTTTCTCAGGTGCGGAACATTTTTTTTCCTGCGGTCCCACGCAACCTCCACTGATTCTCAGTGTTTGGTTTTTGGCTTTTTGCATACACTGGTATGATTTACACTGCTCTATAAGGATTGATTTTCTGCTTGCAGCTTGCAGAATAGTCAAGAGGAGACTTATAAGAGCTAACTTTATGCATGCTCATGCCCTTATTCTACCATGTACAGTAGTGCCTGGCGCATGCGCAGCGCTGCGCTGCGCAGATGATGAATGAAACCTCTCTTTCCTTCGTTGCTCGCCTCTGCTTTGCTCTGCCTTGCTGAGTGAGAGAGAGGCGAAGGAGAAGAGAAAGGGAGAAGAGAAGGGAGCAGCAGCAGTGGGAGCCTTCCTCTTCCTTGAAATAGGGATAAGGATGAGCCAAGATATGTTGCTTGTGGCTTGGCCTGAGGCAGACTAACTCACAAGCTGGCATACACTAATATTAATATGCATCTATTATGCACCAATTATACATTAACGCACACTAAGCCTACTACTAATGATCTACATGTTACATGTACGGATTTTATCACATTTTTTCTAAAGATAGTTCAAGAGCTTGTCTTGTAGTGACTTTCATTGCTACAAACATTTTAGCACTAAATTATGTTTCTTTAGTTTCTAGAGATGACCAAAATTATTTTTTTTTGCTGGCAAGCCAGCATTTCAAGCAAACTTTTTCTGGTTTAAACCAAGTTTTGTCCGGGTTTGGCTGGACAAGCCAAGCCTGGCTTGCGCACACCACTACCTTGAAGGAGACAGGAGAAAAGACATCTCATCTCAGTCTTCCTCCTCACCCCTCACTTTTCATTGCTTGCGACCTGACCTGACTGGTTCAGTGCACGGCACTTTGCTTCTTGTCCAGCTTGGCTCCAGACTTGGGTAAGTTGGTTTTTTTTTTTTTGGTGCTGTACCACCTCAAGGTGCCCGAAGGTGGAGCAGACGATAGGAAAACGTGAATCTTGATCATTTATAATCGGATAATGAGGCAGATGACTGGACTGCACGGCAGCTTTTTCAAAGTGGACGCAATTCTTGAAGTCCGTCTACAACATAGACTAGTACAGTAGTTACAAACTTTCTAATGTTGGAACTGTAGAGAATACGCAGTCTTCATCTGAGCCAGATGTGCTGGGTATAGTTACAAATAGTGCATCCTGCTGCATGGTGAGTCGGTGACAATCGCTCTTTCTGTTGCAGACGGCAGGATGGGGGTGGAGACGCCCGCAGCCCGGACCTCGGAGCCGGAGGGCGAGTGACCGCGGGAAAGGGATCGGGAAAGGTCCAGCACTAGAGCGCCCGACAAGGCTTCCGCCATGACGGTGATCTTGGTGGCCCCGTTGCTGGCGTCGGCCCTCCTGGCCCTGGCCCTTCTGCTCTGCCTGAAGATCAAGTCCTCCAAGAAGGACCCCGCCTTCGCCGGGGTGGAGGGGACCATTTCCCCTCTGGGCGAGGGCCCCAAGGGCGTCGACGCCAGGACGGCAGGGCTGGCGCCAGGGGCGCCCTCCTCCTCCTCCTCCTCGTCGCCCGTCCTGCCTCCTGGCGCCAGGCCGTCCTCCCTGGCCGCGCCGTCGGCAAACCGCACGCCGTCCAGGTTCAGTTCAGCGCTTTGCAATGAACAAGAAAAATACAGTGGAACTCTGCTAGAGTAAATTCCAACTTACACGATAAAAAAAATGGGGGGTGCTTAACTTTTATTTTGTGCAACTTTTTGACCTGAGGCCTCCTACCCGAAATGGATATTTTTCATTTTCTTTCTCACAAAAATAGGCACATTGGTATCTAGCCTTTTACCATTGCGAAACCTTACCCAGCAACGCGGGCTAGTTCAGGCTAGTTCGTACGGTACAGTAGACAGATATAGAGGAGTCTGCCGTACTGTATGTCACACTATCTCTACTCTACCTGTCTGTTCACGCCTACTTGTATTAGTTAGTATAAATAAGCCAAGAACTAATTTTACTTGATTCGCAGGTCGGGTGAGCGCAAGTTGCCTGACATCCCGAAGAGTGACGACGCGTCCGACCTTTATGCCACCCTGGAGGGAGGCAGCGACTCGGAGGACGGAGACAGCGAGCTGCACGGCGCCGACGGCGGCGGCGGTGAGGGAGGAGGAGGAGTAGCAGGAGCAGCAGGAGGAGGACTCCTCCTGAAGAAGCACAATCATCCTTACGCCAAAGTGAAGAAGAAGATCGGGGTGGAGCATCCTTACGCCACTGTGAAGAAGGCGGGTCCCACCTCAGGGAGCGGCGGCAGTCACTCAGAGAACGTCTTGGCCGATTCCTCGGAGGAGGAGGAGGAGGAGGACGACGACGACGACGACGAAGACGACGGTAACGATGACGACGACCGCTCTCTGCTGCGGCCGGGGCAGTTCGGGCGAGGAGGCAGCAGGCCCAGCTCGAACCGCAGCAGTCGCCACAATGTCGACGGCGGCGCGTCCTCGCAGCCCTCCGGGGGCAGCAGGCAGCCCACGCCGCTGCCGAACGAACCGGCAACCGCGGGCGGAGGCGGAGGCGGAGGAGGAGGACGAGGAGGAGGCGGAGGTGGTATCGCCCAGCAGCCCCACGTTTTCGGCCAGATGCAGAACCCCAACATGCACTTTAGCGGCGACTCCCAGGATTCCTCCAAGGGGTACACCAGCATCACCGTGAGGGAGCCCGTGAGACACATCCAGCTGCAGCGTTCATCGCTGCAGCAGGACGCCACCTACGCCACGGTGTCGGAGACCTCCGACGAAATGTATGCCGCCATTGAGGACCCCACCTACGTACCCACGGGTACGAGCCAGAGCAATAGCGACACTTACGCCATCATCGACCTGCCGGAGGAGTCGGAGGTCGACTTTGCTCCACCCGGAAGCGGGATGGCAGCAGCGGCGGCGTCTGCAGCGGGGGCGATGCATCCCAGATCGGAGGAGGTGTCCCCAGAGCACCATACGTACTCCAAGGTGAATAAGCCTAAGAAACGAGCGGGACCCCAGGTGCCGGCCCCAAATCCTTCCTCCGTCTCCTCCGGCCCCATGGCCATTGTCAGAAGGAGTCTTGACGCGCTGGGCGTCGAGGGAATGTATGCCAAAGTTCAGAAGCGACCTCCCGGGACAGAAGGGACGGGCGGCGGCCTGATGGACGACGACCTGGACTTGCCGGTGGGGGCGAGCGCCATGAATCCCAGTTCCAGCACCGGGGCGAGGCCCAAGGTCAGGGGGTCGCTGCAGTGGGTGCGTCTCGCCGGCGGAGGAGGAGACCGGCGAAACAAGACCGACTTGCATTTCTCTGATTACGACGAGGCCACTCACTACAACCAGGGAAGCGCCGCCGCCGCCGCCGCCGCCGCCGGTGCTGCCGCTGCTGCCGCTGCTGCAGCAGCAGTCAAGGAAAGTGGTGAGGGCGGGTACGAAACGCTCCCGGAGGAAAAGCATGAGGTCGGTGGCAGCGACGACGCTGGGTATGAAGTGCTGCCGGAGTCCGAGTGGAAGAGGAAGCGGTTCCACCACGACGCCGGCTACGAGACGGTTCCTCCCCGGGCCCCGCCCAGTGAGGAGTCCGGGGGAGGTTACGAGTGTGTGCCAGAGTACTGGCGCTCGACCAACAGCAACGGGGGCTACGAGACCGTGAAGGAGGGCTTGGTTGGCAAGGAGCCGGGCTACGAAGTGGTGAAGGAAAAGTCCCGCAGGAACGACGATTACGACTCCATCGACAGGAACCGGAGGAGGAAGAAGGACCCGGACTACGAGAAGATCTCCTCCGCCGGGAGCAAGAGGATGGCGAAGGAGGACGAGCCGCCTTACGAGACGGCGGAGGGGGCCGAGGACGACGACGACAGGGAAATGGGCTATGAGACGATATCCCAGGGGGGCAAGAGGATCCTGCAGGCGGCCATTTCGGAGTACGATCCCGGATACGAAGTGCTGGAGAACAACAGCAACTCGGCCAAGCAGGGGATGGAGCCGGGCTACGAGACTGTTCAGGAGAGGGTGGTGCCACTGCGCCCTCCTGATTACGAGACGGTCATGAGAGGTGGAGACGGAGCTACAACGAACGGAAGAGAGGGGGAGGAGGAGGAGGAGGCGTCCTTGTTGCCCGTCCACCAACTTGTACTGCCTTCAACGATTCCTATCGGCAGCGGCGGCAACGCCGAAGCCCACCAGTCTGTGATAGCAAACAAGGTGGAGGAGGACCCACCTTCCTTGTCCACTTTTTATTCCGCCCATCAGAAGAACTCCTGGAGGTGCGATCTGCCCCCCGTCCTCCTCTCCACCCCGGAAGACTCCTCTTCCCTCTCCTCCCCGTCGACGGTGAGGACCGCCTCCGCCACCGCCGTCCCCGTCCCGAGTCCCCCCGGTGGCCAGGTTTCCGTCGTCGGGGCCGCCCTCGTCGAACCACATCACCATCGGAAGCTGGAAGTGGGTCCCCCTCAGCGCAAGTCGTCGTCCGTCGTGGTCATCAACCACCGTCAGATGGACATCTCCGACGTGGACGTGGAGGCCAACTCCGATGGGTCCAGCGCATCGGGCGCGGGAGAAGTCAACACGCATATTTACGTATAGGACAACGTTAGTACTAATAATAAATATACTATAGAATTGTCGGAACTTTTCCGTAGGAGAGCAGTGCGTCCGTGCTTACACAGTATTTTACAGAGAAAGAACGAAGACTCGATCAGAAAAGAAGTGGTTTAACTCTTCCCATAATTACGATGGTGACTTCGTTACTTACTCATTTGCAGCTTCCAAGTTAACTTGATCTCTAGCTCTCCTTTTTCCACTTTACAGTACTACAATATGTTTGGGAATAAACGCATGATATACTCGTAGCTACTCGATGCCTAAATTGACTGTTTTACTTGGTCGCAAGCAATGAAGGAGTCGATTTAAAAAAAAAAAAAAAAAAAGGAAGAAAAAAAATGTATATAACTTTATTGATACGTTCGGCTGAGTGAGAAACAAATGCATTCTTTTCTTACTGGTACATAAAACGCTACTATGTACAGATGATTGTCATTCGCTGGCTTTGGTGGGGACAAAGGTCGCGAATAAACGAACCACTTCGGTGGAGAATGAAAAAGTCCTAAAAGACTGGAATGTAATTTGGGTAGTAGAAAGGCTTCCTCCCGGCCACGACCTCAGCGCTGTCCCTTCCTCCAGACTGATCCAGCGTGGCCGCCGATGCCGATGCCGTCATTGACCTGGTGTAGGTTGACGGGTTGAAGGGGTCGTAGCTGTTGCCGCCGCCGTTGCCGGGAGAATCAGCCGGTTTCCTCTTCCGCCGCGGAGCCTGATGATCCACGTAGTAGTACTCCTGATCGAGGTCACGTATAAATGGGAAAGAAATGTTAGCACATCAAATAACTTGCAACTTACCTGTTCTCTGTCTTGCTCTTCCTGCTGCTGCTGCTGCTGCTGCTGCTGCTGCTGCTGCTGCTGTTGTTGTTGATGTAGCAGCTGCAGTTGCTGCTGCTGCTGTTGTTGATGTAGCAGCTGCAGTTGCTGCTCATATATTTCCCTCTGCAGCAGCTGTTTCCTCTGTTGTTCGTATTCCAGTTGCAATTGCAACAGTCTCTCCTCGTCGTCCTCCATCTCCTCCCTCGGTCTCGCTGCCTGCTGTGGGTGAGGTCTCTTCTGCCTGTACACGCCCTTGGCGATGTAGATGGGGGAGTTCCCCGGGCTCTCCGGGCGGTACAGCTTCCACTCCGACGAGTCCGGCTCCTCCTCCAGTTGTGAGGCGCCGGCCTCCGGGCGCGGGTGGCCGTCCACCACGCTCAACTGGTAGGAGAGGCGCTTGGACTCGGGGTGGTCGCCGGTGCGATCCTCGCCCGCCTGCTGAGGGTTGTAGCTGCCCTTGGACACCTGACAGGATCAAAGCAAAAATGAGCTGCCCGGAGGAGAGATGCTTTGAATGACTGACTGACTACTTTCAGGTGACGACTGTAACATACCAAGCACTTCGTTGAACTGAACATCGCCTTGTTCGCACCTGTATGTCCCGCTGGTCCGTGTTGCTGTTGACCACGACGGTGGAGTCGACGAGCTTAAAGTCCGGGACGTCGGCGGAGGAGGGCGAGTGGCGGCTGAGGGCGTTCAGCGGAGCAGGAAGAAAGTGCGGGGAGGAGCGGAGCAGGTGGCCGAACGCGCCAACGGGAGGGGACCTGCAAATAAATTGACGTGAAAACACTTGTTGGGTGTGTGGAATTAATACTGCCCCGACCAATAACGTCGGGGGCTGTCCAATTGGCTTGGTCGGGGCTCTCGGTCATTTCATCAGAATCCCGACCAGGCCAAGGGTGAGCCCAGACGTTATTGGTAGGGTGTGTGTGTGTTTTCTGGCCACATCAATCACTAGACCGGTACTATGTTCGTATACGTAGGCATACCTTGGCCTTTCCACTTCTGTAGCCGTGGTTGTGGTGGTGATGGTGGTAGTGGCGGTGGTGGTGGTCCCCGGAGTGGTGGTCGACCTCTTGTTCCTCCTCGTGGGCTCCGTCGTCGACGTCGCGGGGACGGTTGCCGACGTCGGCCTCCTCGTCCTGATCTTGAGCGGTCTGAACTTCTTCGGCCTCGTCTTCTCCTCCTCTTCCTTCGTCTTGGTCGCCCCCGTGGACGATCTTGCTCCAGAGTTGCCGCCGCATCCGCCTTGGCCTCCGGACTCGCCGCCCTCCATCTGCCTGGCCAGCACGTTCCAGAAGGCGCAAGCCTCCCTGGCGCGGGCGGCCTCGGCGGTGGCGGCGGTGGAGACGACGACGACGTCCCGGTCGGGCGTCAGGTGGAGGACGTGGCCCGCCGGACCGTTGAAGCGGGGCCAGCCGATGGTCCTACCGCGGCCTCGCCCGGCGGGGTGACTGGACACGGACAGAGAGAGAAAAAAGTCACAAATGTGTAAGATACCTACGTAGCAGAGGCGCAACTGACTCACCCTGTCTTGATGAAGTTGGCCCACGACTGCAGCATGAACCTGGCGAGGGTCTTGTCCACCTGTCCGTACCTGTCGGGTTGCGCCGTGGGCCGCCCGAAGGCAAAGTCCATCTCGTCCCCTCGCTTCACCCCGGTCCACTGGGGCCATGGGTCCAGAGGGTTGCGCACGGAGAACTTGTACCTAAACCGTGTGTGGTACCGTATGGTACAGTACATGTACTGTAGGTACGTACTGTGGGACCTACTAACAAGGTTGCCAGGCGCGCAAAGTTAAAAAAGTTTCAAAATTAGTCAAAGCGTAGTAGACAATGCACAAAAAGGTACCCTGAAATTTCTGACCTGCTTTCTCTTTCTCTTATTAAATTCTTCTTAACAAATTTGCAGCAGGAGATTTTGCAAAATGCCAGATTTAAACTTGGCTTCGAAAAAGCCAAACTTGCATCCCTGCCTACTAAAGTGTAGTAGTAATGTACATATACGTATAAGGTACATATTACAAACAAAGATTTAATCAGCAAGGATTTTGTCGAATTACGTAAAAGAAGAGATGCATGTTCCATGATCCGTGTGCGAGACACAGAAAAAAAATTGTCGCAATGGTTGGTGAGTTTGATTGATTTCTGTTAAACGATCATTATGCATGTCCGCAATTCCAAATTCCTTATTGGTCTGATGCTACAATATGTTTTGGGCTGTTTTTTACAATCATTTTCTGTATTCCTTAAAACAATAAATTTCAGGTTTCAGGAAGGTAGTAAACTTTAATGTAGTAGAAAAAAAACGCTATAGTAGGAAAGACGCTATGATTACAAAATTTTGCCATTTTTCTTTATAGCCAATCTCCGTTATGGTAGTAAATAACTATGGTAGTAAACTATGTTTACTAACAGTAAACTTTTATCTGCTTTTGGCTATATCGGTGGTCTGGGTTTTTCTTTTCCCGAAATTCCATCCTACGTACTACGTATACATATATTGACACCTGAATATGTCCGCACGGGGCTGCAGGATCCGCAGGAACTCCTCCACCGGACAGTCGAACTGCGAGTCCGCCACCATCCTGGACATCATGTGGAACCGGCTTGACGAGGACTCCGGCACCGACCAGTTGGTGTACTGGAACTTGGCCGCGTCCCTCAGCTGGCGGAATGTTAAAAGAGAGTCGGCATCATGTCGTCAGACACGGTTGGCAAAAGAGCAAACAAACAATGGCAAGGGCATCACACACACAAAAAAGAGGGAGGATGCGTGCTCATTTGGGCAGAACAGAGACCGAATTATCGAAATCATTGCACCCTCCTCCCTCCTATCTTCCTCTCCCTCCCTCCCTTCCTCTCATTCTCTTCATCCACGCACGTGCAACCCAGGGAATATTAACACGATCACCCTTGCGTCTCGCTTCGTCTGGAAAATGATGCGCCATAGCGACTGGACTCATCATCACCTACCTCATTCGGCCTCTCTCTTTCTCTTTTCCAACCTCCCTTCCCTTCCCTCACCTGAGTGGAAGAAGCCTCTAAGATGCGGTCGACCCCATGGGAGAACTCCTCCCGGGTCAGTCCAGGGTCGGCCAGCTCGCGGTTGGGGAAGAGCGACGGCAACAGGTACATCAGCGCCTTGCTGCCTTCGTCCTCGTTGCTGCCCACCAGCAGCTGGACCGCCTCTTCCACCTCCTCCCCTGACGACAGCAGCTCCTGCATCATCGCCCGCGGCTCCTCGCGCAGCAGCACCCCGTCCACCGTGGGGACGAACGGGTTCCTCCTGCCCAGTCCCAGCCCGCCGGGCGAGGACGCCACGCCGGACTCCTTGTTGACGATGTCCTCGGGCCTCTGTCGGGCCAGGCACCCGGCCACCTCCCGCTTGGAGCCGGAGGTGGGGCAGCCCAGCAGCGAGGACAGCTTGAGCGCCCGCGTGAAAGCCTGAGCCGGGGAGGCGTGCGACCAAGGGTGCTGCACCCCTCCCGAGTGCATGATGAGCCTGGCCGGGGTGGCCTCGGCTCTGAGGGACCCGTCGGCCCGCGCAGAGGCGAGCTGGAGCGCGGCGGAGACGGCGCCGGCGTCCTGTCCGGCCAGCGTGACCCTGGTGGGATCGCCGCCGAAGGCGAATATGTTCCGCCGGACCCATCCTAGGGCCGCCCGCTGGTCCCAGAGGCCGGCGTTCCCAGGCGCGGCGCCGTCGTCCAGGAAGAGGAACCCCAGCGCCCCCAGCCGGTACTGCACGGAGACGACCACCACCTCTCCCTGCGCCGCCAACTCCCTCGGGTCCGGCGACCAGTCGCCCAGCCGGGGGCTGCCGTCGCCGTCGCCCCGAGGGCTGCTGGAGCCGCGGGAAAATCCTCCCCCGTGGAACCAGACCATGACAGGGAGACCGTTCTCGTTTCCGCTCATCTCGTCTCCTCCTCCCCTCCCCTCCTCTTCTTCCTCCCCTTCCCCTCTACTGTGGGAGGACCTCTTCGGTAGGTACACGTTCAGGTAGAGGCAGTCCTCGCTGGGCGGCTGCGAGGGCTCCGTGTATCGCGCGCCGTCGAAGTCGCCGAAGAAGAGGTCCCTCTGCTGGTAGCAGCTCGGGGGCAGCCTGGTCGCCAGGCGGGTGCCGCGCCAGGACCGAGGGGATTCCGGCGGGCGGAACCGGAGGTCCCCGGTGGGCGGCCTCCCGTAGGGAACGCCCAGGAACGCCGGCAGGCTGACCTGGTTGGCGGCCCTGACGTGGGTGCCCTGGAGGACGCCGTATTCCGTGGTGGCCACGGGGGGCTCTTCCGCTGAAGAAGGTGCCAAAACGGACGCGACGAGGAGGAGGCGGAGGAGACGGAGAGACGACGATGACGACCTCTTCATCTTAATCCCAACAATAACAACCTAGCTGTTGGTATACCACAAATTGCTGGAGCTCCTTTAGCTTCGAATTGTGTGGCACGACAACGTCGGCCTCAATGTTGCCTCCTTCTCCCTCTGTCCTTCCTGGTGCCTCTGGCCACCGCCACCGTCGTCATTATCCCGCCACCTCCCTGACCGACACTCGGGGAACGACTGACACGACCGGCATGAGTGCGATTTTTTTTCCCCTCTTTCTTCGGCTTCTTTTTTAATATTTGGCTGCTCTTCTTCCTCCTCCTCCCCCACCTCCTCCTCCTCTTTCTCCTCTTCCCGGCCCTCTGTCTGTCTGTCTCATCTGTCACAGGTCCGGGCCAAAAGCCAACGGGGCCGGGGAAAAGAGGGAGAGGGAGGGAGGGAAAGAGAGAGAGAGAGAGAGAGAAGAGAAAGATCACAGGGGACGTTCGCTCCACCGCTCAACCAAAAAGAGGTGGTCCCTTCCCTTCCCTTCCCTTCCCTTCCGCGCTCTACCTACCTCCTCCTGTCTTCCACCGAGCGCCACTCAGGCGATCGACTTGGGACTTGGGACGGGGGTGCGATACGTGCTACGTACTATACGCAACGGTACGAAAGAGTGGAGAGAGAGAGAGAGAGAGAGAGAGAGAGAGAGAGAGAGAAAGACAGAAAAAGTGACGCCGACCAAACGAAACCAAGTTTTCTTTCTCTCCTTAACGGACAGAGAGACTCTCAGAGAGCCATTCAGTAACTTGGTTCTGGTGCGGCATACACAGCTCCCTCGTGGTCATTAATTTTGTTTTGCTCTGTTCCTTTCTCCGCCGAAAGATAATTTCTTTCAGACGAATCGAAATGAGTCAGTATATGTACGTACACGTAATAGCAATATTTTTCGAAGAAATCGTTCTCCGGAATAGCATTTTTTTTCCTCACCTTTTGCTCTTTACAACGCTTCTCCTGCTGCTTCTTTCTACAGAACTCGGATTTAGTGTACTGGGTAGGTGTACTACTGTTAAAGTCGCTCTAGAAATAGATATCCAATCTTGTTCATCCGAGTAATCTTTACTGTACCTACACCTGCCATGGCAGGAATCTGTACGAGTACTACTGTCCAAAGTGCAGGTGTGTTGAATGCCGCGAAATATTCTTCCATGAACAACTGTATTGTGCATATATTTTTAATCCCCACGTGAGCTCGCTGCATTTGTTCCACCAGTAAAGAAATCTCTTTTTTTTTGTCGTTCTGTTCTCCTCCGGAGAATGAAGCGGGAGGGAGGAAGAGAGGAAAGAAAGGGGGGAAAGAGTTTGTTTGACGGCTCTCGGTCCGAGCGACCGCCTTTCGCCGTCACTGTGAAATCCGCGGGAGCCCCCGGCTAGGTACTTACTATACTATGCTACGAAAAAATTATCCAACAATATCTCATTTTTAACGTTCTTCGAGCAATTTTGAGAGCTTTTTAATGCGTAGATGCCAAAAATTGGTTAATACGAATAATTACAATGCTAAACGTGCAATGAAAGTAAGTTACGTATTTAGTAATCAGAATTTTTGGCCTTTTTCAGGTGCTCAAAATACCGATGGTCTTTTAACATTGCTCCATGGCAAACTAGGTAATTTTTTTTTCTCGAAAATTATCCAAGTAATTGTTTGAATTTGTGCCAAAATTGTTAATGTTCAGAAATTTTTAAATCTCGAACAATGTGGACGCCCTAGTACCACTACATATACGGTACGAGCAGCTCCCTCCACGGCACTTCCATGCATGAGGGCATTCAGATGCACGAGGGAGGGAGAATGGGAAGGGAGAAATCAGAAATCGCGGAAATGGAGCTAGGCTAGCGGCGCTCCAAAGGTCATTGCCTCTTTTGGTGCTCAGTAGCAGCAACATACTACTAGTACTAATACGAAAAAAAAAATCACTAAACAAATTTGAAATACTTTTTTCCGACACAGGAGAGCCCAAGTTTGAAATGGCAGATGCTGCATACAGTAGTAACTTACAAGTAACACACACAAACATGGGTTATTTTAAGTCTGAAAGTTACCCTATCCTCCTTCCGTCAGGACGCTTTCTTTGTGCTAGTCGTCCTTGGTTTCGCGATGAGGCTCTTGCGAGCTGCAGTACTAGTGCGTAGTACGTGTAGGTCCACAGGGAAGGTCATGCGGATACCAGATAACCCAGATTTCCACGCCTCGTCATCATAAATGAGATCAAGGCTTTCCGTTGATGCTGCAGCTGCGTCCGTTATACGCTCTCCAGGTGACAATAGCCACATACGGTACAGCAGTGTGACGATGAGCGGGCATCAAACGGAAGTGAAACTCTACAATGTGTCTGCCAAACCCATCCATCCACCTCCATGAAGAGCTAAAGCACAGTCGGTCGAGGACAAAGTCGGGGATGTGGGCAAGATGAGAAATGATGCCTCCTACCTCCCATTGGACAGCGGGGGCAAAAATAACAGACACCAGCGTCAGACTGCGATGGAGTTTTCGCTCTCCATCCTTCCTCTTACCGGGTGTTAAAAAAAAGGAGAGAAATCACATTCAAGTGTAACTTTAGTTCAGAACATAAATGAGTTCTCCCTATCAATCATTCCACCACTTCTTTTTTCGAGCATCCGACATTCAAATCGAGCGGTTGTTAAATGCTGCTTCAGTTTTCCATTTCGAGAGTCGTCAAAAATAGATAACCTGCACTATACTAGTACATACTATGTACAATGTGACTCCAAAAGAAACAAGTATGTGCAGTACGCATAGTACGAAAAAAAAAATAAGACCCTCTTTTATTTAACACGGGATTAAAAGCAAAACACATCAAAGTGCAGAATAAGCGCCTTCCCACTCTCAGTAACTGCATTAGACTCGTTCATCTCCTGGTTGCGTTCACAACTTCTATGTTGGTGAAGTGGCAGGCCTCCGCCACCGGGAAGATGGCAAAGGTGTCTCCTCCGCCGAACACGAGGGCGTTGAGCGGCAAGAGGGGAAGCAGGATGGAGGCGCACAGCAGCAGGTGCGCCAGGACCAGCAGAACGGCCAGGTTGGAGCGCAGGTGCAGGGTCCTAGCCATGTTGAGGGAGGAAGTTGGGGGGGGGGGCGATAGGAAGGTACATTAAATAATTTAATTTTTGTTAATTAGTCTTTAATGAAGATATACAAAAAATCAAGTGACAAAAACAGTCAATATTTCACACCCACCTAAACCCCACAAGGTAAACA
>JAAUYM010111032.1_pt1 | contig 16482 bp, 10 predicted proteins | sample 7278001 | NCBI WGS metagenome assembly JAAUYM01 (sample SAMN14350224, study PRJNA611818) | marine sediment metagenome | isolation source: surface marine sediment (1.8m) | place: French Polynesia: Moorea | collected 2018-08
AAAAAGAAATGTACCTAGCTGCTGCATTTTTCATTGGCTAGTTGCTACATTAAGCGGCGTGACCTGCTACATTAAGCGGCAGGTTTTGCTACATAAATGGCTATTTTGAATCGGTTCTTGACAAAGCTGCTACATTAAGCGGCCTGCTACATTAACCGAGGACACATTAAGCGGCGTCGACTGTACTGTAAAATATGCTTATTGTAGTACGTCCACGGATTAGACATCGATCTGCTAAGTACATCAGGCTTTTAAATTTCTAAATAAAGAGAAGTGTCATCAGTTTGCTCAGATAGTACACCAGTCCCGTTTGTACGTCAGGTTTTACATTTCCTGTAGGTGACGTACGAAGCAAACTTTAATGTACGTAATTGAGTCCAATCATGCCCGAGCACACGCTAGTAAAATAAGAGAGACTGCGTGTACTGACGACAGAGCTTCTTGCATTGTGTTTCCATGGTGGGTTTTGAAAGGTTCATAGACGTGGAATTACTTTGTGCTACTAGTTAGCACAAGGCTTTGAAGCTTTTCAGCTTAATTGGAACTTCAATTATGTACTCTTACTCTTTTTTGTGTGTGAAAGAGAAAAGTGAGAAGATTAAAATGGTAAATTTAAATTGCTTTTAATTTTCTCTCTTCCTTTATCAAGGTAAGAAAAGAAAGAAACACAGGTTTGGGATCAGTGTTGCCAACTGGCATGTTTTATAGCAAAAACAATTAGGAAGATCAGTACTTACCTAGTCAGTCAGATCAGTCCTAGTCAGATACTTAAATTGTCTAGTGCTTGGCATATTTTTTCAAAAGGGGCAGAAAAACCACCAATCTGCATATTTTGCTGGGAACTTTGGCAAATGATCCTGGCTTACAGTTTGCAACCCTGTTTGGGACATCTTTCCACACGGTTGGCTGTCAGCACCATGCTCCGCCAGCTTGAGGACTACTTTCTGGAGACTAGCGTGCATGGCTGCAGGTACTTTGGCTCCAGAAGGACCTCTGCCCCACTGAGGGCCTGCTGGGCAATTGCCGTCACTATGGCCTTTCTCGGTGCTGGCTACATGGTCATGTCCTCACTGCAGGAGGTCTCGCGCAACCCCATCGTGACCTCCTTTGAGTCCGTGCCTGTGCAGGAGTTGCAGTTTCCCGCCGTCTCTGTCGATCCTGGCAAACTGTCACACTGGCACAGGTTTCCAGCCGAGGTGCTTAACATGATTGAATTTGACTGCACTGGTGGCGAGGGCGAGGCATGTCTGAGGAGGAGGTTGCCAGTGATGGAGCGCTACAGACCCTTCCTCACCGACTTTGTGAGGAAAATTCTTCGGGTTAGCTTGACGGAAACGGACCAGGCCTTTGAGTATGTGCCACTTCATAGAGTTCCCTACTTACCCGTGGTTCAAAAGGCTGCTCTTCAGGATGTCCTGATGGACACTGTTGAGGAATTTGTCTTTAGGTACAGCTGCAATCTTTGAAAGGATTAGATATACCAGAGCTATTTTTCTCATTAAGCCATGCCTCTGCTGTGCAGAAACCAGACAAGTGTGAAAGATATCAAGCTGGCCTTTGTCATTGCCACGGCCACCCTGGGAGTTCCAACTGAGATGCTTCGTGAAAGGTGGGAAGAGGTTATAGCGTCTGAATTTCAAAATCCAATCGGTGGCACGAATGCCAGCAGCGTCAATCCCACAGGGGATCAGTCAGCCGACTGAACCTGGATGGTCTGGGAACGCAAGTTGCCCAGATCTGCTGCGCTGTTGCTATTTGCCCTTGCCAATATCTTCTTCTACTATGAGGCGCCCCTCCCGCTTGGAGACGTGATGGATGGAGAGATGTCCCTAACGTCGCTCTCCTATTCCATGGAAAAGAACACCCTGCAGCAGGACCATGAGTCTGCGGTGGCAAGCCTGGTGAGTGGCAGCTATCGCATGGCGCATGATGTTCTGCGTTTTGCAACTGGGATGGACACGGTGCTGGTGACACCCCAACCTTGGATTTCCAGCAGAGAGCTTGGCATGGGTGACGGACGCGTAAACCTTTCAGAGTTTTCGTCACGGTACCCGCTGGACCTAAAGGTAATGAAGTATGCCAGGTAGCCACTGTCGGGGCTTTCTGTCGAGCTTGGTGACTTGGCTGACTTGGAAAGGAGCATTAGAGCCCTGGACTTGCCTGCAAGGGAAGATGCACTGACCAGCATTCCTCGCACGTTTCCAAGGGTATTGCACTGCAGATTCGGGAGGATCTTAAGAGCAAGCAAGGAATGCACCTCGCTGTTTCAAAGGTCCTACTCCACCAGTGGTCTTGCATACACTTTTAACGCTAACCATTTTTGGGATTTGTACAAGAAGACACAAGCTACAGAGATCTTTTACAAAGAGATTAATGAAAAGCATGCAATACAAAGAGAGAAAGAACACCTACTTCCCCTTGACATAGAAGGCTATGGTCCTCGAGATCTACTTATCCTTTCCACCCAACCTTGGCACTGAGGACAAGATTAAGTTTGTTCTGCACAGTCCTGGTGAAATCCCTGACTTGGAAAGCCAGGCAGTCTTGTTGCGGCCTAGCACAATTTACACCTTTGTACTTTCCCCAAAGGAGGTGTTCACAGAGGATCGAGTAGAGAACATAGCCAGATCATCAAGGCAATGCCTGTTTTCTTGGGAAAGCTCGGAACTGAAACTCTTCAGAAACTACACACAGGCTGGATGTCTGTTTGAGTGCAAGCTTCAAAAGGCTGAGAGAACTTGTGGTTGCGTTCCTTGGGACTACCCACAGCTACCGGAGCCGGCATTGGTCTGCAGCAAGAATGGCGAAAACTGCTTTCAGGCAGAATTTTCTCAGTTGAGGGTGACTGATGCCTGTGACTGTCCCAGTTCTTGCACATACACGGAATATCCTTACAACTACCATGTTGAGTCCATTGCAGAATCAAGTGAACTGTGCAAATCTGATATCATCCCCAAAAAGCACTTGGCATACTATCTGCTGACAGGACAAAGGCATAAAATGCAGCATTGGGAGATAATCTGTCAATATTATTTGAGTCAGAAGGTCAGCATTGTAAGAGTGTACGTCGTCTCTACCTCTGCAGGCAAGACCATTCGAAACAAGAGGATGTCATTGGCAGGAATAATAATAATATATATATAATAATATATGGTCAGTACGTACATTTGCACCAAATACCTAGTCATGCAGCCATTGCAATAAGTTAAGCCCTGTGGTATGTCTAGGTGGAATCCTGGGCCTCTTCACTGGGATGAGCATCCTGAGCATTTGTGAGGTGATCTGCTGGGGTGGAAAGGTCACTGCTGCCTTCTCAAAACAGCTGCGTCGCAAACTTTCTAGCCAAAGAATTTGAAAGTTGAGACTTCAACAACAGGACGTTAATGCCAATGCTCATCGACTAGTTTACTGTACGTAGTACAGTTCATACCTTAGTGTAAATACCTTTTCATTAGTACTCTCTCAAGCCACCAAACATGAGTTTATGTTGTAATAATTTTTTTGTGTCCATTCGTGGTACAACAACATTTAATAGTAGATTTTGTAAGTGAGTTCAATTTATGAAAAGTGCAATAACGCTACCTGTTCTATCTTACCTAAAGAGAGAAGAAACAACTAATTTGTACGTACAGTACGAATAGGTATAGTATGGAGAAGTTAGAAATGGATGTTTGTTCAATTTGCGGATTTTTTTTTTCGGCTTAAACAAACAGGATGTCACACCTTACCTTACTGCGCCCGACAGGATTTTTGGGCCAGTCGACGGCCCGACGGGATTTGTTACAGGCGTAACAAATTTACGAAAAAAATATGACTTATGTACATATGTGGTATTCTAATGACATGTTCCATGACATGCTTAAAATGAAATTTGTTACGCTCGTAAGTTTAAAAGTCCCGTCGGGGGACGAATCCTGCGTCTATTTCAAATCATACCCAGTGGCAAATCCATATTTTTTCCTGACAGCTTCTCCCAATCTGCACATTTTTTTGGTGGGATCCTGACAGGTAATTTTTTTGTGTGTATGACACCTGGTATGACACCTGGCATCACCTGGAACTTCAAGGCATATTCTACGATTTCCAACAACATCATCACTTAATTGAAATCAAGGGAAGGGGTTACAAAACGAAGACATCACACAGGCACTTTTAGGGATTGGCAGGGGAAATGGTTTGGTGTGATTCTTACCCCCCCCCCCCCAAAAAAAAAAATCATGTCGGGGCATCATGCTACGAAAGAAAAAAAATACTCCAAACAAGAAGAGATCGGATGGTAGTGTCGGGTAGACACAATTTTTTTTTGGGGGGGGGAGGGGGTCTCTTTTTCTTTCTTTCCATATGGTGTCATTAGGTGAAGGAGGGGGTAAATTAAACATATTTCATGTTTGTCCTCTCCGGCAAACAGGCGTGCACTGGTAGAGACTCTCACTTTACTATAATAACTACCATTAGTGTCAGCAATAACTCTTGTCCACACTGGCAGTAAATATGTGGGTGTGGGTGTGTTTGCACATGTCTCCGACCTTGGGCAGCGCTCTTAGTCATCAATGCAGAGGGGCGATGCATAAAAAGCAAATTGACGTACTACAGTAACTAGGAAGCGGAAAGAAGATGAAAGTCCCATCAGCCTCGGTCGTCTTAAAAAATTATTATGTCACTGTAGTTGAGGAATTAACTAAGAACTATTGGCGCCTTTTCCTTTCCACCTTCTACAGAAAGTGAGAGTCCACTGTAATACTGAGCACAAGAGCAAAATTTTGTGTGCAAACAAACGGGAGGGGGGGGGATTTTCGTGGAAGTCAGACAGACCTCACTGTACTGTGCCTCGTACCTTCCCACGTACTACAGTACCCTGTACATAGGCACTTACTTGTTAGGACATGGGCTGGTGCGGCGGCGCCGTGCGGCGCACGGCGGCGTCCTACGCCGAGGTGGCCACGGCGCACGGCGTCCAGTACGCCTGCGCCGCCGACAAGTACGGCCGGATATCCTCCCTGCTGTGGGTGGCGGTCTGCGCGGTGCTGGCGGGGTTGGCCGGCTTCCTCATCCATAGGGTGAGGGGTGGAGGGGGAGGGAAGGGGGGGGGGGGAGGAGATTAGACAGGAGCAGGAGCAGCAGTAACAGCAGCAACAACAGCAATAGCAATAGGAGCATTGGTAACCTCTGCAATATTGTAATACAGTAGTGCTGCTGTACTCTTATGTAAGACTTTCAAAACTTAAGGTTATCAAGGTCTCTTGCATGTTGAAGCGCAGTCAGGGAGCTTAATAAAAACGCTGCCAGTTATAGTGTGACTCTCTCACAATGTCGGACTTGATATAACGTCATGGTGGCCAACAGACCTACACAGACTGGAGGTCCAACATGGTGATCACCACAGTCAACACAACGGGGCAGCCCATCAGAGATGTCCCATTTCCTGCAATAGCCATCTGCGGTCTTGGTGCCATTAAGGAGGCCATGCAAAACAAGCTCAGGCTTCAGGTCAGCAAATAGAAAAAAAGTCTGGTAGGAGTAGTACAAAAGAGTTTGCTTAGTTGTACGTACTGTTGTACATCCACGGATAAGACATCAATCCACTTAGCATGTCAGGTTTTTAATATAGAGTGTGAGGTCTATGTATGCATGCAGTATTATACTGTACCACACAGCTCGACAAATTTGCAAAGGAGAAGCTGGGAGACTGCTACAACCACTCACACCACTTTGAGGTCATCATGAACGAAGAGAAGTACTCCCATTGGCAGGATGCAGCAGAGGCTATCAAGTTGGACCCGCAGGACTTCCTTGATGTGTACTACCCCAACCTGAGAAAGGACAATGGGCCAGATAAACTGTTTGCACAGTTTGTGAGTTCGGGTTTGACACTCTGTGCTGGTACTATGTAATCTAAAGATTATATGGTATAGGAAAGGATGTTTCAAAATAACGCAAAGTACGAGGTGCTTGTGTAGTCCTGATGGTGGTGGCATAGTCTTGTCTCTATGCACCAAGCAGAGCATCTTTAAAAAAAACTCTTAGCTTGTTCCGGTCGAAAGGATAAGTTCATGTTCAGAACTGTAAAGATTCTGAGTTAGCAAGTTCAGTTAGCAAGCTGAATTAGCAAGTTCATAAACGTGAATGTTGCCATGGCACAATTCAGGACTACAGTACGTTGCATCTACATGTACAGTAGTGTACTACGGTAGATGTTTTGGGCTAATTTTTAATTAAGGTGCCGTACCTAGTATACTATACCGTAGTTTCCCAGAGCACAATTTTTTTTCAGATTGCCAAAGATCCAAAGGCAATTCTCCTCTCGGAATTTGCCTTTGAGACGACTACCAAAAAATGTGACAACAACACTGAAGCAGATCAGGAGGAGGGAGAAGAAGTCCAGGGAGTTGATGGATACATCTACAATGAGGAGACGCGAGTCAGCTATCGTAATCTTGCTGACCCAGTTGACCACACAAAGGCAGGCAAGGAATGCCTTGGCATCGGAAGGGGGAAGCTTATTGAGATCACAAATGATGATGAGCTGCATCAACTTACAACTGCAATTAGGGTTGGAATAGGTGGGCAACTAATGGGTGGCAAGGAACACTTCCATAAATTTCTGACAATATACTATAGAAATGATATGTTCAAATAAATAAATACAAGAGTTTCTCAATGCTTTTTAGATCCATTTGCTGCCCTCCAGAATGGGCAGTACTTCTGGGTGGATAAACTGGTGGTGGCAAACTTGTATCCAAGATATTTCAAGCTAGAGGAGCCAATTCCATTCACAACTGATGAGTCGGAATTCTGCCCCATGCTGAAATATAATAAATCATCAGACCTGATGATGGGCAAGTTTGCTGCCTGCACTGGAAAGGCACTGGCTATCTGCCTCAGCTATCCTGACCATGACCCCTGTAGAGTATTTGAGGAAGCTGATGCAGCGGAGGCTCCAAGTGTGGACAAGCTCATAAACAATGATATGGCTGTAAAGATGCAAAGAGAAAAGACCATATGGGAGTTACGGTACACGTACAGAAGTTTGTACCAACAACTTGACTTGACTAGGGCCTCATCCAATCTGTTTGAGCTCCTATGGTTCTCCACGCTTCCATGCAGCTCTATCATCGAAGGGAGAGACTACTCCATGCTGAAGAAGTGCGAGTGGATGGGACAGGAGATTCCGTGTTCCAACATCTTTACCATGTCCCCCACGGACCGCGGCATGTGCTGCGTCTTCAACATGGCCGCCGCGGAGGAGATGTTTAGGGACAGCTGGTATCAGAACATCATAACCAGGCTGCAGGAAGAGGACAGAGACCAGGAACATCACATTCCATACAACTTGCCCAAGTTTGAGTCCGCAGCGGGAAGGAACAAGGGCCTGTCCGTGGTGCTGGATGCTCGCTCCGACACGCTCTCACTGGCATCTGTGGATGAGGACTTCCAAGGGTTCCTCGCCACGGTCGATGGCCGCACAGCAGTTCCACAAACCGACGTCAGGGGCTTTCACCTCCGCCCTGGCCACGACAACCTCGTGGCGCTCAGCGCCACCTCGGTAAAGGCAGCATCTCGCATCAAGGATGTTGACCCACACACGAGGAACTGCTACTTTAAGGATGAAATGAGCCTGGACCTGTTCACCGTCTACAGCCAGGCCAGCTGCTTGCTGGAGTGTCGTATCAAATATGTCCTGTTTGAGAAGAACGTCTCCTGCATCCCATGGTGAATAAAACCTTACATTTCCTTAAAAAAATTGCACTACCTATAGCATAATCATAATCAATAGTGACTTTTCAAGGTTTATGCCTGCCAGTGATGCCTGGAGAAAACCGATGTGTGATCCAAGTGAGGCCTTCCTTTTCATGAAGCACAAGAATGAGGTACCAGAAGAAGCGTGCAAGCGTTGCCTGCCAGACTGCAACGCCTTCTTTTATGGTGCCACAGTCACCAGCCTGCCCTTCCGCCAGTGCTCGGACAAGAACATTGGAGCAAGCCCGCTCTGCAAGCTGAACGAGCCGACCCCGCTCAAGCCGGTCATCTACGGCTCGCTCCTCCGACAAGAGTACCTTGGGGACAGTGCCACAACTGCTGACGACGACACTACTAGCAATGAGGATGAGGATGCTGACTCTGAGCTACCGGACCACGTCAGGGAGAGAGAGAACAACATCAGGACTGCCTACAGCGACGAGAGGGCCCTCTTTCAGAAGAGTGACGAGAAGACCTACGACGCCTACGTGGAGGCAGGAGAAATCAGTCTTCAGAGATCAAAGATCATCATGCAACTAAGACATGTACCTACCACCACTTGTCATTACAGGACATTGCCATAGTGCACTTCTTCTTCGACTCTCCCACGGTCTTTCAGTACTCGCGGGACCTCAGGATGACGGTGATTGACTTCATATCTCAGGTATTGGCGGTGTACAGTACCACTACTACTACATGCCATTAAAGTAGTACGTGCCAATAGGGCAGAACTCCAACATAATGTAGTATAATTGGTGATCGCCAACTGAGAGTCCTCCACAATTTCCTGAATGCAATCTTTGGCAAAGTAGTGCAGTTTGGACAAAATCGGCATATGGCAGCACTGGTGCGAAATGCGAACTTTTCAACCCTCCACATCCAGTTTTTTTGTGACTCCTCCCCCCTCAGGTTGGCGGCCTCCTAGGCCTGTGTCTGGGCTTCAGCATGGCCTCGCTGGTGGAGATAGCGTACTGGGCCACCGTCAGGTTGTGGGCGGAGACCGCGGCCAGAGACGATGGCGGAAAGAGGAGGAGGAGGAAGGGGGCCAAGATCAGGGACGCTTGAAGTGGCAACTCCAGCACAAATTACAGGAGAACACGACAGACAGTGTGCATGGTAGAAATCCCCATTGATGTTGTTGTACAGACACTTTTTTTCATCTCTTATCAAAGCCACTAATAGTAACATCTTTGACTGCACGTCTCTCTTCAGGACGATGCGAGATAAGTCCATGTGTTGTCGTTTCTGAAATCTCTAGTGGTATGTACCCAGAGACACGTGTGTCCGAAAAAAAAAGTGATAGCGATCTTCACGCTCAAAGGACGCAGTTTAAAACCAGATTTACTACATGTACCCTACAACAAAAGGAGCAGCAATAACCGTTTGCCCCTAATGCAGCACGTACGACGTAGTACAGTCGAACCCGCTTAGGCGTAAATCAGATAACAAATGGAAATGTTTTGGAGAAACAGTTGGACATGACATTGTACAGTTCTGTACAGTATAGTAAAGTTTGCTTAGTACATCCACAGCTAAGACGTCAATCTGCTTAGTATGTTAGGTTTTCAAATTTCCAAAACAAAACTTGTGTCGTCAGTTTGCTCAGATAGTACGTCAGTCTGGTTAGTATGTCAGGTATTGCATTTCCCATAGGTGATGCACCAAGCAAACTTTACTGTACTAGTTGCACACATCTTGCTCAACATAAAGTGGGATAAAAACTCTGCTCTTTCCCACGCACTCATGCGGGTTTGACTGTAATGTATGTACACATTTTTCCTCCTGGGTGGATGTGGGGGTCAGTCATGCTTCAGAGATTCTGAATGGAAAAAAAACCGACCAATAATGTCGAGGTAGCATCCAGGTATCTGTACTTTCCCCCCATGGTAAAGTAAAATATTGAGGTAGAGATCAGACATAATTCAGACTAGAGCAACAATTTTACCTCAAGACACCTAAGAGATATTGCTAAGGTACTATGGGATATAATTGTTGCCATAGTCTCTATTATGCCTGGTCCCTACCTCAGCGTGGTCTCCAATATTGGTCGGGAACAAAAATAGTAGGCAACAGTGGAGGGTTCAACTTTCACTCTCAGTGAGGGCTTCACAAGCACGAGCATCGTGGTCTGCCATTGCGCACGGTATTTTCGTACATCCCTGTAAAGAGCTACGAGCAAATTGAAAAGTTATTTTAAGTGAGTTTTTGCAAGGTTTATTTAGATACTTTCAACATATACATAGTTTCATAATTTTATGTGTTTAAGGAGATATCAAAGATCAAAACTTCTGCCTGGATAGGTGTGTGTACATCACGTGACCAGGGCAGCCCATCTTCTTTCTCTTCTTCTCTTGTACTGCGCACAGACAGAGTATGTGGACAGGCATGCAGTTAGGTGCAGTTTGTCTATTTTGCAGTTTGATGGTCTCCAAGTGCTTGTTTTGTATTCACCAACGAAACAATATGCAATGGGAACATTCTTCAAAGAATGCCGCAGCAATTTGCACTACGTACAAGATGTCAGGAGCGAGCATGTTGCTGCCGTTGCTGCTCCACTACCACCTGCAGCTGACCACGACTCCCGCCGCTGCCTCCGTCAGCTGCTACAGCTGCGGCGGGGTGCCGGACGGCGCGGACCCGCGAGAGCTGACCAGAGACTGGTGTCCGCTCAGGCTCTGCAGGGAGTCAAGCTCGTGCTGGAAGAGGAGGACGAGTAAGGAGGGAGGGAGGCGTGACATCCGGGGAGGGGGGGAGGGTGGCGGGGCCTTGAATACGTGTAGCCGGACACGAGGTCTCTAAATCCCCTTTGTTCTTGTTCTACATACTTGTTGATTCCCCCCCTTCCCCCGCCGTCCCGCCCCTTTTTCTAGGGAGGGAGCCTAACCGCACAGGTCTGTCCCAGTACGAGTGCGGAGGCAACCAGATCGACGACTTCTGCTTTTCCTACGCCGCCAGGGACGAGTTTGGCAAGTTTTAGTATTATTTTTTACAATTTTACAACTGACTTTTACCGTTATTTTCTGTTTCCAACAGGTAAGTACTTCGTGAACGAGTGCTACTGCACCACCGACGAGTGCAACGCGGCCAACAGGTTCAGGGGGAACGACTTCGTCCTCGCCACCGCCACCATCGTGCTTGTTTGTGGCGTTCTTTTATAAGAAAGCTTTGGCTTTTTTTCATGGAAGCAAATAAGAAAATGATCTTTGCAGAAGCCTGATAAGTCAAGCGTTTCCGCTTGCAATTTTTTTTCACTTTCTGCTGTGACGGTCTTGGAATGGTCTCACTTCTCTTTTTTTTCTTATTAAGGTTGGTGATTTGAACGTGCGTGCCTCGATCATGAAGTAAGAATAACAAGCTCTAAGACTTGCAAGCCGTTCTGGACGCGGTTTTCCCCGTCCTTGTCCCTCGGTGACATCCCTCGTTATCACCGCCATCATCACCTCCGGTGATTAATGCTTCCTCCTTCCCTTCCTTCATCACATCTTGGCGTATATGACAGAAAAGAATTGATCTGATTCACCGTTAAAGCAACCGTGAAGAGAGAGAGAGAGACAATACCAACAACCCACCTTTTGTTTTTTTCCCCTCACACAAATTTCCGTGGCAAATCTTTTATTGACGCACACATCCACTGGGAGAAGAAAGAGGGAAAAAAAGTGTAGTACCCAACCAATATCGCTTGCGTGGATTTAGTGATGGGTTGCTCTAAGGTTTTCATATTACTTAGGTATATGGCATTAGGAACGCCATGGTAATGTTAGAAGAGTGATGTAAGAACTTTAGAGCAACCCAGATTGCGTGCGACCCAATCGCTAACAACAAATAGTGTCGTCACCGACGGTGTGACCCCAGTGATACCAATATTGGTTGGGTTGTAGTAGGAGGTAGCACATAAAAAAACCTCCCTTGAGTTTTCGTTTCCAACGGTATGAAAAAGTTTTTGAAGTCAGTTTGATCGATGAATATTGCCTAATTTTCTCACGAACTTTTTGTCTCGGTTTTTATTCTCCTTCTTCCTGGGAAAAAGAGGGCGTGTCCCAACATCGCAATAAAACGCGTGCATGAAAAAACCAGTTTTACAAAACCCAACTTAAAAAAGTCTTGGAACTAAAATAAAACTAAGTGTGGGGAAGTTGGTTGTGTTTCGTCTCTCAGCAGTCACGTGGCCGCAGCCGCCGCAGCCGCCGCAGCCGCCGCAGCCGCCGCAGCCGCTCACAAAAATTATCCACGCCCAAACGCGTCCTGTGGAAGTTATCCTACGGGGTGTTGCAAGAAGACGTTCTGCTACTGTGCTGGAAAGCCTGCCCAACCAACAACGCACTCTTAATAAACTCCCGACTGAGCTCCGATGCAGAAATTTTGTTAATAAGAACCGACTGAGCATACAAACCTGCACCAAATGTGCAATAACATGCATGTGTATGTGTACATGTTTCGACTAAGCTTCCATTTTGCATATCACCGTTGGTGGTTGGGTGGCAAGAATACCAAAATACAGAAAAAAATCCCTTATTTTTTGTCAGACACTCTGTTGTTAATGGAGCAAACTGCGCAGAAAGAAAGACGCCAAAGATTTTCCCGGGCGAAATTTGACATCCCAAGAAGGTTCAGTCCAGCCCCCCTCCCTTCTTCATTTGTGAGCAGGACCACCCACCCCCCAAAAAAAGAGAGCAGATAATTAACCACCACCAAAAAAAGAAAAAAATGACTCAGCTTACAAGTCTTGATATTTAAAAAAGCTACATGAGTCTGGCACATTTATGTGTCTTGGCATGCAAGACTCTTGGAACTTATTTTCTGTTTGGCACGTATTTTTTTTCCAGGACAACTTTATTTACTGTTTGGCATTCTCTTTTTTCCAAGGGAGCTCATTTACTGTTCGGCATGCCAAATTTTTGTGCCGCTGTAACCCAACCACCAACGGTGGTCTGGTAAATGGAAGCTCAGTTGGAATATGTATACATTGCATACACATTTTTGCACATTTGGCACCGGTTTGCATGCTCAGTCGGTTCTTATTAGCAAAATTTCTGCATCAGAGCTCAGTCGAAAGTTTATTAAAGTTGCGTTGTTGGTTGGGAAAGAGAATTAGGAATCTGGGATATACTTTTTTGAAAAAAAATCGGCAAATGCTTCCGTTCTTGTTCCTTTTTTTTAACTAGTGATTAGTTTTTTTAAGTGGAAAAAAGTTGACTTTGGTCAACTTCTTCAACTAGCATAAAGATGTTTCTTTTTTTATGTTCCACTGTACCAACAGCAGGACATTTTTCCCCCCCACTTGTCCCAACTAAAGGAGGAAGATTCTGAGCTGAGCGCGCTCGTTGCTACAGAAAAGTGACGCTCTCTTCCCTCTCCTCCTCCTCTATCTCTCCTCACTCTCCCTCCTCCTAGTTCCTCTCCTCCTCCTCTTCCTCCTCCTCCAGCACGGAGAAACACGCACACACAGCGTTTTCCCGACCGCCAGTCTCTCGTCTTCCTGAGGAAGGAGCAGGTTTTCATTGGCGGTGGTGGATTTATTGTGACTGAAGAAGAGTTTTATTGCTATTTCTTCTTCTTCTTTGCCTGTTGAAGAGACACACACAAAAAAATAATAAAATTGTGTGTGCGCTGCTTGTGCTGGATCATGTGACATCTCTGTGAAGAAGAAGAAAGCTCCCCAATAGAGTGAATATTTTCTACGGGAAAAGTGAGCACGTGAGGTGAATAATGTTGTTGAAAAAAAAATGTGAAAAGAAAAAGTGTCCTTAAAGTGTCAAATTCCGGAGTGAGAAAAAAATGGGTCCTAGATCGTGCTTCGTCCTGTTGTTGTCGCTGCTGTTGCTGCTGGACCTGTTGACGGCGCCGGTGCAGGGAAACAACAGCAACAGGAGGAGGAGACGGAGGAGAAAGGCTAGAGTCGACGGTAAGAACAGATGCATTTAAAAAAACCCAGTTTTTTTCTTAAGTTCTTGCCAACCAAAACATTTTTTAAGGATAATATCTTTTGCTGAAATTTCCCTTCTATAAAGAGGGTTAATTTGAAATGAAGAGAAAGAATTTTATTTCCTTTTCTGGACTCATTTTCACTTCCCCTCCCCCCTCCCAAAACCCGACCAACACACAGCACATAAGGCCGAACATATGGTGACGCCTTACTTGACATATTCTGTGCAGTAGCAGAGCAGACCATGAACGTCTTGGTGACGCAATCTGCTCCAGTTGCTGCACTGGTTATTCGGTTCCCCCCCACATAGGCCGCACATCATGTCACGTTGACCTCGCAAAAATTGCCCGTCCACGTTTGGTCTATGTGGCATAGCAAAAATTTCCACGTACTGTGTGCTGGTCGGGAAGTGGAGAGCCAAAATGGGAAGGAAGCTGGACTAATTGAGTGCGTCACGCTATAAGGCAATTCTTTTTCCTCCCTCTTTGCTGGCTGCTGCTGTTCCCCAACAAACAACGCACTCTTAACAAACTTCCGACTGAGCTCTGACGCAGATTTTTTTTATCAGCACTGACTGAGCATACAAATTGGCACCAAATGTGCAAAGACGCATATGCAACGTGTATATATGCCAACTGAGCTTCCATTTTGCATGCCACCGTTGGTGGTTGGGTCACAGAAAAAGTTTTTATTTTTCGGCATGATAATCACAAGGATGAAGGGGAGGGAAAATTGGGGTCGGAATTAATTGCTGATATATTTTTAGAATGCCCTGACGTGTGATGAAGTTTTTAATTTTTTAATGTGCGAGAATAAATAGTGCACAGTGCACACTGCATTAGCACATGATTTCCTCTCCATCAAACTGTATCAAATAACGTCCAAAATGTTTTAAAACATTAACTTTTTTATTCTTCTTCCCCCCCAACAAAGTGTAACCTACAACTAGGGCCAACCTTGTTTACTAACAACAAAATTTATCTCCACCCAATAACTTTTTTTTGAGAAGCAAAAAAACTTTTGAGAAGCACCTCCTCTCCTCTCTCTTCCTTCCCTCCAAAAAAATCGGCCTAATCTGTCAGACTCTTCCTTCTCTCCCTCCCTCCCTCCCTCCCTCCCTCCCAAAAAAGCCCTCAATTTCACACCCAAGAGAGAAGATTTTTTGTTGATCCTTCGTGGAAAAAGGGAATATTTTTCCTTCCATCATCATCTTCATGTGGGAAATGGAAAGGAGCTGTCTGGCGGAGAAAGGTCAGGCAGTAATTTTAAGGGGAGAGAAGGGGGGTGGGGGAGGTAGTTAGCCAAACGAGCATCAGTCCTATAGGGATGTTTGTTGTACGATTAAGAAAATTTTTTTTCTTGCCTACGTAGTCGACTAAATTTTCTAAGATTAGACTCACTAGTTAACTAGTAACACACTAGTTATCAACTACTAGTTACACGAGAAATTCCGAAGTAAAATTTGATGAAATTTGAGGGGTAAAATGTAAATTTTTGACAACCACAACTAAAAATACTTTTGTCGATTAAGAATTAGCATCCCTAGTCCATCCATCCTCTGATATTTTCCCCTCAGGTGTCGGGAAATATGGGGAATGGGGGAAGGGATGGAAGTTTTTTTTTTAATCTACCCGACCAACAATGCACTCTTAATAAGCTTCCGACTGAGCTCCTATGCAGAAATTTTGTTAATAATCACATACAAATTGGCACCAATCGTACAAAAACGTGTATGCATTGTGTATATATTCCAACTGAGCTTCCATTTTGCATACCATATCATGTTAGTGGTTGGGTAGGCTGTCTGGCATCTATCTAACAAGCAAATTTACTAGGGTGTAAAGAAAGAAGAAAAAAACCCTGCCCCACAGCGACGAACAGGCGTCAAGAAAGAAAAAAAAACCACAATAAATTCGTGCTTGACGACCGATCAAAAAGATCCACAGCAAGACATGATAATCACTTATTCGTGACTGAAGGAGAAGAAGAACAGGATGGCAAAAAAAAGTTGTTTGCAAATGGTACAGGAGAGCTCCAATGCTTAGTACCAATAGTGAAAGTACTGGACTGTCATTGGAGTTTAAAATAGCTGAGGTCTACTGTATACTGTAGGTAATTTTGCAAATCTGCCAGGAAGAAGCATCACGAACCAACCAACAACGCACTCTTAATAAATATCCTCCTGAGGTCCAATGCAAAATTTTTGTTAATAAGCACCGACTTGGCATGCGAAGTGGTGCCAAACGTGCAAAAACGTGTGTGAAATGTGTACATATTCCGACTGGGCTTCCATTTTGCATTCCACCGTTGGTGGTTGGGGAGGTGGTTTTCAAACTTTTTTCCCCCTTTTTGCAAAGAAAAGACACAGTGTGCGAAAAATGTCAAAGATGGCCTCGCTGGAGGACAAAAAAAACACACATCACGTGGCGGCAATTAGGAGGAGCCGCCAAGAGGAACGGAACGAAGGGTGTGCAATGCGCGAGCTCACCTCAAATTCGCATATAATGTATAGTATAGTATACGACGTAACTTGATGATTGAAAAGGTGGTCGGCTGAAAAAAATGAGAGATTTTTTTTTTGGAATCCAAAAAGTAGGTCTGGCAAAAAAAGTAAAATCCATCCTCATCAATTTCAATGTCCGCCACATCTGATGGAGGAGAGGAGGAGGAGGAGGGGGAGGAGGAGGAGGACAGGCTGAGGTGCAAAGGACTGAGGGAGCGCAGCCCAGTGAGGCTGTGGCCAGGAGTGGGCATCCACGTGTGGCCAGAGCAAGCAGTCAGGAGAGAAGAGAGGAGGAACAGGAGGAGCAGCAAGGATGATG
>JAAUYM010108009.1_pt1 | contig 16474 bp, 17 predicted proteins | sample 7278001 | NCBI WGS metagenome assembly JAAUYM01 (sample SAMN14350224, study PRJNA611818) | marine sediment metagenome | isolation source: surface marine sediment (1.8m) | place: French Polynesia: Moorea | collected 2018-08
AATATTTAAATTTTGTTATTATTTGTTTTTAAATTGGGGGTGGGGGTGGTGGTGGAGAGATAGAGAGTAAACTCGCTCCCACATTACACCCCCGGTGTTAAATTTGAGGGTTTTTCTGGCTGTGGAGAGGGGGGAGGGGGGAGAATGAGATGGACACGAAATGCCACATCACCTCTTCTCTTTTCCCGCCCATTCGTGACGCCTCTCCCTCCCTCCCTCCCTCTCTCTGTCCTTGGAAGCTGAAATGAGGATCAGGCTATTTAGAGCTAAAGAGCTATCTTGCCATTTCTACGCGTATGTACAGTACGTAGTACGCACTACAAAAAAATCCACAATGTGACTATGGACGAAAACCATCATTAATGCACATTGCTGTTGCAAGAGATTGACATCATCAGACCTTTTCCACGCAACTGTCAATTATTGAAACTTCCCCCCCCCTGCAATTCATGCCAGCTGCCTTCTTATTTGTCAAATTCCAACGGCTACATCATCTCTTAAGCTCTCTCTTTCTCCTCCTGCATGTTGCGTGCGTTGCCTAAGTGCAGAGAAGAGGAGGAGGCCCCAACAACACTCGGGCAAAAGTCAGAGGAGGAAGAGGAGGAGGAGAAAGAATGATCATCCATTAAGTCCAAGAAGGAGAGTCATGCGAAGCCTGCCTCTCTCTCCGCCTTCGTCTCTCTCTCTCTCTCTCCCCGCGTCAGAAGAAGGATGATGATGTATCTAATTACTTTTGTCAGGCCAAATGAGGCCAGCCGAGAGGAGGAAGAAGGAGTGGGGCGGACGCACAGACAAGACAATCAGCACAAAAAGGTGCTTTGTCTTGACTCTCCTGGTTCTTTTTTGCATGTCTTCCTGACTGCCCAAGAAAAAAGGGGAGGGAGGGCGGTTGCTTATTTTGGGAAAAAAAAACTTTTTTCCTCTTCCTCCCCTTTCCATTGCACGGCACTTGGGGGCGATGGCGGCTAAGGAGGTCACATAGGCAACACGGTGAGTTGAAACTTCTTAATTTTTTTGACGACTGTCCGAGATGTCTTGGAGTTAATCTTCCAAAATGCATTTCTCTCCCCTCTTCCTAATTACCTCCCTTTAAAAATTTCCCAAGTTCTTGCCTATGGATGGACTAAGACGTCAGTCAGCGAAGCACAAGCCGCCGCCGCCGCCCTCCGTGGCCGCCGCCGCCGCCGCCGCCGCGGCTTCTCTCGCTCTTTGTCAGGTCTTCTTACTTGTTATTTAGGGGAGGGCGAAGAAGAAGAACGGGAAGACGATTACGAAAAAAAAAAAAAACTGCGCGGGGAGGAAGGGAGGTCAAGAGGGGCCAAAGAGTGCAGACGCCATCTCAATCTGGACAGGAGAGGGAGAGAGCTGGAGCGAGTGAGTGTCCGATTTTTCCTGCCTCCTCAGCAAGGAGTCTGTCTGGACAGCGCACACGTAACACACGCAATCGCAGGTGGAAAAGAAAGGACAAGGCCATCATCATCATCGTTCTCCCTCCCCCTCCTTCCAATTCACACTGAGTCATCATTTTGATTAATCTCGGGTCTACTCTCTCACTCTTCTCCTTCCTCCTGTGACTGCCACTAACTGCATTCCAGACGTAATTAGATCGCCATCCTCTCTCCTCCTCCTTCGCTCTTTTTTCCCGCGACGCCGCCACCGATGAAGTCTGACTCAGACAGCAAATGAGATGGGGGGAGAAGGAGGAGGAAGAAGATCAGCATCCCCCCCCACACACACATGCAAAGATGTCTTCTGCCCTATTTTTTTTCTTTCTTCGGAGTCGGACGGAGAGAGGGTGGGGGGAAAGGAAGAGGTCATCCAAGCGGGAAGAGAAATGACAGGGGAACGAAAGAGCATATTTGGGTCAACGGACGAAACGGAAAGAAGCTTCCGAATTTTTTTAGGCCACATGTTTTTCACAGAAAGCAATTGAATTATCCGTGGTTGCGGAACGCAAACATAATTTTGATGATTGCACCTGTGTGCACCTATGTGACTGCCCACCAACCAGGCAGGGAGAAAGGCATGCGGCCTTTGCACACACACACTAGGTAGAAGTGAAGAGGGAGAGAGAAGGTGAGGAGAGAGGGAGGAGGCTGGGAAAAAAAGCGACGTCTCATTTGGCGCAAATTAACTCGGGCGCCTTTTATTGACCAATTGATTTGGTGCTGCTGCTGCTGCCGACGACGACGACGACGAAGCCCGAAGTCGAAGCCGACAAAGACGCCGACTCTTTTAGCGAGGGTAATTACGTGGAGGGCGGAGCGGGAGCTGGGGGAGGGGGAAAGAAGCTGTTTGTCTCATTATGGCTCGTAAATATTACGGCGCGTCCACCGGCGCAACGGCGTGACGGCGCCTACAACCGCTGCTGCCGCCGCCGCTGCCGCTGCTGCTGCTGCTGCGCCCACACAAGGAGAGACGGAGGAAGAGGGAGCTTTTCATCATTCCTCAGAAGGAGGCGGCGGCAATTTCTTGCAGCGCGAAAATGGCCTCTCCTTCTTGTTTATGGCTCTTCTGCTGCTGGCAGAAGTCACTGGCTTCCATTAGAGAGGAGGTAGAGGAGGCAGTTTCTGGAGTAGTGGTAATGTGATTCTGATTACCTCCTCCTCCTCCTCCTCCCCCTTCTTCTCCTCAGAAAAGGCAATTTCTTTTCCGACGAATTCTCTTTCGGGAAACGAACAGCAGCAGCAGTTTGGATTAATGGTTTTTGAACTGCCTGAAGAAGAAGAAGCAGAAGGAAAGGGAGAAGAATTAAGAACACCGTAAAAAAAAGTTTTTTTTTAAGACTTCTGCTTAAAAGGCTGCCTGGGATAAATTAGGAGGAAGAAGAAGGAGAAGAAAAGTTGGAAGAAAGAGAGCAGAGAAATCATGGAGAGATGAGAGGCAGTGATTCATGCACCGCTTCCAGACAGACGAACTACGTAGTACAGCACATGTACGTACAGTACATGGAAGGAGTGAGAAACAGCGGCGTGCGGCGGCGGCTTTAGCGGCTCCGGCGGCGGGGTTGGCGGCGGAGAAAGAAAATCATCATCCTCAATTTCTTCTTCCCTTTGGAGCGCGCGCGCCCGTTTCAGTGTCGAGCGCGCGCGCGCGTTTCCTGTGTGGAGGTGTCGAGGATATTCCTGCCTGCCTTCCTCGAGAGAGTCGCTAACATGACCACCTCCACCTCCGCCTCCGCCTCCGCCTCCACCACCGTATAGGCGGGGGTACCTGCCTTCGCTGGTGGTCTCCAACTCTCTTCACTCTCTTCTTCGAAAATGACCCACCAGACACCTTCCCTGCCTCCCCGCTCTCCTCTCCTCTCCTCTCCTCCCCTCTCCTCTCTCTCTGCTAAGCAGGCCATGCTTTGTCTTCATCATTGTCATTATTGAGCTGTTCAGACCTTTTTTCCCTTCCTTCTTTTCTTTTCAACCTGCGTTTTTCCAAAGCCGACACTCGGAACACTTTTTTTTTGAAAACGAGACCCTTCTTTCTCCGCGTTGTTGAAGTCAGCGGCGTTTTGTCCCCATGATTGATTCGCTTCCTCACACAACAAAAGAAGGGGAGAAGAAGAGAGGAAGAAGAAGAAGGGTCTGTTTGGGGTTCAACCCCCCCTCCTCCGCCCCGCCCAGAAAGTTAGAACGTTTGACAGACCGACTTGGCCTATGTACTAGTAGAGCTTTTCGGGAGGGTTTTTCTCAGCGTCCCGGGAGTAGCATGCTCTCTTTTTCTTCCTGGTTTGAATAGATAATTTGGTGCTCGAATACCCGGGCATTCGACGAGTTCGGGAACCCTACGAGTTCGGGGAGTTGAAGAATCTCTAGTAAGTCTCTCTCGTACTACACGACCCTTTTGTTGATGCACACACAAAACATACAAAAAATCGCTATTCTTCTTCTTCTTCCAAAAGCTCTCCTGAGGGCCATCAAGGGTCCTTTTCCTACTACTACTGCACAAAAAAGGGAAGGAGGACGAAACAGGGGTGGCATTATATCTCCATTAAGCGTTTTCCTCCCTCTTCAGTGAATGGATGTATCAATTGAAAAAGGGGGAGGAAAGAAGGAAGGAAGGAAAAAGGTGGGTTCAGTTCAGTTCAGTCGCGTCGTCATCATGTGATACGAAGCATTGGAGTATGACACGCAATTTCCTCGTCCTCTTCTCCATTAGTGGAGGACAAACAAAGCGGAGAGAGAAACTGGAAGGAGAATTGATAAGAAATCTTATTTGCGGCGATTGAAATTCGTTTGAAAACGCATTTACACAACGACACAAGGACTCCCCCCTCTTCCCACCCATCGCCCCTCCCCCCAAAAACCTAACATTTTGTTTTGCCAAATGTCCGATAAAAAGGTAACTGCTTTGCATCAAGCAGAGGGCCAGGGCCTATGTAGTTTATCGTTCTGACAGAGGAGGGAAAAAACCGGCTCGATTTACTTTCCCAAAGGGGAAGAAAATGAGAACGGAAACAACACGGTTTTTTTCGACGACGATGACGACGAGGACTGCATTAACAATTGCAGCAGCAGCGGCGGCGCCGTTGGTTTGAGAGGGGGTGATTTGATACGGGCGTTTTTCGAAGCCACTACAACATTCATGTGATTGATGCCAGCTCTGCTGCTGCTGCTGCTGCTGCTGGCGATGAAAAAGGTTTTTTTCCCCCATGCAAATGGCCTCTTCCTCCTCCTCCTCCCACCGCGCCAATCAAGGTGACCGCATTATTTGAAGCCATAAAATACCAAAAAGGAAAAAGAGGTACAAATCGGCCACCGCAAATGGAGAAAGGATTTTTTTCCTTCTTCTTCTCCCAATTGTAATATTACACACTCACAGGAGCTACGAAACAAAGAAGTTTCCCAATCAATCAAATCTCCAAAGTGTCCTCTTTCCCTCCATCGCTAAAGAGACACTTTTCGCCAAAATGTACTTTTTAGCTATTCCCACTTTTTTTTTTTTTTAGACAGAACGACCTGTCCGAATTGACTCTTTGTGTGCGAGACTACTAGTAGAAAGCGCTCACACACATGCTAAAGGGGGGGGGGGCACCCCTATAATCTGGGGTTGGTGGCGGGGGTGGTGGTGGCTGATGGTGTCAAACAACCCAGCGCTTAAAATCCCATTTCTGAGGGCAATTTTCGTATTCCTGTTACCTCCGCATGAGAAGAAGAGAAGAGTGAGACACGTTGGCTTTTGTCTTTCTCTCCTTCTCCTCCCTCTCCTTTCCTAATGGCAATGCAATATGCCTTCATTATCATACCAGGTGTTTCAGCCATTGTCACAAGAAACAGAAAATACATAGAGTCCTCTGAAGTGATTGCCAAAGCAAAGGGAAGAAATCATCGATGAAAAAATTATAATTGAAACACCCTGCCTGCCGCGCTCATGTAAGAAACCGATTTGGGTCGAGTTAGCAGTCGCGCAAAAGAACCTTTTTCCTTCTTCTTCCACCCAAAGAGTGTGCGTGTATCAATTAGAGCCCATTACAAAGCGAGCTTTTGGGGGTGGTGGCCCCGTTAATGGGGCTTCCTCCTCTATTTTCTCTCTTTCTCTCAAGCTGAGAAATTGACGGGTCTCACTGTCAACTGAACTGAATAACATGCGCATATGTGTGTGAGGAGTTAGACTATAAAATCTACTAGTGTGCACGTGTACTAGGTAGTACTAAGTAATTGTTTGCGGTAGACAGAACCAAGATCGTTTCAGAAACTAGTACAATTAAGAACCTTCGGACCAAGTTGACAAGAAATCATAACGAGTTTCTTGTCAACATGTCAGGAAAAGTTCGGGTTTTGAGTGTGCAGGAGAGGGTGGAGGTGGGGTCAATCTTTCTCGCTTATAAATTCTTTCTCAAGATTTGGGGAAACGAGGGTCTCACTCTCTCTCTCTCTCTCTCTGTGGCTTTCGAAAGGTGGCAATTGTCTCGCTGACAAAAGTTGTTTCTTCTTTCTTGTCCTTCTTGCCTCTCTTGATCAACGAAACAGGTCCTGCTTTGAAGGACAATTTATCTACTCGAATTGATTAAACCTCATTATGATTGTGTGTGTATGAGGGTGGGGGCAATGGGGGACAAAATAGAGTGGGTGGGGCTTTGAGGAGAGGAAAGAGGGGGAACCATTTTCGTCGTGAAGTACAAAAGATCTCACCTATCAATAATTGAAAGAATATGTGCGGAGAGACTGAGAGACCTTAATAGAAAAAAGGCCAATGAGGAATAAAGTAGCATAGTACAATTTTTCATAGGTATATGACGAGTGGCCAATTCTGGCTTTTTTTAACGAGAAATTTGTTATCGGAGCGAGTGCCATATAAATTGGAAAAAAGTATATATGTAGAAAATAATAAGAAATCTTGCTTAAAAAAAAAGAACACAGCCACATGGTATAAATGTTGCACAATTGTTTTTATTTGACTTAAAACCGCTTTTTCTTTGTCTTTTCCAGAATTGGACCCTTCCCAGCTGACCTTCTCCACGAAGCAGCCGCCGAAAAAGAAGCGCAAGTCGCGCACCGCCTTCACCAACCACCAGATCTTCGAACTGGAGAAGAGGTTCCTGTACCAAAAGTACCTCTCCCCGGCGGACAGGGACGAGATCGCAGCGGCGCTGGGGCTGTCGAACGCACAGGTGATAACGTGGTTCCAGAACCGGCGGGCGAAGCTGAAGCGCGACATGGAGGAGCTGCGCAAGGACGTGGAGTGCACCTCCCAGGTGCTTCCGGCCATGGCGGCGTCGCAGGCGGCGGCCGCGGCGGCCGCGGCGGCGGCGGCCGGGGGAAACCCGCACCACCAGCAGCACCACATGGCCGCCGCTGTCGCCGCGATAGCGCAGAGGAACCAGCTGGCCGCGGCCGCCGCTGCCGCGGCGGGAAAGCCGCCGTCGGCGCCGCCACCGCCGCCGCCGACCTCCGGCCCGCTGCTCATAGGACCTCCCCCGCCTCCCGCCGCGGCACACTTCAGCCCCGCCGCTGCGTCCGGCAGCGGCGGCGCCGGCGGGGGCGGCCCCTCGCCACCCAGCAGCCGCGGCAGCGCGGCCAACTCGCCGCTGACGCCGGCCGCGGACGGCTCTCCGCCCATCAGGGTGACCGACTCCGACGGCTGATTCGTACGACAACGCCATCAACATCATCATCTCTTTCTCTCTCCTCCCAACACGTCAAAGCAATTGTTCCTACTACTCGTTGTTCCTGTCTCTACCTATCTCTTATATACTGAAAGGGAAAAACCTTTGCTGATCCCCATTTTCCTCCAAGTTCAATTGGTCTCCTCCTACCTATTGTAGCAATTTTTCCGAACTATGAACAATTCCCGTGGCCAAAAGATTCATTGTTACCGTGGGTTACTACGACATAAGCGTCGCCATCACTAAGCTAAGCAACCTCTGCCCCCCCTCCCTTTCTCCCCATACCTGTACTTGTTATGATTGTCCCTCATATGCTACTATACTAGTAATACTACGTACTTAAGTAGTGTACGAGAAGATTTTACTGTCACACCCGTGTATGCTGTTAGCTTAATAAATGTTTTTGTCTGAATTGTCTTGTCGCGGTCACTTTTCTGTTAATTCGGGCACTGGACTTCAGTGCATGGTTAGAATAAATGTCTCATTTATTTGTTGCTAGGCACCCACACACGGACACGAAAAATAAATATCCTTTCTAAACGACCAGTGTGTAATATGTATTGAGCAAGATGACAATATAATTGGGGGGGGGGGGAAGAAGTGAAAGTATTGAGTGCGGGTATCTGCTTTTTTGATTTTTTTTCCACAGTCAGTCCACATCACAAGTAGATACGTACAGTACCGTGCATACAGTAAATATAGTACTAGTGTGAAGGGGGCAGTATCACACGGGAAGTGCCAGTTGCACAGGGATAACAAACAACCTAGGTAGAATTCAACATAAAACATAATCTACATAGTACATAGTCGTACAAGTTCTATAATAGTAATTTTTCTTTCTTCGTCATACAATATCACCAGGTTCTAATTTTTCTTCCCGATATGCTATTACTCGTATGTTACTTCTTTTCTTCTTCACAACCTGAGCGTCTGCCGCTCCAGTATCCCCGCCATGTCGGCCAGCCTGCCCAGGACCCTCTGGTAGGCCAGGTAGGTCTCCGCCACCTCCTCCGGCGAAGCCAGGCGCGCCGAGAGGTAGCGGTGCAGCAGGCGGCAGTAGGAGACGCGCCACGCTGACGCCGACGACAGGGCCGGGGCGGACGGGAGATCCGGACAGGAGGAGGAGGAGGAGGAGGCAAAGAGGCTGTCCACTGTAGCATCGCCGTTGCCGCCTCCGCCTCCGCCTCCGCTGCCGCCGCCGCCGCCGCAGTTGTCGTCGTCGTCCGAGGGAAGGACTTGGTCCACGTCTTCGTGGGTGAGGGAGGAGGAGAGGAGGAGGGACGCCCCCTTGTCGTCGTCGTCCTCAGACATCTGCTGGCTCGTCGAGCCCCGCCTTGGTCTTTGGTGCGACGGCGACGCCGTCGGTGGGGACAGGAGGGCGATGATGGCCAGGAGCGCGGCCGACACCTCGTCCATGTCGAGGGTGAACAGCTCTTCCATCAGGGAACGGAACTTCGTCTCGTGCTCCTCCGTGCAGCACCAGGGGGAGCGGAAGATCTGTGGAGAAGGGGGGAGGGGAGAACAAGAGACCAGTAAACAACCGTTTCGCGATTATGTGCCTAGACCATCAAAAAAATCCAGACACCACATACCCAACCAACAACGCACCCTTAATAAAACTTCCGACTAAACTCCGATAAACGTCCGCTCCGAGAAATGACTACTTTTCCCCCGATTTTTAACTTTTTCATTTATACTTATTAACAAAATTGTCGGCATAACCGTCTGTTACCGGTTGTACGCAATATGTACCTATATTCTGATATTTTGTTAATAACTAAATAAAAATGTCAAAAATCGGTGAAAAATCGGTAGAAAAGTAGTCAATTTCTGTACCGGTATATGCCGACTGGGCTCCGAGATTGCATCGATCCGTTGGTGTTTGGGTACCCGATGTGTGTGTTGTAGATAATACTACAACTGTGTCCTCACCTGTGAATATTGGATCCTCTTCTCGCTGCTGCTCTCCGTTCTCTCTCCTCCTCTTCCTGCTCCCCTTTCTTGCCACTTCAGCACCGCCTCCGCCTCTACCGCCGTCGACGGCTGCGCCTGCAACTCCGGCTGCGGTGGCGACATCAGCTGCGCGGAGAAGGCCACCAGCTGCCTTATCCCGTTGCTGGGGACGGCGGACCCGGACCCGGACCCGAGGTCCTCCCCGGTGGCGCAGCGGATCTGACCCCTGAGGGAGTTGCCGGGACGGAGCAGGAGAGCCGTCTTGATGCTCACCTGAAAAAGGCATAGTGGTGATATGTCCTGTGTTTCATGTCTTTTTTTTAGTTCCATCTTCAAGGTGCACTCATAAATGACCCTAATATCTGCTGGCATGGACCTCCAATAAATCAAAATTAAAATATTTTTTAATGCATTTCTGACACTTTGGGTGACTCCTGGGACACTAAAGTATATGGGAAATGGATGTGGCAGCTCTGGTTCACTCGAACATGTTCCTAATTTCTGCCAGATTGCATAAATTAGGCAAGATCACTTATGATTAAAAATGGAATAAAAAGTTATTTGGTATTTTTTTTTACAGTTAGTATCTTTTTAAGGTTTTGCTTGGTACCCCACCTTCAGAAATTCTGGCAACACTGAAGCAGGAATTTATGGTACGTATACTGTAGGTATGTTACTACAATAGTATAGAAAATCTTACTGCAGCATGGACATTCGCCCCAAGCAGCCTCCTACAGTCCTCCCTGGAGATCCGCGTGGCGAAGGGCTCCAACCCGGCGGCGAAGGACTCGATGCGCCTCAGGCAGACGGAGAGTCCCTCCGCGCACGCGCCGTAGGGCAGCGGGCGGCCGGACCTCGCCGCCCCAAGCAGGGTGCCCATGGTGGCGGCGGAGACCGGCAGGAGGCGCTTCACCTGGGACTCGCGGAGGGCCAGCGAGCAGAGCAGCCTTGCCTCCTCCGTGAAGAAGGGGACGGGCAGCCTCCGCGCGTCGCAGAGGTCGAGCGGGTGCACAACTGCTTCTCCTTCTAGTACCTCCCGTCTGTGATAGTGGTGGCTCTTGTGGCGAACGTGATAAGTGCGATCAGGCTCGTGACTAGTGCGTTGATGAGGTAGCTCACCACGCCAGACAGGTCGGGACGGAGGTCTCTCAGAACGGTCCTGTCGAGGTAGGTAGGTAGTCCCGTCTCCGGGATCCGAGTGATGCTGAAGAGGCTCCGTTCGAGGGTCCTCCATAAACTGTTGGTAGCTGTGGCCTCCTCCCTCCCCCTGCTGCCGGTATCCGCGTTGCTGGCGTTCGTGCTCGCCCTCACCGAGGAGCTGGCGATGCTTCCACAGGAAGGCGACCCCGCCGCCCCATTCCGGAGTGCACGGCGGCGACGACGACGTCGACGACGCAGCCTGGGGCGAGAAATGTGGCCGAGGAGGGAACAGGACAACTCCCGGATTTGTTGATGATGCCCCCTCCGAATGTCCAGGATCATCTTCTTCTTCATCTTCTTCCGTCTTGACCTCCTCCTCCTGTTTCAGTTTTGTCGCCGGGGGCTTTGCCGGATTCGCGGATGCCGCCTTCTTCAGCTTCCTCCTCACCTCCATCTTCCTCCGCAGTGCCTTGTCCCTCTTCTCCGTCTTCTCCTCCTCCGTCATCACCCAGGAGGGCTGCATCCCGGTGCGGAGGCACTTCTGGTAGCGGCAGCTCTGGCACTGCTTCCTGGTGGCCTTGGTGATCGGGCACTCATTACCTCGGGAGCAGCGGTATCTGCCAAAAAAAAAAGGTGCAGTGACGCCAACCTTGCTATATTTTTGCCATGTGCAGAAACAACTAGGCAAAACACATTTTTTGCTTCTGAAAAAAGAACTGTTAGTTTATGTTAATTAATTTGCTACATAGCTTCCTACGTACTTTGCTCCGTGCTCCGTCCCGGAGACGGATCTCCTGAAGAAGGCTCTGCAGCTGTAGCAGGCGACGCCGCCGTAGTGGATGTGGTCGTTGGCCACGTCCCCGCAAACCCGGCAGTTCACCTTGCGGATGAACTTCTTCCGCGGCTTCCGCTTCTTGCCCGACCTGTTGCTGGCGGTGGCAGGGATGCCATCCTCCGGCCTCCTCTTCCTGCTCATCTCGGTGGTGGTGGTGGCGGCGGTGGAGGAGGAGGTGGTGGCGGCGGCGGCGGCGGCTGAGGACGGGCAGTCATCCTCCTGATGCTTCAAGCACCATCTCTCGCCGCGGTCCATGGGTCTTCGCAGAGGGGTTGGAAGGGTGGGGGAGGCCTCAAGCTAGCGTACTCTAGCTTTGCGCCAGTAAATCAGAATAATGAGGAGACTGACATTCTGGCAACATATTTTATGCGATTTTTTTTTGGACCTAAATGAGACACTTGTCTGGATGAACTATGGCAAATAGCGATAGGAGGCAGAGAGAGACAGGGCTGACGGTGGGGCTAGGCAGCAGTAGCAGCAGCAGCAGAGTCTCCCCGGCCTGCCAGGCCTCAGAGGAAGGCACGAAGAGAGAGACAGAAGGACTGTGTGACTCGTTCTCTCCCTTCTTCTCCTTTCTCCCAGCGTAGTTCGCACTTTGCTACCTTGCCTTGCCTTGCCTTGTCCGCGATGTGTACTAACAGTATGAGCAACATGAACCACACTACTGTAGTATACATGTTGAAAATCCAAAGGTTAGGATGCTACACAGAGAATTGGCCGGCGGGGGGGAGGGGGAAGGGACTTTGGAAAGAATGCTGGAAAGTAGATAATACAGTAATAGTAAAAGCACTACATGTAAATAATAATAGTATACGCACACAGTACGTATCTATGGAAAAAGGGGAGTGTGATCAGTTAACATGCTTGTAGTTACTAATAGGACTACGTGTCCTGCTACTCCGGATATGCTACGGTATGCTCAGTAGTATTTGTGCTATTGTAATAATCAATACATGCCCAGCTGGATCGCAAGCCTAGCAGTGTTGAATAATTAAATCAGGAATTATCTAGCATTGAAAGTATCGGCGTTACTGTAACTAGTTACAATTTTAGTAATTTCGTGAGTAACTAGTCACTCTGCCAGAAAAAGAAACTTGTGTACCGTCTTGTACTATTCTTTCTTGCTCTGTCTTTCTCCCTCCCTCTCTCGCTTTCACGAGTCGGTCTATAACATCTGTTTAAAATATACGTAGATATAAATACGTATATAAGAAATATTTTTTTAACGAGCAAGTTGAAGAAAGAACGAGTTATGTCTCTTTCTAATGTCATATTATGTGCACATAAACATTAGGCTAACTTGCTTGCAGTGACCTTTTGCGCCATGGCGGTAGGCAGTGTTTAATACTTTTTACTCCCCACGGCAACACACTTTGCTGCTCTCTCGTGGGAAAGAAAATGGTGAACAACTAAGCTTTTAATTTATGGCAAGCAGAACTTTAATCCTTTATGCCATGCTTGCTAAATTTTGTAAGAGTTGAATATTTACATAGTACCAAGACAAAAAAGCGTGAAATATCAACTGCAGTTTGGATTTCACTGAGATGAAATGGCAAAATAAGGGTTTAATAACGGTGATCCAACGAGATGTGATTCGTCCCAGCAGAAACATGATTGTAACAACCACATGCCGGTTTTTTTAAATAGAACTTCCCGTTTTTGTCCTCTCTCCTTGCCTAGCACTCCGCCCTAAAATGTTTTCATAGCAACCTGAAACCTTTGCAGTTGGAACCACATTAGTCTAATGTGAGACCCCCACCGCTAAGTAGGTTTTTTTTCTGCTGTTTGGGCTACGCCCTGCTTTGATGTGACGCAGCAGGAGGAGAAGGAGAAAAAAGAACCTGCGCGATCGACCTATCGTACAAAAGAAACCGTGCAACGTCTCCCTGCAAAGTAGGTACACAGGCAGGGTTATCCAACAGACCTTCCTCTTAAGAAATGGCATTCATGACGCTCTTCCAGAGAACGTGCGGGCACCACCCACTAGAAAAGTCGACACGTGCGCGTTTTCAGATGAGATTTCATCATCTTTCATTTGGATCCCCTGATTTCGGATTTCGGGAGAATTGTTGGCAAGAAATCCAATTGCTTCTCTGCCTGAGGGCAGCGGCGGCAGTAATGTGGGGAGCGAGGGGGGGGGGGAGGAGAGAGAAGATTAGCACTCTCGGCGCAAACTATCTCAAATGAGCATAATATGCATCCTCCTGCTCTGCTAGTAGCACACGTCGGATAAATCGATATTAAGTCCAGATAATTTTATAAGTGTGAAGGACAGTCCAACGCCTGGTCGAAAAGGAGAAAGAAAGGTAAGAAATTTTCATACAAAGGCAACATTTGTTCCTGTCCTAGTGCTACCCAGACCACTCGGTTATACTGACTCCCTACGTGGGCAAAAAAAACCCCTAATGTAAACACTGTTATCGCTTACACTCTCGCTCGGAAGTGACGTAAGAGCGACCCTGGGTACCCTTCGAGCGCGGGGAGGAGGGGGGGAAGGGAAACAGGTTCTCTACCTACCCATCGCGACCCATCATCATTTGGACGCAGGTTGTCGGAGAGTTCACACCACACATTTTATTTAGTTGTTCTCTTCAAACTTCTCTTCAAAAGTGGTCAGCATGGTGGACGCCTGGAGGGGCCAGATCGACGACAACTTCGGGTGGGTGATCCTCATCGCCTGCATGACGTGGTTTCTCAACTTCGCCCAGATGTTCATGATCGGGCGGAGGCGCAAGTGGGACAACGTGCCGCCCCCGATCATGTACGCAGAGGACAAGCCCAAGTTCAACGGGGCGCAGCGGGCCCACCAGAACACCTTGGAGAACGTCCCGTTCTTCCTGGTGATGCTGCTGCTGGCCGGGCTGAGGCACCCGGAGGAGGCGGCCGGGCTCGGCGGGGGCTGGATCCTGGCCAGGCTCATCTTCACCGTCGGCTACTGGACGGGCAAGCCCAAGTACAGGATGCCGGGCTTCATCCTGACCCTGCTGGTGCAGCTGGCCCTCATCGGCTTCTCCATCTCCACTGCGGGCGGATATCTCGACTGGTGGTAGGATGACGGACGCGGAGGAGTCCATGCATTAACCAGGAGGCAATCGAAAGGAACCTCAGCAGGAAAGCAACCACAGCTTAATTTTTTTCTCTCTCCTTAATGGTTCAGAATACGAAATACAAGGACGAATAAGAGCGAAGTTAAGTTTTATACACACAAGAACGTCCCTGTACCATAGTAGTATGCTTGCAGCAGCACGTACGTGCATCAAACATTTCTCTCTTTTTTATCATCCCCCTTAATTCCCTCGGTTTTATTGCACCCATAGCATTGGCTTGAGTTATCAGAACATGGGGAAAGACAAAAGACAGAGAGCGTGTCCTTGCGGGTAGAAGAGAATCATGATGTACTATGTACGTACTAGTACATGTACTACATAGTATACTAGGTACTGTACTAAGGCCATTCTTGCCTGACTTATCTGCAATTGATCGTACAGCTAGCAAATACGCAATCTCCAACCCCCCTCCCCGTTGATGTACTACTACGTACTATGGAATACGATAAATGTCATATTTGACTTTCTCCGCACATTCCTTTCTCCCCAAACGTAAAAAAAGACGGTCTTTCTAATGAGGCGAGGTCCAAGGTTGCTTTTGTTCTTGTTGTTTGCTTGAATAAGTATATTGAAGTTAAAATAGCGAGATCAAGCAGGCGATACATCCCCATCTTTTCTCTTATTGCACCCTTTTAACTGAGTTGGGTTTGGTGGTTTGTGTCGCACAGACAGACCAATAACGATAGTAAATTCTGTACTACGTTGTATACTGCTGAACTACGCGCAAAGTGTACTGTACGTTAGGTGGCCGAGAAAAAAAATGAAATATTGATGGGATGCTGATGGAGAAGGTCGAAATATACCTGGAACTTTACAGCCAGTGCCTTCGTGGTTTTCTTGCCAAGAAGACTTTCAGCTGGCTGAGAGGGTTCTTACAAGTCTCTCTCTCTCTGATCTCCGTCGACATGGCCGACAAGTGGGACCCAGTCGCGGGCGAGAACTACGGTTGGGTCGTCATGGTCGTCCTCCTTGGCTACCTCCTCAACTTTGCCCAGATGATTTGGCTGCGGATCCGCCGCGGCAGGGACAGCGTGTCCCCGCCCGCCATGTACGCCGAGGACAAGCCGATGTTCAATGGGGCGCAGAGGGCCCACCAGAACACCCTGGAGCAGCTCCCGTACTTCCTGACCAGCTTGCTCCTGGCAGGTCCGGATGGAGACCGTTGATTGCTGAACGTGATTTTGTTTCCCTAAAATACAAACTTTTGTTCAAGCAATTAGTACTGTACATACACTAATTTTATAAATGCAACCCACTTTGCTCAATAAGGATTTTATATCGAAAAAATGAAGAAGAAATTATCGACTGAAATCCATGCTTTTGTCAACATTTTTTTAATGATTAATAAACGTAATCTAAAACTACCCTACGTAGGTCTGAGGCACCCCGAAGAGGCAGCTGGGCTTGGTTGCGGCTGGATCCTTGCCAGGGTGATATTTTCACTGGGCTACTGGACGGGCAAGCCCATATACCGGATGCCCGGGGTGTTCTTGACCACGCTGGTCCAGGCGGTGCTGGTCGGATTCATGGTCTCCACGGCGGCTGGATATCTTGATTGGTGGTAAACCGGCGACATTGAAGAAGCACTTTTTTGAGCAGATACTACTGTACATGTACATTACGCTTGTGCAGTCTGTCTAAATGTTCGAAATCTCGACAATTTATGAGTAAATAAACTTTATAAAAAATGTCGTCAATTCTTTATTTTAGAGGAATGACGTGCTTGTACATTATTAGTGTTAAGGATGAGTTAAGATAAACAATCTTTTTTTCTCGACAATTTTTCTTGGAAAGAGAGTTAGGAAAGCACAGTACAAAGCCAACAGTAATGGAAGTTAAAACATTCGTACTTGATGAACGGTGGAAGAGGGGAGCTAAGATTTCTGCAGTCAATTTTTTCTTGTTGGTAATGGTAATGAGTACAGTGTACATACACTACGAAACACACTTACAGGTTTGCAGTTACATTTCCCGATTTTACAAACTTTTGGAGTACTAGTATAATCTAGGAGAAGCAGATCTTTGAAAAACTAAATCCAGATCTTGGTGAGGGGTTCACCAGAGCCCGACGAATCCCGCTCCGGTGGACACGGCCAGGCAGAAGAGCGGCACCTGCGCCAGGAAGAGCGTCATGAGCGAGCCCGGGATGCGGCGGGAGGGCTTGCCGCTCCAGTAGCCGATGGAGTAGATGACGCGGGCGATGAGGAAGACCAGGCCGAAGACGGCGGCCGGAATCGGGTGGCGGAGGCCGCCGGTGAACAGGTTGATCAGGAAGAACGGCAGCTGCTCCAGAGTGTTCTATTGTCAGGGAGAGAGACAAAATGAGGAGTTGCTTTTGTTGTG
>JAAUYM010005919.1_pt1 | contig 16471 bp, 19 predicted proteins | sample 7278001 | NCBI WGS metagenome assembly JAAUYM01 (sample SAMN14350224, study PRJNA611818) | marine sediment metagenome | isolation source: surface marine sediment (1.8m) | place: French Polynesia: Moorea | collected 2018-08
CACAAAGGTTTTTTTTCCTGAAGATATGTTTCCTAACCTTGGGAAAGTTCCGTGGGGTTTTTCTGCGGGAGTCTTCCAGCAGCATACTGTGCGTAACTTAGTAGTTAACTACACCCTTACAATCTTCTTCTCAAGGCTGCTGGAGAAGATGGTGTCGAACGTGTTCACCAGCCAGCCGCGCTACAGGGACGACCTCCGCGCCAGCCTGCGGACGACCGGGTCGGCCATGGAGACGACGGCAGACAGGGTGGACGCCATCACGCAGATCTCCAACTGTGAATCCAGGCACCAGATCGGCGAACTGGCGGACGTGGTGAGGAAGCCCGCGGAGACCGTGAACATGCTGAGACTGCCTAGTAGTACCTACGTGCAACGTGGACACACCGATCTTTCCAGGTCTCGTACGTGACGGACATCTGCTTCTCCCTGGACGCCCTCGTGCAGTCCTACCCTCCCGCAGCCGAGGTCATCCATTCCAGCTCCTTCGAGCCGCGCCTGGCCTCCTTCTACCAGCAGGTGCTGGCGCCCCTCTTCCGGTACGTGGCCAGGCAGAGAGAGGCGGGCTTCGTCGGCAAGGACCTGGCGGAGAAGCTGCTCTCCAGGTTGCAGGTGCGAGAGGGGGAGTCCGAGTAAATGTGCGTGCCTGTCTTGAAGACCACCCACGTTTCCACAGGTGGCGAGGGCTGCTTGCGTGTCCACCCTAAGGCAGGCGGTGGAGGTATGCTGCCTGGTCCCGGCCCTGGAAGGGAAGGCAGACAGGGGAGAGGCGTTCCTGGAGCTGGCGACGTCCTGCCTCTGTGAGGGAGGCGCCCTGTTGGTGGACTACTCGCGCGCCCACCCGATCGCCGCCGACCTCGACGTTTTCGCGCAGTCCGGCGGGTCCGAACTGGACCAGACCAAGGTGGGGTACCTGCTGGACGGCATCCGCAGGCTGGAGGAGGAGATGCAGGAGACCGTCACCAGGGCAGAGGCGAAGCGGCTGCTCGAGCGGGACGACCTCGCGAGAGACGGTGTCCTTGAAAGGGATGCAGATATGGTAGCCTCCTCCTCTTCCTCCTCCGCCGCCGCCGCCATCACCGCCAAGTTGAAGCCGGGAGTGGAGTTGAACTCTCTCGTGTCTCAGGTGAAGGACCTGCTGCCCGATCTTGGGGACGGCTTTGTGCAGGCCTGCCTCGAGTACTATGACGCCGAGCCAGAGGCAGTGATCAACTCCATCCTGGAGGAGAACCTCCCGCCCCACCTCATGGAGATGGACCGGAAGAGGACGGCAAAAGAGGAGGCGGTCCAAGACCCGCCGACACCGAAGGTAGAGCTGAGCTCGGACGCCGCGCCGCCACCGGCCGACGCGGCAGCAGCCGCCGACACCGTCGTGCGCACCAGCGTCTTCGACGGCGACGAGTTTGACGTCAACTTCCGGGATTCGGTAGACGTGTCCAGGATCCACCGCGGGAAGAAGAGCAGGGGGAGGAGCGCGGAAAAGGTCCTGGACGACAAGTCGGACCTAGCGGCCATCAGGGACAGGTTTAATGCCCTCGGGATGGTGACGGAGTACGAGGAGGCCGACTACGACGACGAGTACGACGACACCTACGACGACAACGCGGTGGGGCAGAACGAGCCGGATGCCAAGGAGGGCGACGAGCTGACCGCGAGAAGGCCCTTCGTGCTGCCCCAAGCGCTCGGAGGGGGTCACGCCGCTGTTGCCAGGAAAGACCAGGAGGAAGAGGACGACGACGAGGAGGAGGAAGGAGAGGGGAATAAGAATCGGGATCGCTTCTTGAGGAACCCGGAGGAGGTGCGGGCCGAGGCGGAGAGGAGGAGGCAGAGCCAGCAGGCCCACCGAGGAGGAGGAGGAGGAGGAGGAGGTGGCGGCGGCGGCGGCGGAAACGGAAGTCAGGGTGGAGGAGTCGGAGGCAGGAACAGGGACGTGGTTGGCCGTGCGAAGGGGCAGGGGCAGGAGAAGTCTGTGATCATCAACAGGGCCAGGAAGACCGCCAACAAGGGCAAGTCGCACAGGGCGGCGGCGGACAGGAAGCAAGCCAAGGGGATGTTCTGAAAAAAAAGAAAAGAAAAAAAGGACAAAGCAAGTGCATTTTGATTTGTAATGTGAACAAGTGATGATGATCAGCAGGGTTGTTTCGGCTTTGTGATGTGCTTTCCATCGTACAACTGTATGCCTACTAGAATAAACAAGAGGAGTTCCAAGGAAAGGACAGTCCTGAAAATGATTTGCACGACGTACTACATGTACTAGCAGCAGCCTTGATAACACCACTGTTTCCTTTCTTTTCCTTCAGAACCTGGCACTAATATCTTCTAACAATGGCGGGTGGAAAGAAGCGCAAGGGCCGCGACAGGCACTACTACTCTCAGCAGGCCAAGAGGGCCAGGGTGGGCAAGTTCCACCTGGCGCCGGGAATGAGGGGGTTCCTGCTCTTCACCAACCACAAGGAGAGGGACGCCCTTAGGGAAGGCTACTCGGTGCTCAACGAGTACGCCGACAAGCTGTACGGGAAAGAGGTCGTCGCCCGGGAGGAGGGCGACGGACAAAGGGAGGAGGAAGACGGAGATGACGATGGTGACCTCGACGACGTCGACGCTGCGGTCAACAGGGAGAAGGAGGAGCTGTCCAGGTTGGACAAGCAGCCGAGGAGGTTCCAGAAGGTGGAGACGGGGACGCAGAACCTGCTGTTCGTCAAAACCACCCTGGAGGACCCTGTGCGGCTGGCGACGACAGTGATGGACGGCATCAGGTGTGGCAGGAATCATGTCATCACCGGCACAGATCGAAGGATGGAAATTTATGTTTTACTCCTCTTGCGCAGGGAGTCCGGAAAGCAGCGGACCCAAAACCTGATCCGACTGGTTCCCGTCGAGGCGACCTGCAAGGCGTTCAAGGAAAGCTTCGAGAAGGCGGCCTCCGAGGTCATCCCGAAGGCTTTCGCGACGTCCTCGCACTCTCCTCCTCCTCGCTCCTCTCCCAGCTACTGCGTGGTCTTCAAGTCGAGGCTGAACGACGGGAGCCTGACGAAGGAGGACGCCGTGGAGGTCGTGGGAGGGGCCGTGAGGGTGGCGTCTCCCTCGTCAGCGGTTAGGTATTGAAGAAATGAACATTATATAGTTAAGTGGAATCTCAATTTTATGGTAAGTCTCAGTTAAATGATGTTGCCGTCACTATGAAATGATAATTTTGCAGTGCAAAAAGGGCAAGATTTTCAAAAAAATATCTAATTTACAATATTTTTGTGCAAATCAACAGCATCGCAAAAATCGAGATTCCTCTGTATTACAACTTTTTTGGTGACCTTTCCGTCCCAGTCTCTTAGGTCTTCGCCACGTTTCACAATCTTCTGCGTGCAGGTACAAGGACCCGGACTTGACCGTGGTGGTGGAGGTGATGACGGGGCACGCCCGCCTGGCGGTCCTGCCGAGGTACGCGGAGCTGAGGAGGTTTAACGCCGTGGAGTTGGCCGTGGCGGCTGCGGCTGCGGCTAAGGAGAAGGCGAAGCATGGGAAGTCCGGAGTCGCTGAAACTGGACGAGATGCAGGGGCTGAAGGCAAGGAAGAGGAGGCAGAAGATCCCCAGGCGGACGGACCAAGCGTTGTTGAGGAGAGAACGAAAGAAGACGCCAGTGACGTTGTTGCCGAAGAGTTGGAGAAACGTCCAGGATCGAGCGTTACTTGAATTTCTAAGTACATTCTGCTACGAATCACCGAAATATAGGTATAGTAGTCGTCAAGGCATGGCCAATAATCTTTTTTAACGTACCTGTACAAGATCTTTTTATCCCACTGCCATTCCTAGTTAGCTATAGCAGAGCCTATACTTACTATATATACATATATGATAATATGTACATCATATTATCATAAAAAAAACATGAATTTGGCAATCATAATTTTAGTATTACATTTCATAGCCGAGTTTTCTTTCTCCACCACAAGCTACGTACTATGTCTTTCTGGCAGTCCCTCCCCTCTCTAGCCCCCTCCCTCCCCCCTCCTCCTCCTCTCCTCTCCATGCGGCGCAGCTAACACGTGCGCTTAGCTTAGTAGTGCCCGCCTTGCTGCTTCTCTCAGTCCCAGCCCCATCCCATCCAGTCAGACACGCACGCAACACAAACAGCAAAGAGGAAACAGAATCCATCCTTTGCATCCGGCAACTCCTAAGACAGACAGGGAGAGTAACCAGGAACGTTTGGAGACTGGCGGTGTGAAGCACACTGATTTTCAAGCACAGGGCTTTTCATATGTATGCTATGCCATACCAGCAACGATAGCCTGTGGTTTCTATTCTGAATATACTGCGAAACAATTGCCTCCTGCCACTGAAATCTGCATTTAGAAAGGAGGGGGGAGCAAAAATGGTTGCACCGACGTACAGACAGGCGTTGGAGAGGATAACCGCCTCCGGGGGGCTGTTCTCCGGTAGGAGGACACTGCTGCTGAGGGAGTTCGAGATCGAGGAGAGGCCGGCGGAGAACATCAGGTGCGCTTTAAAAAAAAAAAAAGGTCCCTTTGGTTCAGTTCAGTATGACTATTTTACTCCCCAGGTCCCTTGAGGACCTGATGAGGGAACTGGAGGAGAGGGCCTTCCTGAGGGACTTTGGCGACGCCCCCCTGGACACCCTGGAGCAGAGGGACAACCTGGTCAGCCTGCAGCGGCTGGTGGCGGCGCTGGGGATGGCGTACGACGAGGTGGCCTCGCTGGAAATTCCGTCGCTGGAAGTCCGGAGAGAAGACAGCGGGAGAAGAGGCCAGCTGGTCCTGCACCACAACCACCTCCAAATCATCCAGCTCCTCAAGGAGCACTTTGTCAGATACTCCCTCCTGGCCTCGGACGCACGGACTCTGCTCAGGCATCTCGGTACTAGTGGCTGAAAATTTAAGTAGTACGTACTAGTTTCCAGCTTTGATATACCGTACAATGCTGCCAACTATGTACAGGCCACAAGCACGAGCTGTACGAGGATGTTGGTTTGACCGAGGGGCTCATCAACAAGCTCGCCAACGACACCGGGCGCCACCCCGCGGCCATGGTGGAGGCCGGAGTCAGGGCCTTCCTGCAGAACATGTACGACAGGGGCCTCTCCTCGCAGGACTTCAACCTCAGGTGCGGACTGTCTAGTACAGTTCACTTTCAATACTGTACATGTGCATGGTATAGTAAAAACTTTCAAAAAAAGTTTTTTTTTCTGACAACACATATCTTTACTACACTAAAACTGCAGTGAAACTTACCGTACACGCAGTGGAACTTAATGAATCAAAACTATGTCAACCTGGAATGTAAATTAGTAAAAAGAACAGAATTTGCATGTTGTTACGGTACCTAAGACCACTTGGGTAAGCGGAAAATTTGGACAATTGGGAAATTGGGCCATCTCCCGACCTGTCCCGATTATCCGAGTTTCACTGTACTAGCTAGTGCACACGTTGACTTTGACTGCTCCTCCCCCCCCCCTCCCTCCCCGCCGTTCTTCTTCTTGCAGGCAAATGGTGTCCTCGGTGGTGCGAGACGACCACTTCTTTCCCAACAGCCTCACCCGCCTGGCCAACGCACTGGACGAATTGGGCATTTGATCGAGACCGCAAGTTCAATTTTTTTTTCTCTCCAACTGTGCCTGACCCAAGTCGAGTTTGACTTCCGTTCCAATTGCGCTGGTGCAGCGATAAAGCATTTGTGAAGACATTTCCTTTTTATTACAAGATACACACTTATCTGCTGTCACTTTTGACAATCGACACTAATGTATTTAAAAACTCTCTTGCTCACTTCTGGCGTCAAAGAACCACCACGGTTAAAAGTGTAATTCGTGCATGAGAAGAAAAGGCCTTCTTGCATTTCACGGCGGCAGGGAGAAATCACAAGAAAAAATGCATCAAGGATCAAACACATCAAGAAGGATAACAAGACCAGGTTTCCATGTCAAGGCAGGGGGGGGGGGCTCCTCCTCCAGATGGCCGGAGGGTGTGAGTTTGAAGGCAAAGTTGTTCAAAGACCTAGCTGGGTGACTTCTAAAAAAAATAGGCAAAAAGACTTCCTTACTCCCACCCACCCAAAAAAAAAATGAACAGTTTGGCTAAACAACAATTCGCAATTCTTTGAAGATCTCCAGCAAGTTCTTGTCGGCTACATTGGTCCCGTACATAAAGGAAAATGTGATGTATTTACTACGTATAACATAAGCACGAATTATGCATACTGTATATGTAGTAATTGCTTTTATTTGGTACAATGTGTCATCTTGTCCTTTTGTGTGCTTATGCCCGCCTGAAAAATGCTGAAAAATGGTCATTTGGTATAGAAAGAGGCCTCTGATGAAAAAGGTGCATGATCCAAATCTTTTCATAAGGGTGCCCAAAAAGGGTGCCCATTTTATACATTTACAAATATAAAATCCATATAAAATCATTAAATGTTTCGGGACAAGTCAAACTTTTACTAGCACGCTGAGCCGTCATTCTACCACCTTCAAAGTGCAAACAGTAAGTACGGTACACTGTTGATTTTTTATGATATGATATTGCGGCCTCTTCCCTTCCTTCCTTTCATTTCTTCTCCCTCTTTCCCTTGAGTCTCCTCATAGCCACGTTGGACTTGTTGATCTCCATGGCCTCGTCGATGTTCTGCGGCAGAGGGCGGCCGAACGTCTCCGGGAGGAAGAGAAGCGACAGCGTGCCAAAGGCGAGGGCCGGCAGGCCCAGCACCACCATGGGCAGGGGCTGCCAGTACACCGCCAGGTTGGAGACGAAGGGACAGACCAGACCAAACAGCCGGGCTAGTAGAGGAAGGAGAGGGAGATGATGTACCGGTACTTGAGGTAATTGCAGCAGCAGCAGCAGCACTAATTCACGACAGCAGATTATCATTACTAACAAACAGCATCGTTGTTAGTACGTACGTGACCCTCCCTCCGAAGCTTCTTTAACCTACCTATCGTGGAACACGTTCCGAGGGCCTGCGACCTCAAGTTGGTCGGATAGATCTCAGACGTGATGAGCCAGACGAGAAGGAAGGAGGCGCCGACGGAGCACTTCCCGATCAGGTAGAAGACGAGGATGGCGACTCTCATGGACGGGACGCGCGGGATAAAGGCCAGGATGAGGCAGCAGACGCCCAGGATCCACAGGGAGCCGGCCACGTTGAGGAGCCGCCTGTCGGAATTGGAAGATGAGAAGTGCACCAGCCTCCTTTAGGAGAGGGTACTCAACTCGTACCTGGAGTTGTTGAGCGAGAAGTAAAGGATGAGTGTGGCTGGCATCTCCCCGAGGGCGGCCAGGATGAAGTTGAGGAAGAGGTCCCCGGAGAGCCTGGTGGAGTTGAGCGTCAGGGTGTAGGAGCCGACATTGACGGTGGCCCAGGTGCAGATGAGAATAAGGGACGTGACGACGTAGTCCCTCCTGAACATGCGGAGGAAAGAGATGCTGGTGTGTCCGTGGTGCACCGACGCCTCCTCGATCCTAGTCAGCGTCCTCATCATGGCTTCCTCGTCAGAGGCGCTCAGCGTCTTGCCGTTTCCCCTGGCGATGCTCCTCAGCACCTCCATGGCCTCATCCTTCCTCTTGTTCTCCGCCAGCCAGCGGTAGGATTCCGGGAGAAACCACCAGGCCGGAATGGCCAGGAGGCAGACGATGCCCACGGCCAGGTGCAGGTGCACCCAGTAGCGGAAGGCATATGCGAACCCGGCCAGAATGACGTGGCAGATGGGCCACCAGAGGTCCTTGGCGCAGACGACGAAGACTCGCTGGGAGGTGCCGAAGCCCTCCACCATGATGGTGTTGCCGCTTACCCACACGACGGTCAGCACGGTGCAGCCAGCCAGGCGAAGAACAGCGTACATCCAGTAGTTAGGAGACAGGCTGGAGATCTAAAGTATGTACATATGTACGTAGAATTAAAAAAAGGATTTTTGGGCACACTTTATCACAAATGTACCAAAATGCTTGGCCCCATGACGAGTACGGCGATGAGTAGCGTCTTTTTCCTTCCGATCTTGTCGCTGAGCCAGCCGCCCAGCACCGACCCGAGCAGCAGCCCCAGCATCATGAGGGTGCCCAGCATGCGCCGCAGGTATTTCCGGTCGCAGACCAGGTCCAGCTTCGTCGACAGCGTCTCCGGGAAGACGGAGTCGTCGAAGACGAATCCGGACTCGCAGGTGGTGGCGTTGTCGGAGTCGAAGTTGGACGCCTCGCAGGACCCGCCGTCCGGATCGACGGCCCGAAAGTGTCGGCACTGGTCCCAGGGCGCCACCTCCTGGACCAGCTGATCGGTCTCGTTCCCCTCCGGGATGGTGAAGTTGAGCCAGGTCTCTTGGTAGCTCGTCCGGTTGGCCGCCTCGCAGGCGGGCACCCTGCACCGGTGGTCCGGCACGTAGGCGGCGAAGAGGTGGAGGAAGATGAGGAGGTAGGTGGCGCCGAACACCGTCAGCACCAGCAACAGGAACCTTCGCTGCCAGGGGCCGTTGTTGCCCACAAAGTTCTCCAGGATGTAGTCGATGTCGCGGAGCTGGTCCTCCTCGTCGGCCCCCATCGCGTCGTCGGCGTCGTCACAGTTGCTGGCGTGAGTGAGACTGCAACAATTTTGATAAGTTGTTTTAGCGATATTCTTTCTCACTCGACTCCTACTATACAGTTCATAGTACTGTACGTACAATAATCTCCACGGTGAGTGCCATCTCTCTCCTTCTCGGCCGAAGGCTCAAATTAGTGGGAAAATTATGCGTGGTCAGGGGGACACCTACCTAGTACGAGGACCCATTACACCCCACCCTGCTTGCTGGCTAGAGCAGCAGTGTTACTTGTTTGTGCTACACACTGTCTTTATATACGTACTAGGTACGTGGACGCCTACGTACCTACCTTTCTTTCCCGATGATTTTTCCTCCTTTTTCCCTGATCCCTTGGCGTCTAACTCGTCCACACCCTCGAAAAAGAAACGTTTTACCGTGTGGGAAATTCCACCTTTGCTCTGGATGAGACGAAGAAAGAGAAGTGGAAACAGGAGCTCGCACACCGCAGATTATTTGACCTTAGGATACACACAGTAACACACACGCACACAGGTGAGTAGAATGAAACAGGTGAACCCGCGCATAGAGTAACAAGTGGGGAGTGGGGTGGGGTGGGGTGGGGGGAGTCGAAGAGGAGAGGGAGAGAGAGGTGCTAGAGTGATGCTGCACCTACCAAGCGAACGCGCCCAGCTCTTTGCCCCCCGGGAGCCAACAATAGCGTCTTCCCAACCACCCAACCGACCGAGGTGTGTGGAAGTTTGATTGCTGTACAACGGTCGGACGCGCACAAGTGAAAAAAAATCGGGCGGGTTATGAATTCTACTCAAGTGGAAGCATTTGGAGAAAATATTTAGTACTCTTGTTCGGATAAGTGGGAAAATCTGCTTGCTCCCTTATCCCTTTCCTCATTAAAGAGGGTTCCACTGTATCAAGAACCCTCCCCCCCCTCTCTCTTTGCAGAGATGATGTTGCTAATACACACTCTGGCTGCAAGTACGTAGACAAGCGAGGGAACTCTCTTAGAACATGTAGTAGTCTTGTACTACTAGGATTTTGCGGGGATGCTTACAAAAGAACTGATGGACTTGCTGCATGTATCTTTTTTAATAGGCCGCCCAACTGAACCCACACTATTATATTCTAAACTCTATTAAATTCTAAAGTCAAACTAAATTCAATGGTTCTATAAAACGAATTAAACCAATTTAAATTGCAGGTAAGGAAGAAACAGAGAAGGAGAGGGGTTTTTGGCACAACTTTTGGCACAAGGCCAGCTGGAAGAGGTTATTTTTTTCAATAGGGTACGAGAAGAATGAACGGTTCCGTTCATGGACGATGGTGCCTTTGACAAAGAAAACCGGTTTTTTTGGGTGGGGGAAGGGAGGTACTACATAGAAAGTGGATTTCATTGTGCAGCCTCATCATTCCTCTGCCCCCCTCTACAAGGTGCCGACGAAAACGTGCTCCTTTTTACACGAACCTGTTATTTAGTATGCGACCTGATATGATATGGTTCTCTTAATTTCCTCCTCTTCGTGAATGATGGAATGTATTCGGTTTATTATTCAAAACAGCACGGCGGGTGGTACTCCAGGTGGGACTAGAAGAGATCACTTTTCCACAATGAAGATAAATTGCACGTAGTGTCGCAAAAAAAACCATATGTGCAAAAAAAAAATATTGCGGGCCAGTCAATGCCTCACACGATAATGACAAACAGAAAAAAAGAAGTCACTCATTCCTCTCCTACTAGGCACTAGCACATAACAACAGGGGCAAACAAACATAAACTCGTTCTGCATCTGAATGAATACATACAATAAAGATAAATACTCGAGGTTTTTTCCTTCGTGCGCATTCTTCTTCACTCCGTAGCAGGGACGTGAATCGGCTTGCCCTTGGGGTCGTCAAATCTGGAAAGAAGAGATGAGAAAGAGGATCCTTTTACATATACGTACGTATGTACTCGTATAAGCATGCCTAAAGAATGCCTACGGAATTTATTAGAGTTTCTCGAATTCCCGGCTACTTTTCTCGAGTCTTGGAGCACGGATAGAAATCTAGAAAATACCAAGGATTGTCCGAGTTCTGCTTAATTAATAGCCGGAAAAGCCTGGTGATGTGGTTTTTTTTTTCCATGATCAGGTACCGGGGTACCCAGCTGTACGTACTGGGAAATACGCTAAAGAGGCCTGCCATTGCCCACCTGTCCATTGTGTGGATGCTGGCCAGCATGGTGAAGCCCCAGTAGCAGACGAGGGCGAAGAAAAGGGAGACGAGGATGCCCACCCACAGGCCAATGCCTATGAACGAGCCGCAGGTCCAGCGGTTGCCGGGCTCCAGTGTGTAGACTTCAAACACCTTGGGGATGGGGCGTGGGGAGGGAAAGGGAGGAAAGAAGAGTTGCGTACATGACAAACATTTTTGCTGCTTTTCAGCCTCAGCTACCTGCAGCCTGATCTCCGGGAACGTGAGTCCCGCCAGAAACTTCCTGTCCCTGTTGGCCTCGTCTCCGAGGTCGGGCGCGAACATTCCCGGGGACTTGGTGCAGCAGTACGAGAGGCCGATGGGGGCGGAGACGTCGTAGCCCTTCGTCGTCTTCGTCTGAAACAGCATGCAGTTGCACTGTTATTATACCAGTTCATATAACTATGGTACAGTACCAGTACTGTTGCTGGTTTCTTAGTACCTTGAGTACAATCTCGCTCAAGAAGTCCCTGTCCACATCCAGCTGGGCGACGGCCAACCCGGTGAGCTTAAACTCCTTCCTCGTCTTGTCGAAGGTCATGGTGATGCCGACCGTCGTCACCACGGTGCCCTTCTCGCCTCTGAGCCCTATGGACTTCCAGGTCAGCGTCTCCATGTACCTGGTCCTGTCCGGGTTCATCCACGACCCCTCCACGGACTCCGCCTTCGTGTCCAGCTTCACCGTATCTAATCTGGAAAAAGAAAAAAAAAAGCTCTTGTCAGCCCCGTGAGGAGAGCGGCGCGGAAACAAGAAGCCCGAAAAGATTCCTCACTTGCTCCCGTTGTTCCTCCCGTCCAAAATGTGCAGGATTATGGCTTCCCTCACGCTGAGGTAGAAGTTGCCCTTGTCGAAGAAGACATCCGGGCCGTACGCCCTCTCCGGGACGAACTTCTCCTCCTTCTCCTTCTCCTCGTCCCTGTCTCCCCCGTCCTCCTTCTCGTCTCTGTCTCCCCTGTCTCCCTTGTCCTCGTCCCTGTCTCCCTCGTCCTCCTTCTCGTCTCTGTCGTCCTCCGACTCCTGCAGCAGATCCCGGTTCTTGAACCTGATGTCTGCGTCGGCCGGGAGGTCGTCGACCAGCGACTCGGCTGAGGCGGCTGAGGCGGCGATGACGACGGCCAAGGCGAAGGCCGCGGCCACCACGGCGGAGAAGGTGGACATCGTCGTCGAGTCGATCAGTCCCCCCTCCCTCTTTCCCCTCCTCCCTTCCGTCATATGACGCTAGCGGCTGTGCCTCCTGCTTGCTTTCTCTTTCTTGTTACTGCCAGCTGCATGAATTTCTCTGTACGTAGGAAAGAAACCTCTTGCGACGATCAATATCGTCTGCTGCTTGGCGCATGCGCAGACAGAGGAAAAGAAAGGACGCGAGGGGGAGAAAATTTTTCATCGCAACCTCAATTTGATTTCTGAGAATGGGTACATCTTGTGTATGCACCTGTCGAGTAGATCGAAATTGATACAATTGTATTTGATCGCACTACTCGATTGTTTTTGCGTTTTTTGGATGGGTCGCGCGTGCACTGAAAGCTGGGACCACTCGAAATGAAAGGGAGATTCCATTTGACGTGTGCTACCGGCACCATAAATACGTACAACCAACACCTTTGCGCCAACTACCGATTTTTTTAGCTGACGTGAGATGAACACGGCGGCTAGCTATGTACATGCTATGTACATGTACATGCTAGTAGTACCAGTACTATTTTTAGCACTGCTGTGAATCTGTCTCAAGCGTCCTCTTGAGGTTCTCAGGAAGATTTTACAAGTGGATGAGAACGCCGATATGTTGAGACAAGTAGGTGCACTTCGAATTAGTTTGACGTACTCTCACTAGTAAAGAGCTTCGATTCAGTGAATATTTCCCTCCTTTACCAACTGCATGCGTTCTAGTTTTTCTGTTAAGTAAGGAATTTAGACTTAGTAAACTTCACTATATTGAAGTTCGACTGTAGTACAGCACGTGCGTAGTGCAGCAAAGAGGAGCAAGAATAATTGACGATATCCCACGCATACATTTTTTGTGGACTTTTAGTAGTGAGTCAGAACATTGACTTTAATTTTAGTAGTATAACTGTGTCGAAGCGAAGAGCTGGGGGGGCTAACTAGAGCATAATGAAGTCGGGCATTGTTTTCCAAGCATGCGATCTCGTTTCTTCCATGAGAGATTCTGCTCCGTCTCTCTCTCTCTCTCCTCATCTTTCGTCTCCTCTCTTTTTCTCTTTTGCCCCCCCCCTGCTCCGGCCCCCCAATCTCTTATACTACTACAGTCTTTTTTCCTCGTCAGTCAGTCTTTTTCCTTTTTTTCTCGTTTGCCCTTCCTCTCCTTTCTTTCCACATCAAAGGAAGCGATGCATATTGAGTCCTCCTCCTCCTTCTCCTCGTCCTCCTCCTCTACCTCAAGAGAGTTCCTTCCTTCCTCCTTCTGCCCCCTGGCAAAAGTGACGTTGTTGTTCTTCTCGTCTCCGCTGAGCATAAACGTCGTCCTCCACCTCCCTCCCCCCCTCCCCCCCCCCAAATATCACACCTCCCCCCGTTCAAGCACACCCTTCCCTCTGCGCATCACTGGAAAGGACAACAAAAGCAGCGCATTTTAACCTCAAGTCAAAATATTGTGGGTTCCTCCCCAGCAATAAATATCAATAGATCCACGTAGGTATGTAGTTGGGTGTCTGTGCCCACCGAAGTGTCAATTACTGTAGTACGTATTTTTTCCGAGAAGAAGCGAAGGTATGTTCCAGGTTGCTGCTTTTGTCCACTATCTCAGAAGCAGGAAAGAAGAGAAGGCGGGAGAGTGGAGAGAGAGAGAGAGGAAGGGAGGCCTGTTGCACAGCACATAACACACGCACTCTCTCTCTCTCTCTCTCTCTTCTCTCTCTCTCCCCTTCCCCTTCTCTCTGTCTCTTTCTCGTGCTCGTGTGTGTGCACTGTGTCTATTCAGAAGTTGATAGTAGTAGAGCCTCCCTGCTGGCTTCAGGGAGTGGGAGGAAGGCAAGGAAGGAAACCAGTGTGTGCCTCTACGTACACTACTAGTAGTACACTCACTCTAAAAAAAAAAAAAAGAGTATGTAAGCGCAGCAGTGATCGGTTTGTGCACGCGACTTTTGGAGGACCAATCTCGTGACAGCGAAGAGGGACGGGGAGGAAGGAAGGAAGCTGTGAAATGTCACCACTTCTGCTACAGATGTAAGGGCAATCGCGTGTTGCGTATGTGAAAGAGAGAGAGAGCGAGAGAGAGCGTGTGTGTTCGGATCGGAGGGACGTTTGGAAGATGCTTCCGTCTCACTGCTGCTAGTCAGAGCATCGAGATGGCCCCCTCCGCGGCATCTGCTCCTCCTCCTCCTCCTTCCCCCCTGCTGGAGCCCTGGGAGAGGGCGGAGGCCACGTCCGGCGTCTGGGGCAGGCACACCGCCACCATCGACTGGTGCGAGTACAACTACGAGGTGCGCATGCGCGACAGTTGCAGATGTACCACTGGGTACTACTAGTCGGTACGGTGCATTCTTTATACAGTCTTGACATAGAAGCATTCAGGTCCGCATTGTGCACCTGCCTGTGTAACGTGTTATGTACAAACAAATATTGATCCTCTTCCTTCTTAATTGTTCCTGGAGAAAAAGGGGCAGGATTGCAATATCTATCCATTCTCCACCTCCCTAGTAGGTCAGAAGTAGAAACCAATCGATGTGAAGGTGGGCAAAAGGGGGCGGGGACGGGATCATAAGAAGAGCAAAAAATAAACCTTTCCTCGCTGTTTGCAAGGAAGCAGCAAGTGAAGGCGCATGAAAAATTTACTTCTCACATAGTCGGTACAAGGAGAGCACTAATTGTCAGCAACGAAGGACTTAAAGGTCTTTACGACTGTCTCTGTGTCAGAGAGAATGCCGGAAAAATCGATAGTCAAGATAAAATATTGAAGAACCTTGAGCCATGCAGTGAAAAAAAATTATTTATTGCAAATAGCCTTTCCTTTCCCCCCTCCCGCCCACTTTCTCCTCCTCACCCTCACGTGCATTCCTTAACTATGTCCGACTGACCGCGCGTGATGTAGTAGGTACAGGATGGACCCAGCGACTGACCAGTGCTATCTCTGAGAAAGGCACTAATTTGTCTTCTCTGGCTCTGGCATACGTATGTCGCATAAAATTCTCTTTCCTAGGTCACTCCGTACATCGCCGAGTTCTGGAACACCCTGTCCAACCTGTGGATGATTGTCCCTCCCCTGTACGGGATGGTGGACTCGTACCGGCAGAACTTCGAGACCAGGTTTGTGGTGTCTTACCTCGCCCTGCTGGTGATCGGCGTCGGCTCCTGGCTCTTCCACATGACCCTGAGGTACGACGCCCAGCTGCTGGACGAGATCCCGATGGTCTTCGGGTCCGCCGGCCTCACCTACTGCATATACCAGGCGGGCAAAAAAAATATACTGGTCGTTGGACGTACTGTAGTACGTGCGTTAGGTTAGAGAACTCTTGATTGCGACGCCGCTGTTCACAGGTCCGCCAGCCGGTGGGCAAGAAGAATGTGATGCTGGCGCTGATGCTCCTGGCCTACTGCCTCGTCTTCGTGGGAGTCTACCTTGTCATCGACAAACCACTCTTCCAAGAGGCGAGTAGCTTTGCTTGCACTAACGTACCTATGTTCTACACACACTTTACGTCGTATTCGTCCCTTCCAGGTCATTTACGGTGTCCTTGTCTTCGTCATGATGGTGCTTGATCTCAACCTGACTATCAAGCAGAGCTCAAAGTTCAACACCTTCCTATTCATCGCGGGCATGGCAATGTGCGAAAAAGGAAGGTTTTTTTTGTTAATTGTCGGGAGAAAAAAAATCTGTTCTTTCGTTTAGGTACCTGACTGGCTTCGCGCTGTGGAACCTGGAGGTGGCGTACTGCTCATCGCTGCGCCGTGCGCGCCTCGGCCTAGCTCGGCGCTCGCCCATGGCGGCGCCGCTGACCCAGCTGCACGCCTGGTGGCACGCGCTGGCAGGGTACGCCACCTACCTGCAGATCACTTCCGTCATACATCACAGGCAGAGGTAGCGTACCCCACACCACGGACGTTCTCTCCAATGAGAATTATTCTCAAGCCCCGGTTTCAGATTTCTGGAAAGACCCTGCACCTACTCCCTGGGTCCGGTGGGGCTCACGGTGATCGCCTCAAGGGAAGAAGAGACGAAGCAGCAGCAGCATGTCAAAGCAGAGTGATTCCAGGAAGAGAAACAACAGTAGCATCGTGATCCCAGAGCATTCTACCTTACCTATTCCCCTCCCTTCACCTCCCCCCCCTTGTCTTGGCCAAAGAAGAATCTCCTACAATACTAGTACTCTATATTTGGCCATTCCAAGAAGAGATTAAGAAGAAACCTCCTTGCTTGCCTATGCCTATCTAGCTACACAGTACGGATTTGCAGTTAGTTTATACACGAGATTGTGATGAAGAGGAAATACGTAGTACATAAAACCTTTTTTTGCGCACTCGCGCTCATCAACACTTGCGTTGCTTGCACATGACTTTTTATTACTGGCAACAGGGGGTGACTAGTACGTACGTAGTAGTATAACTAGAAGAGTGCAGTAATGGTCTCACCTCTCTCTCTCTCTCTCTCTCTCTCTCTCTGTCTCTCTCTCTCTCTCTCTCTCTCTCTCTCTCTATATATCGAGCAAGCTAACTCACTCTATATCGCTGGATGTCTGTCTATATCTGTGTGTCTCGC
>JAAUYM010158444.1_pt1 | contig 16456 bp, 15 predicted proteins | sample 7278001 | NCBI WGS metagenome assembly JAAUYM01 (sample SAMN14350224, study PRJNA611818) | marine sediment metagenome | isolation source: surface marine sediment (1.8m) | place: French Polynesia: Moorea | collected 2018-08
ATCTCACCGCCGGATGGCGACATGACGGCGTACATGAGCAGCCTGGAGCTGTTGCTCAATCGTGATGACGAGATTTACTGGCCTACGCATGGCACCAGCATCAATGATCCCAAACCGTTTGTGCAGGCGTTCATCGACCATCGGCTCGAGCGAGAGCGGCAGATTCTCGACTGCCTGAACCAGGGTTACTCAAAGATCATGGACATGGTTCCCGTGATGTACACGGATACCGAAGAAAAAATGTTCGGTGCGGCCGGTCGCAGCGTCCTGTCAGCGATGGTCCGCCTCATTGATACGGGAAAGGTGACCTGCGATTCACCGGCACCCCGGCTGGACTCGACCTACTCGCTTTCCTGAACGTCGATGCGGGAAAACCCGCCGACCGTTGTTTCCATTGAGTCAGCCGCCAGGCGATCCACATTCAGGCGGCTGTTGCCATCCATAAAAATCGAGATGTGATTCGCCGTCAGTGCGGCCAGCGAGAGCTGCTCAGCGCCGCTGAGCTTGATGTTGCATGAAGCACCGGTTGTCGTACGAATCGCCTCGGCTTCAATGACCACCCGGCCGTTCTTCTTGGAAATCATCGCACCCTCCAGCACGACGATTTCATCGCCAATCCTGACCTCAATGCGTTCTTCGGCCGCCGCAGCGGCGCAAATGACGATAAGTGATATCACCGCGATGGCGGATTTTACAGCAGCATGTCTCATACCGACGAACGGTGCAGCATACGTGCCAATACGCCAAGTGACTGTTTTAGATAGAGTTTTCTAATTCAGACGGAGGAAATAGCGGGGGTAAACACCATCAGTTGGTGAAATTGGCCAATTCTGTGAACTGTGCACGGCAGCATTGCTACGGACCTCACAGAATTTCGCCGGCCGAGCCGTTAAATTTCGCATCAAGTTGAACTGGCGCGACAAAAACGGGAGACGATCATGCAACTGACGATACTGGTGCGCTCGATGATGGTGTTCCTGCTGTTCCTCGTCACACTGGCGATGAACGGTGAAGACAACCTGATGGCGCGAGTCGGATTCGAAAGCAACTATGCACTGATCATGGTGCTCTCGGTCCTGTTTACGATGATCCTGGCAGGACGCAGCGCTTACATCGTTGCTACTGCCGTGATACTCAGCCTGGTCGCAAACATGCCTGCGGAGTCCACTTTGAACTTCGGTATGGATCGCGACCTGTTTGCGGGCTTTATGCTGGCCTTGCTCCTCCAGCCCTTCTGTGCCCGCATGCTGGACTAGTCTTCTGGCTCGAGCTCCGGCAGGGTCATTGCCATGCCACGCCGGAGCCGGGTCATGAAGATGATCCCGCCGTGCGGCTGATCCATCTCTCCGACAAAATACATCTTCTCGAACAGCGCCCTGGCGCGATCGGCTGGCACACAGACCTCAAGTACGTCTTTTTCCGGCTGCGCACCCAGCGAACCTGCAGACAACATTGAAAAACGACCCGAGCCACGCGCACCGTGACCGGTCGCGGTATGGATACCTTCTTCTTCCGCGAGCGCTTCCTGCACGATGCGGCCTCGCCCTTTTGGCAGAATGCAGGTAATCAGGCGAGCATCTTCGATGATGCCTTTCATTCTGAGCCGCGCCCGGATTTCGCCTGGATGCTTTCGATGACCTCGGGCGGAATGTAGGTCGCCGCCTGTTCGAGCTGGGTAATGTAGATGATGCCGTTACCCGGTACGTCGAGTTCAGCAACAAAATACATGCGCTCGAAAATCCGCTCGACCTGGTCATCCGCAACGAGCGTGGTAATGATTTCTTTTTCCACGTCGATCGCGAGCCCGAGGATACCGAGCCGTTCACGCACCCCGCAGCCATAGCCGTACCACATGGTTGCGCCCTGGGCGCCGGCGTCCTGTGCAGCCTGAACCACGGCATCAGCCTTGCCCCGCTGGACGATGCAGGTGATGAGTGAAACATCGGTCAGGATCGTGAGTTCTCTGCTCATAGTGAGGGGTTCCCGATGACTTTCATGTCTTCTTCGCTTTTGCGATGCCGCGCCTCGACCTTGTAGCGAATCCAGAGGCCGGTCGAGAGCACGGCGATAATGGGTCCGATAGAGGCCATCGACAGGATGCCGAATCCTTCAATGGCGCCAAGCGCATTGCCGAAGCCCAGACCCATCGCAAGAACAAGCGGCACGGTCACCGGGCCTGTTGTCACACCTGCGCTGTCCCAGGCGATGTTGACGAACTCCTCGTTCGACAGCACCGTGAGCACAATCGCAATGAGGTAACCCGGAATCAGCAGCACCGCAATCGGAATGTTGAAGATAATCTTGGCAACGCCGAGCGCAATGCCGCAGCCCACGCCCAGTGATACCGCGTACATCAGCGTCGACTTGCGAAACGAGCCGTTGGTGAGATTCTCGACGGTCATGCCCAGCGCGTTGAGCGCAGGTTCTGCCAGTGTTGCACCAAAGCCGAGGAGCCAGGCAAAGCCGATGGCAATGCCGAGCCCGAGGGTGAGGAAATACAGCGGCGAGCCGCGAACCGCGTCGATTGCGGTAAACGCGCCCGGCACCAGGCCACCGCTCTGGCCACCCAGCTTGGACAGCCCGTAACTGAGGCCCAGGTTGAACACACACATGCCCAGGACGCAGAGGAAGATGCCAAAGCCGATGATTTTCGGGTTGGGCAGGCGCTCACGCAGCAGCACCAGCATCACTAGCAGCAGGAAGATAACGAGCGGCACAATGGCGCGAATGCCGCCAATGATTTCGACGCCGGGTGTTGCTTCATACCAGGGAATCTCCGAGGCACTCATTGCCTGCATCTGGGCTGCCGCCGCGATGATCTGTTCCGGGGTCGTCTGCAGCGACACGTAAAGTGTCAGCAGCATGACCGCAATAATCGGGAACAGTGACGCCAGCGTGACAATGCCAAAGCCAGAGAGCGAATCGCTCCCCTTTCCCGCTGCGCTGGCGATACCAATCCCCAACGACAGTACCAGCGGTACGGTAACCGGGCCGGTGGTGACTGCACCGCAGTCGAACGCGAGCCCGAGCGTCTTGGCGAGTTCAGGTTCAAATGCCATGTAGCCACTGATTCCGAGCACCGGCACCAGCGTGATGTAGATCAGCGGCTTGAGACTCCACCCGTAGATGAAGCGAATGGTGCCCAGCACGGCAGCAAGCCCGACGCCGATACCGACACTGAGTACCAGCACATCCGTCCATTCAGTCAGGAGCGAATAGAGATAGGGCGCGCGCTCGACGCTGACGAGTGATCCCGCGGTCTGCAGCGCGCCAATAGCCGGTTCGGCGAACGTCACGCCAATGCCCAGCAGGAAAACGACAATCAGCACAGTTGCCAGCGATGCCTTCGCTGGCAGCGACGTGCCGAGTGACTCACCGAAGGGCATCAGCCCGACCTTGAGCCCTTCCATAAACAGCATGAGCCCAAAGATAACGGCAACAAGCCCGGCAGAAATGACCCAGGCGTCCTGAACCGACTCTCTCAGGATGAAAAGCTGGAACAGCACCAGGTACAGCGCAAGCGGCGCAACCGCACGAAACTGGTCAATGAACCTGACAGACAGGTATGGGCGCAGGAGTCGGTAGATGTCACCGGCACCGACACCCAGTGCCTCCGGACGATGCGGAAGCTCGTTGCCTTCCGCATCGTAGGTAATCTCCGGGACCAGTGCGTTGTAGCTGATGCGGTCCTGGTGGACATTCAGCTCACGGGCAAAACTGCCAAACGGTACTCGCTCCATCAGAGCTGACCGGCTACGCCGCAGCGCTTGGGCGACCTTTTACACGGTCGAACCAGGCCGCGATGTTCTTGTTGGCTTCATTAAGCGGCTGACCGACACTCGCGCCAAACGTGAGGAAACAGAACAGCAGGATGTCAGCGAGCGTGAAGCGATCTCCGCAGATGAACGCTTTACCTTCCATCTGCTCATCGAGCCACGTGAGTCGCTGCTGCGCGAGTGTTTTCAGGTCGTCCGCGGCATGCGGAATCGTGAAGACGCGATCCTTGAAAAGCGGTAAACCCTCAGCAAACCGGAATCCGTTGGCAAGCGGCTCGAGAATCTGCAGGTCGATGCGTCGACACCACATATGCGTCTCGCCACGCTCTTCCGGGGTGGTTCCGATCAGCGAAGATGGGCCGTTCTTGTCATCCAGGTACTCGCAGATCGCAGTGATTTCAGCGAGGTAGTTGCCATCGTCGAGTTCGAGACACGGTGACTGGCCGGACGGGTTTCGCTTCATGTGCTCTTCCCCACGGTTTTCACCGCCCATCAGGTCGATTTCGACCGTTTCCAGTTCAATGCCACGTTCGGCCATGAACATTTTGACAACCTCGGGATTCGGTCCGATTGAGGTGTACAGCTTCATTATTGTTTTCTCCCTCAGCAGGTGTAATCGCCACTTCGTTATACCACTTCTGATGACCCTGTTTTAAGTGAGGGTTGCCATATTCTGAAATCGGAGTAAGCTGCCTCGCTATTCAATTCAGCACTCGACTGAGAAAGAGGGGTTTCCATGGTTAATTTCTATCTCGGCAAGTCACCACTTAATCGTAGTGACGCGTGAGCGAGTGCTGATCAGTTAACTGAATCTTCGCCCGCTCACCCTTACGAGCGGGCACCTGTGAGGCTCAAAGCCTCACCATCTTCATACCCAGGTCCACCCGCTCGGAAACCGACGGCTTGCATGCTGTCACCCGTTGTAAAGCAGGATTTCGGACCGTGAACGACAAACAGAAAGCATTACTCATTTGGGAGAACACCGGTGGCTACCGGCTTACCTTCGCGACGGCAATCATCGCGATGGCAGTTGGCTACATCTTCATGTTCGGTGTACCCCTGGTCGCCAAGTTCTCGATCGACGCGATCGAACAGGGAGACGCCCTGGTCGCGCCGGCGTGGGCAGTTACGCTGGCGCAGCCCATTACGTTTGGCGCCGACCAGCCCGGGCTGCTCGAGTACCTGATCCTCGCGGCGATTGCCACGCTCGTGCTTACAGCCATTGCGGGCGGGTTCCTCTACGTGCGCGGACGATTCAGTGCCATTGCGTCCGAGGGCATCGTGCGTCGCCTGCGCGACCGCATCTTCTCGCACCTGGAGCACCTGCCGGCCAGCTATCACGACCGCGCTGACACAGGCGATCTGCTGCAGCGATGCTCCAGCGACATGGAGACGGTACGCGTGTTCCTCGCAGGACAGGTCATCGAGATTTCTCGCGCCATCCTGATGCTGATTACCGTGCTGCCGATCCTGTTCTGGCTCGACTCGCGCATGGCGTGGCTGTCACTGGCCTCAATGCCGATCCTGTTTGTGTTCGCAGTCGTCTTTTTCCAGCGCGTGAAGGACATGTTCCTCGAAGTTGATGAGTCGGAAGCGAGAATGACCACGGTGCTTCAGGAAAACCTCACCGGCATTCGCGTGGTTCGCGCTTTCGCACGTCAGGAATTCGAGACCGACAAGTTCCTCGAGAAGAATCGCGACTTCCGCGATCGCAACCAGCGCCTGATTGGCCTGCTCGGCGGTTACTACGCGGTCAGTGACTTCATCTGCCTGGGGCAGATTGGTCTCTTGCTGATTGTCGGTGCGCGGTGGGTCGTTGATGGCTCGCTGACGGTGGGCGATCTGTTCGCGTTCATCACGTACGTCGGCATGATCATCTGGCCGATCCGCCACATGGGGCGCGTGCTCACCGACTCGGGCAAGGCGATTGTTGCGATGGGCAGGATTGCTGAAATCCTGGGTGAGCCGATTGAAACGCAGAATGACGATGATCCCGGCGGTCGACTGGAAGGCCGCGTGCGATTCGACCAGGTGTCTTTCGGGTATGACAAGAACAAGCCCGTCCTGTCCGACATCAGCTTTGATGTTGAACCCGGCCAGACGCTGGCGCTGCTTGGCCCGCCCGGCTCGGGCAAGTCGACGATCGCGCAGGTCCTGATGCGGCTGTATGACTACGAGCAGGGTTCGGTGAAGCTCGACGATTTTGAGCTGAGCACACTGTCTCGCAAGTACGTGCGATCACAGATCAGCATCGTGCTGCAGGAGCCGTTCCTGTACTCGGCAAACATCCTGCAGAACCTGAAGGTCGGCCGCATCGACGCGACGATGGATGAAGTTATTGCCGCAACCAAAGCGGCGTGCATCCACGACTCCATCGAGTCGTTCCCGCGCGGTTACAACTCGATGGTTGGTGAACGCGGCGTGACGCTGTCAGGCGGACAGCGCCAGCGAATCGCGCTGGCGCGGGCGCTGCTGAAAGCGCCGCCGGTCCTGATCCTCGATGACGCACTGTCGGCGGTAGATACCGACACGGAATCACAGATTCTGGAAGCGCTCGCCGAGAAGCGGGACACGCAAACAACAATTATTGTCGCGCACCGTCTGTCGACGGTGATGCACGCTGACAAGATCCTTGTGCTGAACGAGGGTGCAGTGGTGCAGGAAGGCGACCACGATTCACTGTCCGCATCGACGGGCATCTATCGCAACCTCTGTGAAATCCAGGGTGCGATTCAGGACCAGATCGATGCAGACGTGAGGGAGTTCGAACATGAGCGACTTTTTTGACGACGAAAACTACAACGACGGCTTCAACGAGGATTCCTACCAGGATGGCATGAATCTCGATCTGTGGAAGCGCCTTTTGGGATACACGCTCCACTATCGATTTGAAGTCACCATGCTGGCGGGTTGCGCCATCGCCACCGCGATCGCGGAGATTGCCTTTCCGCTGATTACGCGCGCGGTGATTGACGCCATCGCGGCTGACGGTGCCGACATTGACCTGTGGTACTACGGCGGGCTGTACCTGTTTTTTACCGCCCTGCTCGCAGTCAGCGTCGGCGGCTTCATCTGGTTTGGCGGCAAGCTGCGCACGCATGTCAGTCATGACATTCGCGCGGACGGTTTCGACAACCTGCAGCGGCTGTCGTTCTCGTTTTATGACTTCCGCCCGGTTGGGTGGCTGATGGCGCGAATGACGTCGGACATCGAACGGCTCGCGAACATCCTTGCCTGGGGCCTGCTGGACCTGATCTGGGGCTTCACGATGATGTTCGGCATCGCGATTGCCATGCTGCTGATGGATGTCTCACTCGGCCTGATCGTGCTGTCGGTCATTCCAATGTTGTGGTGGCTGTCGATGACGTTTCAGAAGATCATCCTGAAGAGTGCGCGCGAGGTACGCAAAACCAACTCGCGGATCACCGGCACGTTCAACGAGAGCATCATGGGCGTGAGGACGACCAAGGCGTTTGTGAAGGAAGCCGAGAACCTGAAGAACTTCGGCGACCTGACAGACACGATGTTCGACTCGTCGGTGCTGAACAAGGTACAGGCTGCGCTTTACCTGCCGCTTGTGCTGACACTCGGTGCCCTCGCTTCCGGCCTTGCCCTGGTATTCGGTGGCCTCGAAGTCATGTGGGGCACGATTACCGCGGGCACCCTGGTCGCGTTCCTGACCTACGCGAGGCATTTCTTCGAGCCAATCCAGGAACTGGCCAACTGGTTTGCGGAAATGCAGATGGCGCAGGCCTCGGCCGAACGCATCATCTCGCTGATTGAATCGGAACCAGAGATCCAGGACTCGCCTGCACTCATCGCGGCGCTTGCGCAGAACGACCGGACGGAGGGGACGGCGGAAGACGGCTACCCCGACAGGATCGACAGCATCCAGCTCGACCATGTCAGCTTCGAGTACGAGAAAGGCCGACCCGTGCTGGACGATGTCAGCCTGACGATCAATCACGGCGAAAACATCGCCATTGTCGGCTCGACGGGCGGCGGCAAAACGACGCTGGTGAACCTGATCTGCCGGTTCTATGAGCCGACCCAGGGTCGCATCCTGCTGGACGGCGTGGACTATCGCGACCGCAGCCTGCACTGGCTGCAGTCGAACCTGGGCATTGTGCTGCAGGCGTCACACGTTTTCGGTGGATCCATTCGCGAGAACATCCGCTACGGCAAGCTCGACGCCACTGAAGATGAAATCATCGAAGCCTCGATACGCGCCGGCGCGCACGACTTCGTGATGGCGATGGACGACGGTTACGACACTGAAGTCGGCGAAGGCGGCTCGAAACTCTCGGCCGGCCAGAAGCAGCTCATCTCGTTTGCGCGAGCGATCCTGGCCGAGCCGAAAATTCTCGTCATGGATGAAGCAACGTCATCGGTCGACACGGTGACAGAGCAGCACATCCAGAAAGGGATGCAGGAACTGCTGCGCGGTCGTATTAGTCTCGTGATTGCGCACCGGCTCTCGACAATTCGCGGCGCTGACCGGATTCTCGTGATCGAGCACGGCAAGATCATCGAGGCCGGCAACCATGAAGAGCTGATGCAGGTGAAAGGGCGTTATCACAAGCTCTATACCCAGCAGAGCCTGACGCAGATGTCGAAAGAAGCACGCAGTTGGGCAGCCGGGTAGGCAGCAGGCTGCACGACGACGAGGTCGAGATCACCCTCGACCTCGTCCGTCGCTTCATCGAAAGCCAGTTCCCGCAATACGCGCACCTTCCGATCAGGCCGGTCGGCGGACTCGGCACCGTTAACCTGATTTTCAGACTCGGTGACGAGCTGTCCATCCGCCTGCCTCGTTCACCGGACCATGCAAAAGGTATTGCCTGTGAGCGCGAGTGCCTGCCTTTGCTTGAGGGGAAGTTGCCTCTTCGCATACCCCGACTGGTCGGAAGCGGTTCCCCAACATCGGAGTATCCCTGCGAATGGTCAATCAATGACTGGATCATCGGGGAGCCCTACTCACTCGACGAGCCGCCTAATGAGCGCGACACAGCACGTCTGTTAGGTAACTTCGTTCACGAGCTTCAGCGAATTGAACCAACAGGGCCACCGTCGACAAGAGATGCACCACTTGCTGATCGTGACGAGCTCGCGCGAACCGCGATCAGCAGAATCACCGAGTTCGAACAGGAAGAACTCACCGAAGCGTGGCAACGCGGTCTGGCCGCGCCCGCTTTCACCGGCGACCCGGTCTGGATTCATGCTGACCTGTTGCCACCCAACCTGCTTGTCCACGAGGCTAGGCTCGCAGCCGTACTCGACTTTGGCCATCCCGGCATCGGGGACCCGGCGCTCGACTTCGGGCCCGCATGGACAATACTCACCAAAGCCTGTCGTGAGGACTTCCGGGAAGCAGTGTCAGCCACACCCGGAGACTGGGAAAGAGCCCGGGGATTCGCCCTGTTCCAGGCACTGCTCATCATCCCTTACTATCGCGACACGAACCCCGGATTTGCTGCCACGGCCATTCGCACAATCAGTGAAATTCTGGGCGACATCTGAAAGGAGAACCCGCCATGAGCGTCAGGAGTGTCACCCCGCAACTCAGAACAACAGACATCGAGCGCGCCATCGACTTCTATGTCAACAAGCTCGGATTTGATCTCGAGTTCCGCTTCCGCGACTTCTACGCCGGCATTCGTGCGGGTAGCGACAGCTTTCATCTCAAGCTGGTCGACGATCCAGATCCTGCCATCGACTTCGTACGCCAGGGAGATCACCTCTTCCTCTACTTCGATGTGACTGACGCTCGGGCCGAGGCGCAAAAACTCAAAGCGAACGGCGTGACGTTCCATCGAGAGCTTCACGACGCACGCGGTGACTCACTGGAGTTCTATATTCTCGACCCGGACGGACACATCCACGTCTTTGGAGAGACTGTCTAGGTTTCAGATACCGCAGTTTGCAGGCTTCGCTTGCGAATAGATCCTCGCCGCATTGGGCTCGAAAGACTGGAGGTCACGGATTCGCGTTTCGTGTCCCGGATGGGTCGACAGGAACTCGGGCGGCATGTCACCGCTGGCAGCAGACATGTTGCGCCACAGCTGCGCCGCTGCTGCAGGATCAAAACCGGCCATTGCCATCAGCTCCATACCCATAAGGTCCGCCTCGGACTCGTGGGCACGACTGAACGGCAGCATGATGCCAAAATGAGCCCCGATGCCGAGGGCCTCCAGCATCAGCTGGTTATCCACATCGGTAAACAGACCGATGAGCAACAGGACCGCGTTGACACCGAGCTGTTGGGTGAGGCGCTCGTTGCCATGATTGGCAATCACGTGCGCCACCTCATGACCAATCACGGCCGCCAGCTGGTCAGGCGTTTCCGCAACTTCGAGTAACCCCGAATGAACGCCGATGCGACCACCCGGCACGGCAAACGCATTTGCCGACGGCAGGTCAAAGAGGACCGATTCCCAGTCGGTCGGCATTTGGACTCCGGGGAAAACTTTCGGGGTCGCAATGATGATTTGTCGGGATACGCAGTCGACAAGCCGGGCGGCCCGGGTATCGACAATCACGGGCTGCATGCGCTTCATCTCGTCGAACGCCTGTCGACCCATGTCGTCGAGCACCTCCGGCGGAACCAGCGCCAGCTGCGAGCGCCCGGAAGGCGCTTCGCTGCACCCTGCCAGCAGGATAGCCAGAAACATCAGTCCGGTTAATCTCATCTCGAAACCACTTTGCGTCACGCAATGCGGGCATTATATCGTTACGCTTTCAGCGCGGAGTCCGGCAATGGCAATGGGTTACAAGGAAATGGTCGCGGCGGCCGAGAAGGAAGTCGAGACAATCGAAGTCCAGGACGCAGCCAGCCTCATGGAGGATGAAAGTGTCATCTTTGTCGATATTCGCGACGTTCGCGAGCTCCAGCGTGAAGGGAAAATCCCGGGTGCCACCCACGCGCCCCGCGGCATGCTCGAATTCTGGATTGATCCCGAAAGTCCGTACTACCGGGACGTCTTCGGTCAGGACAAACGCTACATTTTCTACTGCGCGGGTGCGCTTCGCTCCGCGCTCGCCACCCAAACCGTACAGAAGATGGGAATGACCAACGTCTGCCACCTTGGCGGTGGCTTTGCTGCATGGCGCGAAGCCGGACAGCCCATCGAGCTGATGCGGTCACGCAAGGAAGAGGAAGAGTAAGCTGGACTTCTCAACACCCTACCCGTCCAACCGCTCTCCGGTCTTCGCCAAAAACATCGTCGCTACCAGCCAGCCGCTTGCGGTCTGGGCAGGCCTGAAAGCCCTCGAACAGGGAGGCAACGCGGTCGATGCGGCGCTGGCCACCGCAATGACGCTGACCGTTGTCGAGCCAAACAATAACGGCATCGGCAGCGACGCGTTTGCGATCATCTCCAAAGACGGCAAGCTCCACGGCCTGAACGCCTCCGGGCGCTCGCCGGCGGGCTGGACGCCGGAACACTTTGCAAAATATGAAAAGATGCCCGTGCTCGGCTGGGACGCTGTCACGGTACCCGGCGCGGTCAGCGCGTGGGTTGCGATGAGCGAACGATTCGGCAAGCTGCCGTTCGAGTCGTTGTTCGAGACTGCCATTCACTATGCCGAATCGGGCTACCCCGTTGGCCCTAAGTCGGCGTACTTTTTCCAGCTTGCACACCGGCACTTCCAGAAATTCACAACGTTTACCGATACGTTCATGCCGGGCGGCAAAGCCCCCGGCCCGGGAGACGTGCTGACGCTGCCGGATCACGGCGCCACCCTGCGAAAAATCGCGGCGACCAAAGGCGAAGCGTTCTATCGCGGCGAGCTTGCTGAAGCCATGGTCGCCGACTCGACAGCTAACGGCGGCGTCATGACGATGGACGATCTCGCAAACCACACCGCCGACTGGGTCGAACCAATTTCACAGAAATTCGGCGACACTGAGCTGTTCGAAATCCCGCCCAGCGGCCAGGGCCTGATGGCGCTGATTGCTCTCGGCATCGCCAATGAACTCGGCCTCGACAGCGCACCGCTTGATTCGGCAGACAGCGTGCATCTGCAGATCGAAGCATTCCGCATTGCCTGGGCAGAAGCGGAGCGTCATATCGCAGACATTGATCACATGGTTGTCACACCCGCGCAGCTGCTTGATCCCGCGTACCTGAAGCAGCGCGCCAGCGAGGTTGATCCTGCGCGCGCCAACCCGACGCCCTATACCACCGGTGCAAGCCCCGACACGGTTTACCTCACGGCCGCCGATGCCAGCGGCATGATGGTTTCGATGATCCAGTCGAACTACCGCGGATTCGGCTCCGGCATTGTTGTCCCCGGCACCGGCATCAGCCTGCAGAACCGCGGCAACGGCTTTACGCTGGAGCCGGGTCACCCGAACCAGGTGGGTCCGCGCAAGCGTCCGTATCACACCATCATTCCAGGTTTCGCCACGCAGCGCGGCGAACCCAGCATGAGCTTTGGCGTGATGGGTGGTCACATGCAGGCCCAGGGTCATCTGCAGATGATGATCCGCGTGTACGTTCACGGGCAGAATCCGCAGGCCGCTTCGGATGCGCCGCGCTGGCATCTCACCGAGGAGGGTATCGTGTGCCTCGAGGATGGTTTCGATATGGATGTGGCCAACGAACTCAAAGCTCGCGGCCATACCGTTCAGCTGGGCCAACCCGAACATCTCTATGGTGGCGCACAGCTGATCTACCGCTTGCCGGACGGCACCTACTGCGGCGGCTCCGATCATCGCAAGGAAGGCCATGCCGCTGGATTTTGAGCAACTGGTCAACTCGGCAACGCGGTCGCTGATGCACAACCGCGGCGACTGGGATCCACCGGCTGGCGTTGAGCCGAAACGCGAACTCATTCGTCTTGCTATCGGGATTCCGGACAGCGACACGTTGCCCAAGTCAGATCTCCTGGCTTCAGCCCAGCGCTGCATCGATGTACCCGGTGATGCCGCTTTTGTTTATGGCTTTGGTGCCGGCTACACGAAGCTGCGCGCCTTGCTGGCAGAGCGATACGAACGAGAGCGCGGACTGAGCGTCACCGAAGACTGGTTCCAGCTCACCAACGGATCTGCCGGCGCCATTGATCTCATCTGTCGAACGCTGATTGAGCCCGGTGACGTCATTATCTCCGAGTCACCCACCTACATGGGCACGCTGCGAAACTTCCGGGGCGTGCAGGCCGATGTGCGCGCAGTTTCCATGGACGAAGATGGCATGCGCATCGACGAGCTCGAGCAGCTGATCGAGACGATCAAGCGCGAAGGCAAAACAATCAAGTTCATCTACTCGATCAGCACGTTTCACAATCCAACCGGGGCAACGTTGTCGCTCGAGCGACGCCATGCGCTGCTCGAGCTTGCCGGGAAACACGACATTCTGATCCTCGATGACGACGCGTACAGCGATCTCTATTTCAGCGACCGCCCTCCCCCGTCACTCGCTGCATTGGCAAACGGCCACGGCGTGGTCACGGTTGGGACACTGTCCAAGACGCTTGCCACCGGGCTTCGCGTTGGCTGGATCCAGGCAGAACCGGAACTCGCGCAGCTGTTTGGCACGATGCGATTTGCGATGGGACTCAACCAGCTGGTCGTCAGGGTGATGGCTGATTACATGAGTGAGGGGCGATTCGACAGGCACGTCGAAGACGCGAGAGCGCTCTATCGGGAGAAAATGGAAACGCTGTGTGATGCCCTCGACAAACACGCGGGAGACTTCATCGAGTATCGACGACCGATCGGTGGCTTCTATCTGTGGGTTGACGTCGCGAGGCGCCAGCTGAGCGCGGAGGCCGTGTGGCGAACCGGGTACCAGGAAGGCGTTGGTTTCACACCCGGCGTGAATTTCTTTACCGATCGGAGAGATCCGGATGGTGAGAGAGTCAGACTTGCCTTTCCGCAGACGCCGCTCAGTCAGCTCGAGGAAGGAGCGCGCAGGTTTGGTGAAGCGTGTCGGCGCGTCGCCGGCGGAGATATCGCCTGAGTTTTCTAGTTGGCGTCTTCTGATCCAAAGACCGCGTTCCTTCCGGCAGCCTTGGCGCGATAAAGCGCTTCATCGGAAGATGAAATCAACATCTTCGATGTCATGCCTTCCTCGGGAATGATTGTGGTGACACCGATACTGACCGTGATGCCAATCTTGTGGCCGTCCGCAATGATCTCTTTGTCGGCAATGCGCTTTCGCAGCTCATCTGCCAGGTGCATTGCATTCTGGTATTCAACGTAGGGAAGAATGACGACAAATTCTTCCCCGCCGTATCTCGCAACAACATCTGACGGCCGGTTGAAACTGTTGTCGATTTCTTTGGCAATCGCTGCCAGACACTCGTCACCGGCCAGGTGACCGTAGGTGTCGTTGACGTTCTTGAAGAGGTCGATGTCGAGCAGCATCAGCGTCAGCGGATACTGCGCGCGCTGCGCCCGGCTCCATTCCTGCTCAAAGAGATCATCGAAGTACTGACGGTTGCGGATCGAGGTAACCGGATCCATGGTTGTCAGCTCTTTGAGAATGACATGGGCCTCAGAGAGCTTCTCGAGCGCGCCCTGAAGTTCTGCTGTTCGCTCGTCCACCTCACGCTCGAGCTGTCGCTTGAGCACTTCCTGCTCTTCAAGCAGCTGCTTGTTGGTCAGAACAATTGCCGCCTGCGCCGCCAGTGATTCGATCAGCGAACGCGCATCATCGGGAAACGTACCCACGCTGCCATCGTCGTTCATTCGATTGAGCAGCTGGATGACACCAATCGGCTCATCACGTAAGTTCTTGAGAGGCACTGTCAGGAATGATCTGGATCGATAGCCCGTCAGCTCATCAAACTTTTTGGTGCCGGTCGTATCGATGTCAGTCGCACTGTAGACGTCATCAATGACAATCGTTTTGCCAGTGCAGGCAGCACGCGAGGCGATGTTTGCGAGGTTCGGCGTGCCGTCTTCGAGGAGGAGCGGGACATTCGGCAGGGAAACAGGTTTGCCGGTCTTGCCGCCTTCAGCAATGGACAGCGTATCGTTCAGCACAATCGCGAACCGGAGCGTTTCATCTGGCGCCAGGAGATAGAGCGTGCCGGCATCGGCACTCACCATAGACTTCGCTTCCCGAAGGATACGTTCAAGCAGACTGTCGGTATCGCGCTCCGCAGCCAACGCCCGGCCGATATCAATCAGCCGACGATAGTCGGATACATCAGAAGCCGTATCAGCCGCAGCAATGGTGGTCACAGTTTGTCTCGATGCCTGACCCATGGCCTTTACTAAAGCCAATTCTATGCCACCATTGACGGATTACACCAATAAAAGTCTCTAACTGATTGTTTTTACGACGTTTACTGATTGAAAACGCGCCACAGGACACCCGAAAACGTCAAAAATCCGATGTCCGGTGGGGTCAATAAGTGACAGAGACTGCTAGCGATCCAGGAATGCGAGGCTCAGCCAGGGCAGGTACGTGATCAGCGCAAGCGCAAAGAGCAGCACAAACATAAAGGGAATGGTGGCCCGGTACAGGTCCGTGATGGAACGCTTGAAGCGATAGCTGGCGATGAACAGGTTCATCCCGATCGGCGGCGTGAAGTACCCGATCTGCATGTTGGCGAGGAAGATTATCCCGAGGTGAACCGGGTCAACACCAAACTGAAGCGCCACCGGTACGATGAGCGGCACCATGATCACCAGCGCCGAGAAGATATCCAGGATTGCGCCGAGTATCAGCAGGACGATGTTCAGCAGGATGAGGAACATGATCTTGTTGCTGACAATCGCGCTGATCCATTCAAACAGGAGCTGAGGTATCTGCGCATCGATCAGGTAGTTGGTAAACGCCAGCGACACACCGAGGATCAGCAGAATCCCCCCTACCATCACCATCGAATCACGGACGACAGCGGGCAACTGCTTGAACGTCACCTCCCGGTGGATGAGCACCTCGACGACAAAAACATAAAACGCCGTGACCGCCGCTGCTTCGGAAACCGCAAAGAAGCCCGAGTAGATACCACCGAGGACAATAAACGGCATCGGGATCTCCCACTTGGCTGCCAGCACCGCCTCAATGGCTTCCTCTCTTGTGTAGCGACCGCGTTCGATTTCTGCGCCCCGATTCGCCCAAAGACTGTAGACGGTCAGCAGAACAATCATCAGCGCCGCGGGCATCAGGCCCGCGATAAAGAGATCCTGCAGTGAGAACGCCACCGGCAGGTCCATCTGCTGCACAACCACGCCGTAAAGGATGAGCGGCAAAGAGGGCGCAATCAGCAAACCCAGTGAGCCGGAAGTCGTCACCAGACCCAGCGAGAAGCGTTCGCGATAGCCCGCCTCAACCAGCGCCGGGTAAAGCAGTGCGCCCAACGCAACGATGGTGACACCGGACGCGCCGGTAAAAGCCGTGAAGAACGCGCAGGTGATGAAAGCAACAACCGCCAGTCCCCCGGGTAGCCAACCGAGGAAAACCTGCGTCATCCTGACCAGGCGTGAAGACAGGTTACTTTCTGCGAGCAGGTAGCCCGCAAAGGTAAAGAGCGGAAGCGCAAGCAGCAGCGGCGTATCAACCAGACGCCAGATTTCGATCCCGATAACCGTCAGCGGGATTTCTGCAAACCAGAATCCGGCCATAGCCGCCGCAAGAATGACGACAAAGAGCGGTGCGCCGAGCAGTGCGAGCACCGCAATCAGTGCAGAGACGACAAAACCCATGTTACTCGTCCCTTCCCAG
>JAAUYM010099339.1_pt1 | contig 16455 bp, 19 predicted proteins | sample 7278001 | NCBI WGS metagenome assembly JAAUYM01 (sample SAMN14350224, study PRJNA611818) | marine sediment metagenome | isolation source: surface marine sediment (1.8m) | place: French Polynesia: Moorea | collected 2018-08
CCCCCGCCCCCGCCGCTGCTGTTGTGATTGCTGCTGCTGTGGCTCAGGAGGTTGACGAACATCTTCTTCCTCTTCCTGGGCTTCTTCACGCCACACCTGATGGGCGGTGGGTTTCGCCTCTCCTCCTCCGCCACCACCACCGCCTCCGTCGCCCCCTCCGCCGTCGCCGCTACCAGCGCGACCGTCCCACCGTCGTCGTCGCCGCCGCCGTCATTCTTCCCGTTGCTCCTTTCTCCGCCGTTGCTGTCGACCCTCTTGAAGGTGGCCACCAGCTGCTCCCTCTCCCTCATGCAGGAGACGATCTTCCTGGCGATGGCACCATACGCCGCAACCATCACTCCGCCCGGGATGACCAGGAGAACCTGGGAAGGGGACAAAGGTGTAAAGAATTGGGTTTATGCTCCACTTAACCAAGGTAATCTCGACCACTGGAAAAGAAGCTCCTAATAGGTGGTACCGTAAGTCTGCTTTTGTGTGTAAAAAACATTTTTTTGCAGATCTTTTCCAAACTTACATTAGCTTAAACTATAGTTGTCCAAGTTTCCTTGACGAAATAAGCAAAATTTAAAGAGAACGAGTTCTAGTAGTGTATACGGATCTATTTCTCTTCTTTTCACTTTCCTCCATCGTCTCCTTTCTTTCTTCCCATCCTTCCATCACCCAAGGTCATTTCCGTCTCGACAGAAAAGAATTGTGTGTTTTGCCCCCAGCAGCCTCCCCAAATGAAGCGGACTGATTCGATGACTGTCAATGCTCTCTCCTCCTCTTCCTCCTCCTCCTTCTCTTCCTCTTCCTCTTCCTCCTTCCCTTCCTCCTCCTCCTCTACCACCACCATCACACACGCATGCATTAGACACACCACGTCTTTTAAGGACGCGTCCAAGCGTGATGCTCCCTTACCCAGAAAGGCCTCTCCAGATGAGCAAGAACAGGAGAGGAGAATGGAAAGACATTGTTGGCCTTCTTTCCTGCTCTGCCTGCGTAGCTACGTGGTATACCAACGTCAGCATCTGGTATTGCATGTCTACTTGCACTATCTGTGTATGGTACTACTACTGTACTATGTGGGAAGGACAGAAAAGACAGAAGAAGCTTTTTTTCTATCCAATGCATCGCCAGCACCACCCACCGCGAAAGGAGAATTAAGAGACTGGCCAAGATATTTCCTTTGTTGTTTTTCCTTCTCGCTGCCATTATACATGTACAACAACAAGTCCATTAGTATCACATTTGGGAGACAGCACCAAGATCTAGGCCGGGTGAGTCATTTCAGAAGAACAGTTGGAGAAAATGTTCCATAGTTTGTTAATCTTTTATAAGTGGGAATCCCGGACAGGTAGGAAAAGATTTGGCTACTTCCAAACCCTGCAACTTGAGCGGGTTTGACTGTATCCATAGCCCTCCTTGGGCCTAACGTGCAAACAAAATATTACCTCAACTCCCCCACCAAAAAAAAAAAAAAAAAAATCAGCACTGCATGTGATTTTTACTCACAAATAGGAAGTAAATCTCGTGTGCCCTCCACGCCAGAGGCGAGTAGTCGTCCCTAACGCACCAGAAGACCTTCTCCACCAGGCCCACCTCCATGTGGACCTGGATGTACAGGGTGGGGGAGGCCAGTGCCACCGACGCCACCCACACGGCCACCACCACGCGGTAGGCCTTGCTCACGGTGCAGACGGACTTGGCCTGCATGGGCTTCACGATCGCGTAGCAGCGCTCCAGGCTCATGACGGTCAGGTTGAGCACGCTGGCGATGGCCGTCGCGTTCTGCACGTAGTAGACGAACTTGCACAGGAAGAGGCCGAACGTCCACGTGAAGGAGAACAGCTCCGCCAGCTGAGAAAGAGAAAAGACGAGTGGGGGGTGGAGGTGGAGGTGAGGGACAGAGGTTTCTGAATTATTCATCGCCTGTCACGGGCGGGAGAGAAAAAGGACAAACTTCGCTGACACGTAATTAGGGAAGAAATCTTAGTAGTAGTGTCATCTCATTTCTTTGTGTAGGAGTGAAAGCTAGAAAAAACTTGCCTATACTAAAATACTAGTATGGTGGGTAACTAGTACGCACATAATGTAGCAGGTAGATACGTACATGGTGCCTGACCCGCCCTGACTTTTGTCTTTTGACTTTGTGTCTCATCATAGCACGTCCCCGCTACGTAAAACCAGAAATTTTACCCTCTCCACCTCCCTCCCCCCCCCCTTCACCGAGGGTTGACCTGTGCTCACCTTGACGGGGAGGCAGAGGATGCAAAGGAGTAGATCTGCAAAGGCCAGGCTGGCCAGAAAGACGTTGGTCGGAGACTTCATCTTGCGGTAGCCCAGGATGGCGGAGATGATCAGCAGGTTGCCCGTCACGCCCAGTAGAAAAGTCAGGCTGCAGATTAAAAAAAAAAAAAACCAAAACAAGCATTAGAAGAATGCGAAGCATTCCGAGCGTTCGCACGTAGTGTTTTAAACATAGAAAAGGGCTAAATGAATTACATATATCAGAGTCGCCACTCCTGCCAATGTTTAACAGCTCTGCTAAGTCTTCTGGCTACACTGAAAGTTGGACATGGGAATGGCAGTGCTGACTCGTGTTGCGCCATACCCGTGTTCTCCCTCGTGTTCTCTGTATGTACACACGCGTGTCTAATAAAAGAAACAATAATCAACATCGACACGGCTGCAAGAAGCGCGACTCTCGCGGTATACAATATAGGAAGAGGACATCATCATCAAAGAGGCAGCAGCATCTACCTTGCAAGTGTAAAGAGGATGACGGCAACCCGGCACCCCACCCCCTCAAAAAAATCCTATTTGATCTTGCTTCCATATTGCCGCGGCGGCAACATGAACAAGAGATAAAAAAAAAGGTCCAGACGGAATAATTTTGCGCAACGTTGGGACTGGTTAGTGCTTTGATGGGTGACCGCCATGGGACAGAAGGAAAGGAATGAGAATTTTCCCATCCCTTCCCTTCTCTCTTGTGGGGTTGCTTTGAACAGTGCTATAACCGGTCGGTGTTGTGCTAAGCGCAGTATCCAGATCTGAAAGAGGTGACAGGGCCGCTGAAATTCAAATGAGTTAAGCTCTAGCATGCTTGCTCTTTGCGACCTCCTGCTGGGGAGGGGTGACTCACTCGGTTCCAAGATACTGTCACAAAAATAGTTGGGGCTCGTGACCCTGGGGGGTAAGATCCCCAGTTGGTAAGATAAAACGAGTGATGCTCATAACAAGAGCCGTCACTAAATGAACAGGAACAGGAATAATTTTGCCCCTCTCCCCTTCCTCCCGCCTCGATCCCTCCTTCTCTTCTGTCATCCCGACCAATATCGCTGAGGTATGGTTGGCATCTGGTACAGGTATCGATTTTTGGCGCTGGTCACCAAAAAAGTTGCCTAAGTAGACAGATTTTCTTACTCGATCTTACTCGTACAACTACATAGTGTCTGCTTCAATAAGTTGGTAAAAGCAAAGAAACTGCCTCAACCAAACGTGCCTAAATCGAACAGCCAATTGGAAAAAAATACGTATTAATAAAATCTGAGTTTTCATCCCTTCCCCCCCCAAAAAAATACACATTTTTCCCTTGCGTAACAATTTACTCAACCGTACTGTGTATCCTCTTCACTGCGAGTGCACAGGTGTGTCTCTCCCTCACCTAACAGTGACAACGATACATTGGACCACCCTCGGACCTAATTTGAAACCAGCAGCATCTGCTCAATTGGTCACCTGAAAAGTGCCCTCTCCCCCCTTCTGCCTGCTGCGCCGAAACGTGATTGACGACGACAACACGCAATCTCTGTGTAGACCGTGGTGCTTGCGGCTAGCTGCTGGTCCTCCTTCCCTCCCTTCCTCTTTCCCCCTCCCCCAACAACGTCCGCTGACGGGAAAAGTTCATTAGCGGCTCCTTTCAGATTGATGCGGACGGCGGACGTGCCCTCCTCTGCTCCTCTGTCACTGCCTGTCTGCATGTCATCCCCAAGTCAAGTAGCTGTATGTACATGTATGTGCGTACTGTAGACCACTGCTGCACCTAGTACTAGATCGACGTTTCTTTGATTTTGTGGCCACTTTTTGGACTTGACACCTCGTCATAGCAAGATAAATCTGCCCACTTTAGGAGCTACAGATTCGATTTAGGCAACACAATGCACGACAACAAGAACAAAAAAAAGCCAAACTATCTACCTGTAGACGACGAGAGGCGGTAGTAGCTCCTCCCAGTAGTAGACGTCCCAGGTCTTGTCTGGGTCCCAGGTGTGCTCGCACAGGTTGTACAGGCGCATCATCAGGCTCATGTCGCTGGTGTTCAGGGCCTCCAGGTGCTCCAGGCGCAGGGAGCAGTTGCGCGCTATGGCCTCCAATGCCGACAGGCTCAGGTTGCCCGCGCCCACAGCTTCGGGATCTATCGGGAGAAAGAAAGGACACAGAAATGTTATTTCAACAGAGGTTTTTTTTTTGAAAAACTTTCTGGAAATTAAGAATCACGGATCCTAAAACTTACCATAAACAATTATTTTTGGTGAGATGCATGACGATAAAGCCTACTTTTGCGACACTTTTTTCCCATTGAGCAACATTATTTGTTACATCAAGATTCAACTGTATCTACACCCCTTCAAGGCCTCTGTGAGGAGAGGTTCCCAACCCATGCCGACCCAACCACCAACGGTAGAACCGTGGTATGCAAACTGATCCCAACTGTTGGGGCCTTTTCTACACAGGCCTGCTGTGCCTGCCGTTGTATAACCACTATTAATGGTGCACCTCTTTTGTAATTTCTTGCTTCCCCCACCCCCCACCCCCGACAGACAGACAGACAGTTCTACTGCTGCTGCTATTGCCGCTGCTGTGGTGATAATCCCTCAAAGTCGAAACCCCTTCAAGGCCTCTGTGAGGAGAGGTTCCCAACCCATGCCGACCCAACCACCAGCTCAGTTGGACTATATATGGACACATTGCATACAAGTTTTTGCACATTTGCCATCAATTTGTATGCTCAGTGGGTGCTTACTAACAAAATATCTGTGTCGGAGCTCAGTCGGAAGTTTATTAAGGGTGCGTTGTTGGTTGAGGAGGGGGCAGGAGCACAGTCAATCAATCGTAATCGATTTAGGGCAATTTATTGCTCAATTTTGGTGATTTCTTGGACTTGAAAGTTTCTCTTTGCATACAGTACGATCAATCTTTAAGTCGAAAAATGTTGGAGACCTCTGTCTGCTCTCTACCGTACAAGGATTTGGGAAAAACTCATCCTTACCTGCGGCCAACTCTCTTCCCTCCTCTTCCATTTTTCTTTTTTTTTTCTTCTGTCTTCGTTAGGAATCCTTTCCTCGTAGAAAGAGAGAAAGAAACCACTCAATTTCCTTCGTTCCCTCTTTAGGTACAGTAGAACTTCGATTTAAGCAAAAAGAGAAGAAAAAAAAAACCGGTTCACTCTATGCCAAAACGACGCAGCAACTTCCGTCCAGTCAAGAGTTGGTTTTCAGGTCATCACTACGTTGAAGAAGTACCGTAGATGTGGAAGTTCACTGTAAATCTCGAGGCTCCACTGTAGTGCGGTGTATTTGGAGAATCAGCAACGAGTCGTCTCTCTCTCTCTCTCTTTCTCTCGTGACTTTCTTCCTCACCAAAACTTTTCTTCTCCTTTTTTTCTGAAGGAGAGAGAGAGAGAGAGAGAGAAATTAAGTCTTCTTCTTCTTCGGAGAGTTTGGATTGCTGATGCATGCGCTGGCGGCGAGAGGAGGAGGAGGATGGCGACGATGACGAGGAGGAGGAAGAGGAGATGGGCACCACCTGCAAGGAGGAGGAGAAAGAGACATACTACCATAGTACTAGTTTTACCCACCTAGTATCTGTGTAACATACGTATAGTACAGTAAGTCTCTGCTACATTTGCAATCTACACTAAGGACAAGTGCAAAATTCACATTTTCTTCTTAATTTGGTGGCGAATGAAAGGGGAGGTTTTTGTTGAGCCACAGTGCTGTGTGCTACAGTAGAATATGCCTGCTCCATACTTTTCCACTAGTACAGTACTAGAGTGTGGTCCACAACAAAATATATCTGCCTACGCTATCTGTAGGGAAATGTGGGGGAAAAGGGAGGGGGGGAGGGAGGTGTACATGCACAACTTTTTCAGCCTCCCAGGGAAGGTTTCCAAAATTTTCCACCTCCCCTTTTAAGTAACTTTTTCCCACTCCACTCCGCCACACCCCACCCCACCCCACCCCACCCCACCCCACCCCACCCTCCTCCTCTTTCCCAGATATGCGTTATTCAGGATTTGTACTGTACCCGTAGAATATTGATGGAGATGGATGCTACTCTTTTTTTTGTGGGGGGGGGGATGTGCAGTAGCACTACAACGGAAACGTCAAGCTGGGACACTTGTACAACATCACGCTAATGAGCGCACCTATAGTACTACAGTATACAGCATCAATTAAGCAAGCCATCTTGGGGACACACATTACTGCTACCACAGAACGTACAGTGGAACTCTGAAATGTGGCAATTATTCTGCACCTACCTTGTGGCGAACGGCGATTACATGTAATTAGATCAATTTTTGTCTTGCCGACAACCACAGACTGAAGGGGAGGGGAGAGATGCTCTCCCTTTCTCTCTCTCTTCTCTCTTTCTCTCTCCCTCCTCTTTCTCTCTCCTCTTTCTCTGTCTCTCTCGTCTCTTCGTCCCCTCATGTACAGAGCATCACTTATTTTGCCGTGTCTTGGAAGGATCATACATGGATGCATACATGACATACGGTAGTACTGTATAGCATATACCGGTAGTTCTACCTGTCGTCCTAACAAGGAGATATGGTCCAATTTTGCATGTAGATTATGTTATGTAGGTGCATCTTTCCCAGGACCAAGTGAAACTAATTTTAGCCGCGACGTACCGATAGTAGATGATGGTACTGTCTTTGCTATTCCTGAGCATGCATTCCCAGCATGCGCAGTAGCATTCACTGGTAGACAGAATTAATTGCATTTCCTGCTTCTACGTACTAATACCGTCCTGACCACAATTCCGTTCCCACGATGCCTATTTGCGTACTACCCGACCAGGCATGCCCTTTATCTCGTGGGTACACATCTGACATGTTTCTAACATAATAACTTGTTTTACACTTCATAATTTCCTCACCTTTTTTTTACAATGTGAGGGATTAATTAAATATCCCTGTACCTCAAAGCTGGCCCAAGTGGGGTCTGGGTAATTAGGCGCATTCCTCCCGCCTCCCCAAATGTCTTTGATGTCTTCATGGATGTTTTGGGCCGTGGCCGTGCTGGATGGGCAGGACGTCCTGAAAGAGCTATATTGCATTTTTGGTCCATCCCCACTTAATACATGTAGTTACAATTAATATAAGACCAACTGAATTTTTGAATAAAATTCAAATTGGATTAGATAATAATCCAATTTGAATTCATACAACATAGGGCAAAGTCAAAGCGGGTTGTCACTTTGCTTTTTATTTTAGAACGTACTAGTAACACAATGGGTAGGCAATAAATAAAAATGTTTTTTTTTTTGAGAGACATCCAGCACAACGTTACATGTCTCCATGTGGTGACGGAGACCGAGAGATGGGTCAAAGAGTTACCCGAGTGTCACAGGAGGTCAACATCACCACAACACGGATCGCGGATCAGATATCAATCTCCATCCCTCCCCTATCCTCCTCGATGTCGCCAATTTTTGTACGATACGATAGAACCTCAAAAAAAAAGAGTGAGGTCAGTCAGCAGAAAAAACAGTTCACTTCTAGTTATCAGAAGTAAATCTAGTAGTACGTACATTGAAGATGTTTGTTTACAATGTCACAAGGTGACTATTTCGAGATTTTACCGTGCAGAAGCATTGGCAGCCGGATAGACAGACAGAAAAAAAACCGCCCAAATTTCGCACACAAACTGCGAGCACAAACACACCCAAGCATACAAAAAAAAAAAACTAATCAGACACAGATTTCTTCCATCTTGGACGAGCCGACGCCCAGAATCTTTCGGCTGTTCGGATGGAAAAGTGAAAAAAAAAACTTTTTTCTCCCCCTTTCATCCCCGCCCCACTGAACAAGCAGGAAAGAACGAGTGAAAGAAACAAGAACAGACTCTGTTCAAAGACCTGTCGCAAAACAGTTTAATCATTAGAAAGCTGCGACATAAGTTGAGACAAATACTTTAAAAAAACATGCTTGCTTTGCAAGTCTACCTAGTCACATCTGGTCACAAAAGTTTATTTTAGAAGAAAAGAGACATGCTGGCAAATATAGTAAAAAGTGCTAAAATGGAGCAATCTTGCATGACCAAGTCCTTTTGTTTTAGCTGCTCACGTCTGTTAGCAAAAGTTTTTTTTAGTTAGTGACATCTGGTCACACGTACACAAATGGTCACAAATACTTTGCCTTGTTTTTGAGGATCACAGGGTCGAAATAAAGGAAGAAATCTTTTTTGACAAAAATTGTGAATTTTAATGGAACAATAGCAGCAACAACAACTCGTACGTGTCTTTGACCTCCGCAGCTAGAAAGAGAGAGAGAGAGCTCTGCTTTTATCTCCAGTCTCCCTCTTGCTTAATGGGAGAAGAGGGGACCCGTCTCTTTGAAACGGGCTTAGGAGCAGATAAAAAAAAGGATGTCCAAGAAGAAAAAGTATTCACACTGCGAATTCTCATATAGTAGAACATAATAATTATTTTTTAACATGGGGAAACGACGCAGTAAAAATCACGCACAAAATGAAGAAAGTATCACCTTGTATTTCTGTTCTTTTGCAGCAATGACTGCAAACAGGTAATAAGAAAAAGAACAAGCTTACTAGCAGTTTCCCCTAATTAAACTTTTTTGGAGTTAAGAAGATAACGAGAAAGAGAGAGGGGGGAGATTAAAAAAAAATCCCTCGGGAGCAGAACAATTTCGAACTTCATTTGAAGATTTTTTTTTTCTTCTGGGAAACTGTCGTGCTTCTAGCCTCCTCTTAGACCTCCCCGGCCCTCCTGGCCGAGCTGATGTCGGCCTCCCTTGCCAGCTCCAGCTCCACCGTGGCCCTGAGGTTGTGCGCGTGCTCCGAGTACATCTCCTCGTCCTCGTAGTCGGCCTCGTCCTCGTCCTCGTCCTCGGGCACCTGGGGCAGCGGCGGCTGGGAGAGATTGTAAAAAGAAAAAAAGAGAGGAGCAAGTCAGAAAGCAAAGTTCTACCCAACAAAATCGCACTATTAAAGTACAACAGTACCTAACTTGTTTACGATACCCAAAAAACGGGGGAAAACCCTGATTGAAAAATCGCATCAAAAGCAAAATTTTGGTTGTAATATACGTAGGTCTAAGAAAACCCACAAAAACTGCGATTTTTCGTTGCAATTTTGGCTCACTGGACAGGTGTGCTCAAATCAAATGACCTTGGCAGGTCATTAGTACAGAAAGAAACATCTCATCATGTGGCCTACCCAGCTAATGTTTTCTTTTCTAAGGCGAAGAAAAATCTTTCTGGCGGCAAGGATGTAAGCCATGTTTGAGATTTCCTTTTGTGCTCCTACTCCTTCCAACTTTTAAAAAAAGAGTATTTTTCTGCCTTTATTTTGTCTCGTGCGTCGTGTTTTCACTCTGGAGGAGGAGGAGGAGGAGAAAAAATAAAAACGTAATTTAAAACTTTTCCATTTCTGCCTCTTCTTCCCCGCCCCCCCCCTCCTCGCCCCTCTCCTACTCAAGGACTTGTGTGTACAGGCAAACTCCGATTTAGTAAATGTCAACTTAGCAAAGGAACCTCGATTTTTTTCCTTCCAACTTTACAGGCCTCCATTCTAGGCCTTCGATTTGGTGAAGCATCAGCAATCTCCTGGGCTGTTAAATCGAAGATCGACTGTACCTACTAGCGTATACGTACTCGTACAATCTGTCGAGATAGAGGAAAGAAGATTGAGATTCTTCCTCTGGGGAGAAGGAAAAAAAAGAAACGTATTGTGATCATTTTTTATTTTAATATAAAATCTTCCAGATAAGATGCAAATTTTAAGCGCCACAGGCGTCTTTCTAGGAATGAGATTTTCTTCCACCCCCCCTCTCTACTACTCTGTCTGTAAACTTGCGGAAGGAAGGAGAGGCGCCACAACAGAGCGCCCAAATTACAAGCAGGATTGCCATCATGCTTAGAACGATAAGGTCCAAATGTGTGGCAAAATAGAGTTGCCAAAACTGTAAGTAGGTACAACGGAGCTGTTTAGCATTAGGTTTCTTTCTGAAGTGAATTTGTAAAAAAAGTGTGCATTATATAACTTCCTTGGGTCTTCAATATCCAAGTTGTTGTTGCTGAGACAAAGTTCATAATTTTTGGCTAACCACTTGTAACTAAACTGTGCAAGTTTGCACCACACAATTGCACTTCAGTAACTACCAATCAGTCAAAAGACTCTGACTGTTCTTGTTTAATGTTCAAGGCAGTTAAAGGAGGATTAACTTGAAAAAGACTTAAAAGTCAAATAAAGGAGGCCGAGGCTTTCGTTTTGGGGGAAACCCCGGTGCGTCGTCAACCACCACCATCTGACTCACCGGCTGCTCCTTGACCTTCCTCTCCCTGAGGACGTCCTCACTGTACCCGACCAGCGTGGCCGTGATGTCCACGGGCCCGCTGGAGCCCACGGGGCTGAAGGACTGGAAGGCCCTTCCCGGGTGTGTGGCGCGGCCGAACTCGCCGGACTCGCCCACCGGCACCTCGGGCACCGTCGGCGCCTTCGTGGTGGCCCTCAGCAGGGTCTCGTCCGACACCCTGAAGTCAAACCTCAGGCTGGACACGTCGTCGAAGTTCCTCCCGGCGGCGTTCTTCACCGCCAGCCTCAGCAGCACGTCGCGGTGGTTCTGGGCCAGGATCTGTTTCGTTTCGGGCAGGAGAAACAAAGAAATGTGTAAACAGGGGTTTCTAACAATAAGTTTTTTTCTAAATATCGCGCGAGTAAGGGAAACTAGAAGCGTCTTGTCAGCCTTTGCTGGGACCCACTGCACGTAGCACGTGCAGTATCATTTTGCGCCAAGAAAGAATGAAAAAGATCTCCAAAAAAAAAAAATTGTAGTACACTACCACGCAGACTGCATTGCGGAGTCCAAAAACTCGAATTTCCCCTGGGAGCACGCTATAAAAAAAAGCCAGTCTGTCTGTCTGTCTGTCTGTTTTGTCTGTTCTTCAAATCAGCTGGGAAGGGACGAGGACTTCACTTCTGCTTCCGCGACGCACAGTGCCTAATTAACGTGCGTGTCGGTGATCTTTTTTTTTTTTTTTTTGAAATTTGTTTGCTATCTTTTTTGGGGGTTGGGGGGTTGGGAGGTGGGGTGAATTGCCAGGCAAGGCAAGATTCCCATTTCCTTGTCAGTATTTTGTGTTCTGTCTACAACACGCTGCCTGGTGAAGCTGCCCGCTCAGTCCTCCTGACACACTGTGGAGGTAAGTGCTACGTAGCACGCTTGTGTTTTTTTTAATTCCCACAGCTCCCGTGAGGAGGGGAGTGGCATAATTGATTCTTGTATGTAGTACACTACACTTGTGGAGAGGCAGCTCTGCCTCCTCCAATTGCGTGCGACGTTCTTGAAACTGACCTGGACGTGGAAACCCGGTCAGTGGCGGCACACGCTAACTAATAATGCCCACAAGATATGGTATGCCACCGATCAGGGTTACCACTCCGGCCAGTCGTCGGCCGGATTCGAAATTTGGCCTTAGAGAAGAAGGGGAAAAAATTTCGGCCAAGTTTGGCCAGATTTTTGGGAATAGAAATTGTCGATGAATTTGGTCCAAACTTGCTTATTATGTCTGGTGGAAGTGAAAAAGTAAGTTTGGCCGAATTTCACTTTTCAAATCTGGCAACCCTGTCTGAACCCACGCACACGCGCGTGTGTGGGTAACTAACTGTGTAGACAATTTTCAGCTGGAGACACTTAGAAATTGGAATCTGTCTAACTCAAGAGCAGTTCTTTACAGTTTGCAACTGAGGAGCAAGCCCTTGCTCCCCAATTCTTGCTCACCCTGGAGTTCTCCCTGTTGACAGCGTACGCGGTGTTGCTGTCCTCCTCCATCTTCCTGGGCTCGGCCTTCACCACCAGCTTGGCCGGCAGGTCGCACACCACCACCACGTCGCGGTTGGCCTGCACGGGGTTCCTGGAGGAGGGAAAAAGAGGAGTTGCTCTTTTTCATCGCCATACGGTTGATTTTTTTCAACAAGAAAACTTGACAGAATCAAAAATAACTTGTCTGGCTTTCAAGATTTTGCCTCCTTCGAAGGAAAAAAAAGAAGTTGACAAATCGATTTAAATGTCCAAAAGTGTACTACATATGGCAGTACTTGTTGGTCGCCGAAACGGTGTTTCCGACGGTGAACTGGAAGCTGGTCTTGCCCTGGCGCAGGCAGGTGACCCTGAAGGCGAAGACGTCGGTGTAGCTGCCGGTCAGCGGCGGCGCCCTCAGCTCCGCCGCCGGCACCCTGGTCACGCGGGCCACGTCCGGGTCCTCCACCTCCACCTGGGTGAAGTGCGCCGCCGGCTTGCCCTGCCAGGGGGCGGGGCCCCCGCGCAAGACGACGACGGTGGCGCCGCCCACCGGGAGGAGCACGTCCTCGCGGCCCCCGCCGTCGGGGGACTTGGGCCCGCGCGGAGGGTACACCGTCTCCATCGACCTGGGGAGGAGGAGGACAATGATTCCCAACAAGTCATCAAATGTAAAACGACAGTTTACTGTTCTAATAGAATCACCTGTATGAGGAGATGACTATGGTGTCCTTGAGCAGCCTGCTGGAGCTCTTCTCCGCGTAGCTGATGGTCACCTTGCAGGTCAGCCCGGGCTTTTTCGCCTCCACCGTGAAGGAGGTGCAGCTGTCGTAGACACGGTTGTTGCCGCGGCCTGTGGTATTGAAAAAAAACAAACCAAACATATTAAATTAAGAAAGTGACTCACATGAATTTTTCATATCCTCGTTTTTTAGCTTTAAAGTAGCAAAGTGACATGCCAATTTAATCATAAAATGTGGCAAAAGTGATACACGTGAGTTTCCCACATTTTATCTTTTTCTAACCCAAAAGTTGACAAAGAAATCCTTACTGGATTTGGCTACGATCTCGAAGTTCTCTCTGTCGGAGAGGTCGACGATGTATGGGACGTCGGAACAGTCGGTGTACAGCACGGGGTCGGAGTCGCCAGACTCCTCCAGCAGGGTCATCATCCTGACGTGGAAAAGAGCAGAGGACTTGATTCGAATTTGAATTTAAAGGACCTCACAATTAGGGCATGCCTGTTTGAAAACAAAGCCAAAAATATCTGTAGGGTTTTTTTTGTCAACCCCCTCTCTAATTTTTATCCGGATAGATGCTTATACCCGAATAATACAACCCCCCCTTTTCTTCCTGAAAAAAAAATCAGACATGCCCTGTTCAGGATGCTGCTTCATCATCACTGTTTCTCCCCATCTCCGACCTGATCCCGAGCGTGATCGGCGTCAGCGTGTTGGCCTCCACGTGGGTGCTCTTCTTGAACTCCAAGTGCGTCACCGGAAGCAGGTACACCTGTCAAGGAGGAGGGAGACAAAGGGAGAAAGGGTGTTTTTAACTCTTTGAACAGAGTCTGGCTGCTCTTGTTCACTGTTCAAGGCGATCAAGGAGGATCAACTTGAAAAGAGACTTTGACAAAAGAGGAGGTTGGGGAGCTTTTGCCAAAAATCCCTTTTTTGTCCCCTTGTCTTGCACATCCATCCACACAGACACACACTTTTTTTCTCATCTCTTCTTTCCTGGTTGCGACTGGAAAGGGACTTTTCTTTGTCCAGAAAGTTTTTTTTCCCTCTTCTCTGTCTGTCCGTAACTGATCCCTCGCGGAAAGAGCCTTAAGTATGCAACCGACCGGTGTTGCCATGTCAGGAAAATTCAAACTCGAACAGTTTTTTTTCTTGCAAGAATTTGGCCACACACTAAAAATTGGTCCAAGTTGAATGGGATATTTTTCTTTTACAAACTTTTTTTAAAAGGATATCTAGAAAAAAATATCGATCTAGCCAAAAATTGGCCCAACTGGCAACCCTGCAACCGACCGCCTAAAGGGAAGAAAAAAGTTTTCGTTTTCCGCAGGTAGAGAGAAACTCCAATTCCTATTCCTGTGTGAAAAGTAACTTTTTTCCCTATTTTTCTTATCCTCAAACCCAAAAAGAAGATGAGAAGGCGGATAACAAACCTCTCGGGATGTTTCGCCCCCCCCCCCTCATCATCAAGATGTTATTTTGAAAACTTACCCGTACAGTGTGTCCCAAAATAAGCTGATTTATTTATTTTGAACTTGTCTTAGTAATGCACAATTGCTCTGCCCAGATTGTTCAGTTCCTATTTTGGGACACCCTCCCACCCCAGACCTGCGGTACCACCCCCCAAAAAGCCACTTTTTCCGGACGTTAGCGAAAAAAACTGCAGACAAACCTTGTCTGTGTGGGCCCAATAATAATAATAAAAACAATCAAAGCCCCTTCATAGCAAAAAAACCACCTTATACTACAGAAAGAGAAAAAGCAAAAGCAGGTCAAACCGGAAGAAAGGAAGAGAGAGAGAGGAAGGTTGCTTCATAAACCTGGAGGGAGGAAGACAGAGACATCCAAAAAATTGCTTTTAAATTGGGAAAAATATGAAGGTTGACTTCATACTTTTTTTCATAAAGTTTTTTTTCACATACCGTCACCCTTCACCCCGATCAAACAAGAAAAAAATCTTTTCACTTTGAGTAGTTCTCTTGCCGCCAGAGAACCAAAAAAAATAAAAAAAATCTTTCAAAGATCTCTGATGCAAGGCCAGCAATTCCCTTGGGTGCTGTGCAGGCAGAGGTCTGCACGGCACCCTTTTCAAGATCTTGATCTGGTCAAAATTAAGACAACCGGAGACCCAGATCATTCCAATACCTCCACCCTGCATCAAAGTGAGGTCATTTCAAGACGAGGTCGTTAACGACCTTGGTCATTCCACTCCAAGGTCTCCTTCCCTCTCAGTCTCGGCGTCAACGGCAACAACAAGAACTAAGGTCGTTCCATTCCGAGGCCCCCATCCATCCCACCTTTGCCTCGTCGTAGTTGTGCTCCCCGTTGACCATGGCCGCCCTGACGGTGAAGGAGCCCGGCCCGCCGTGGGTCGTCACCTTCCCGTCGGCGTCCGCCGTGGCCAGCTCCTCCTCGTCCGTGGTGAAGCGGTACACCTGTCCTCCTCCCGTGGCCGAGTACTTCAGCTCGTAGGTCGTCCTGGCCAGCTCGTCGTACGGCAGGATGGTCTCCCTGGGCTTGATGACGACGGACTCGTACACCTCGAAGTCGGTGTGGCCCTTGACGTGCGGGACCACCTCCAGCTCCTCGTCATCCTCCGTCAGCACGGAGCGCAGGCTCGCCTTGATCTGAGAGGGGGAAGAGACAAAGTGCGTAAGTTTCCCCCTAAAAAAGAGGAAAAGTACTGCAGGAGGCAAAAAAATGCGTGGGTTTCTCCAAAACGAGAAGAAAGCATCATCATCTTTTTTTTCTACCTATATATAAAAAAAGAAGGGATAGAAAGAATGAAGAGCCTCTTCACTCAATTATCAGACCAGAGAAAGAAGAAGAAGAGGACAGAGAAAAGGAGGAGGGGGAGGAGGAGAAGGAGGAGGAGGATGGGAAAGTGGTGCAGCTTCCTTTGCTGCATTCTCCAGTGCAATAAAAGATGCTCGTGCTTCGCTGCTCACCTTTCCGATTCCGACCGAGACCGCCCTGACCTTGGCCGCCAGCCCGTTCTCTGAGATCTCCACCACCTCGAACTGCTTCGGGAAGGTCGTCTTGCACAGGATGTTCTGCAAGGGACAAGAGCGAGAGGGATGAGGTGACAAATCCCAAATAGTACATACCTATGTACAGCAACACTAATTTCCCCCTTTTCCCCCGTCCCTCACCTCCGACGGGTGTATCCTCCTTCCGTCGGGGTCGCGCACGACGACGTCCACTTGGTAGTCCATCCCGAGGACCATCTGCTTGTGCTCCGGCCTCTCGCGCTCAACAACCTGAGACGAGAGGCGAAGATTTTTATGACTCCTGTATAGTACCTGGTGTGCTTTGGTGGATCAGTGTGGCAGGTCACAGTTAAAGTGATGCACTGAAGAAACAACAAACCTCTATGGATGCGGCCGTGGTCACCCGCACCGGGCACTGCCGCACCACCTCCTTCTCGTCCTGGGTGCTCCGGACCAACGGCTGATTGGGAGGGTGGATGGGGGTGGAGAGAGAAAACAAGCATTTAAAAAGGTGCAAAACCATTCTGTTCCGCTCGCACCTGGTGCTTTAAGCATCGGTTTGGTAAATATAGTACGTAGATGAAAGAGTCAGAGTTGCCACTTATGGCAAGCTTTTTCTAGGACTGGCACTGCCGAAAATTTGACACGAGAATGAGAGCACGCAAGTTTTTTTTTTCCAACAGTAAGACAATACTAGA